>Ga0163151_10005266_pt1 | contig 16636 bp, 17 predicted proteins | sample OliLakLV19MP5IB2_FD_145596 | JGI IMG/M metagenome (GOLD analysis project Ga0163151, IMG submission 145596) | Freshwater microbial mat bacterial communities from Lake Vanda, McMurdo Dry Valleys, Antarctica - Oligotrophic Lake LV.19.MP5.IB-2 | ecosystem: Environmental > Aquatic > Freshwater >...
ATACACTATCTGATTTTCATTTTGGAATCCAGCACGCAATTCGCCGTTTAGTAAATCCCGATTTAACCTTCGAAAAATTTGGGCTCGAGCGCGGCACCTCTAGGCAGGCCACCCAGAAGAGTTACCAAAAGGCCCTTGACTACCTTAAGGCTTACGCCCCCGGTGGTGCTGAGGAATCACAGCAAGAGCCGCTACCTTGTGCCGAGTGCGCAAAAAAAGACAGCCTTATTACAACGCTCAAGCGGCGGCTGATCTTAGGCGGCGTTGATCTTCAGGGCATGAGGTTTTTTTTAGAGCAATTACGCAAATTTTATCCTAAGTTCAAAATTACAAGACTTCCGGCCTTTGAAAAAAAACAGGTCCTCGATTGGCTTGAAAAATTTAAGCGCACCGGCGGTCTCGTTAAAGACTTTGCACGCCATATTGGCCGCAGTCCTGAGACCCTTGCCCGTTGGCAAGCCGCCTATGAAAAATATGGCCTATCAGGACTGACCGATAAACCCACCAAGCCAAAAAACTTCGGCCATCGAGTTCCGCTCTGGATCAAAAAACATTTAATCACCCTCTTTCTGCAGTTCCCGAGGTGGACACCGTATCAATATCATAGTCATATCCGTCACAACCCGGCGACCCATTGGTATATCAGTCTGCCGGTGATCACCAAACTTAAAAACATGCACGTTGAAAAGTCCGAAGCCGAAAAAGAGAGAATCCTAAAACGCTGGTGTTTTGCTCCCGGAACCAAAGCCTGGACCGTCGATTTTACCTGCATCCTGAAGACGGCATATTTTAAATTACAGGTTTTGACAGTCTCCGATCATCGGTCACGCTATCTGCTTCATTCTTCCCTCTATCTCAATACGTCGAGTGAAATTGTTATGAGGGACTTGGAATAACTCTTCATTAAATTTGGAAAACCCGATATCCTAAAGGCCGACAACGGTCCTGAATTCAGAATTGAACTGAGGGAGCAGCTAAAAAACTTCGCGGTCTATCTCATCAACTCGCCCGGATACTATGGTCAGTTCAATGGCGCTCACGAAAGAATCCACCGCAAACTTAAAGAATTTATCGATCAGTTTTCAAAACACCAAAATCTGACTCGGCTCGTAGCCCAGATTCAAGAGTTCGTGGAGCAGTACAATTATAAAATGCCGATGGACTCACTCGGTGGTAAAACTCCAGCTGATATTTTTTTAAGCGGCGAAGAAGACTTCATGCCCGATGGTGCGGAGGTCGTAAAACCCTACGAAAAAGACGGCGAACTCAGAATGAAGTTCACGGACCGAGATGGCAATCTCGCGCGCACCTCGGTACCGATCATCCAACAAGAACAGTAAATTGAACTGATTCCTCGGCACCGCGCAACCTTATCGACGTAAATCTTGTAAGGCCAAGACGGCCGTACCACGTGCAAAATACATTCCTACATGCTCGGCCCGCGCACGCCTCACCGCGATAGCCCCAACCCTTTAGACGTTTTACATTTTTTCACGAAAAACTCGTCAACCTCGATTTACATTGGAAAACGAAATATGTGTATTGACACTACATTTATCAACTGGCGTTGCAGTACCAGAGAAATCTGTTTACTCATAGAGCCTCGATTGAATGGACGGTAGTCCTTGACCAAATCCGCAGTCTCCTTGAGAAGTTCAAAAAACTTTACATCACTTTCCATTTAACCCTCCATACATGCGCATCGGAATCGGCCGTTTACGATGCGCGGTTTTTGTCAATTCTCGGACCGTGTTTTTGCAGCTGATTTTTCGTCTATGACAGGACCCGTTTTAGATGCGGTCCTCAATGCACGACATACAGTACCCATTGAACAATTTAATTGAACGGCGATTGCCCGATAACTGAGACCCTGGCGTCTGAGATTGGCGACGGCATCAAAGTCATTTTCTTTTGGACGGCCTAACTTTTTGCCAATAGAGACGGCATGATCTAGGCCAATGAGTGTGCGCTCTCGAATGAGAGCTGCTTCAAACTCAGCAAAGCAGGCTAATAAATTTCTGAGTAAGCGACCTGCGCTGGTTGTAAGATCAAATTGATCTTTGACTGACACAAATTCAACACCCAACTCTTCAAACTCTTCGACAGTCAATACCAGGTGTTTTAGCGATCGGAAAAGACGATCAAGTTTAAGAACGACGACGACATCGACTTGCCGCTCTCTAACAAGAGTCAATAGTCTTTTGAGTCCTGGCCGTTCAGCGTTTGTACCACTATATCCGTGATCGACAATCTCTTCTGCAATCGTCCACTCACGAGCCTTGCAATAGGATCTTAACTCTGAAAGTTGAACTTCTGGTTTCTGATCTCGAGTGGTCGAACATCTTGCATAGACGGCAATACGTTTGGAGGTCATAAAATCCCCCAGGCAACTACTGAGAGGACTTCTTGAATGAGTGCATGATTAGTTGGTCGTTCTGGGCCATCAATAAATAGTCGATGAACTTTGATTCTGAAATCTTGATCTGAGACTTTTGAATGTTCACGAACGAAGAGTGCAATAAAATGTCTGTCGTCTGAATTGAGTTCTTCAAGAAGAACGGTGCCATACCAAGGATGAGTGCGTAGCTTGCGGAATTCATTTTCTCTTTGCTCAGCAGATGAAATCTTGATGCCGGATAACTCGAGAGCTAATTGTCGAGCTGACTTTGAAGATCTACACTTGATTGTGAACTTGGTTGAAGCATCTGATTCATCGTAATTTCCTATTTCTACTTCTGAACCAGTTTGAAGTATGAGATTTTTTGTTGATGTTCCCTGCGTTTTATTTTTTGTTTTCGATTGAGATGGTTGGTCTTGGTTAGACTTCAACCGTTCACCTCCAAAAGATCCCTTGTGACCTAAAAAATCGCGGCAACAATTTGATTATTGACTGGATTGAGCCAAAAAGCAAGTTAAATCAATATCTTGCGACTCGCTTCGAGTCGTCAATCTACGTAGCTTTGCGAGACACTTTTACTTTTAACCGGGGACAAGGGCGCGGCCCCCTTTTGAAAAACTCAGCTATGGGGTTTGCAGGAGGCTGAATTTCTTATTCATAACGTTCGATGTCGTATGCAAGGTAAGCATGAGTTAATCATATCAGCCAAGGTACTTAGTGCCGTTAAAGCAATAAACGACGGTCACGGTTGTAAAGTAAGAAAGAAAATCTCTGCGGGTGAATACCTCTTTCGTGATTGGCTCATTTGCGACCATCCTGAATGCCAGCGCCAGATTACCTATGATCCCAAAACGAAAATCATAAAAGAAACTGGCGAGAAGAAAACCTATCATTACTATCGTTGTTCCAACTTAAGAAAGATTCACATGAAACTTGTGAGTGTATCCGAAGAGAAAATCTGGAAACAGTTTGCGCCTGCTGTTGAAGCTTTATCCATTTCGCAAGAGTTTGCTCAAGAAATTACCGACGCGCTCAATGAAATGCATGAGAAACAAAAAGCTGCGATCAAAAAATAAATGGAAGGATTTAAAGTTGAGTTGTTGAATCTGGGAGGCAAAGAAGATTAAGCGAGCTATCGGCCCCAGGTTTGACAGCTAGTTTAATGTAGCGAAGTCTGCCGGACCAAAAGTTTTGACAATGCCTCAAAGTCCTCAACGGTCTCGGCTTGGTTAATCTTTCCCAGCATTTCCACCAACACCGGAAACGGATCTTTGCCGGTGACCTTTACGGTAATTACCAAGCTATAAAAAAGGCTCGACGCTTTTGCACCATCTACCGAGTCGCAGAAGAGCCAATGTTTCTGCCGATGGCAAATTTTCTGATCGCGCGCTCGATCCAACCGTTGTCTATTTCAAAACGGCCATCTTTAAGGACCGGCGTCAACCTAGTATATTCATCAAGGTAATAGCTGATCGCATTCCCAAGAGGGCTTTGCGGCAAAACCTTGGGCTTCTTCTCTTCGCACCAGATCTGGATTTTTTCGATGTACGGTTTCACCTCAAGCTGCCTAGCCTCGTGCCGCTGCTCAGCCGTCAGTCCCTGGTCTTTGTAACTCGTGCTTCTAAATTACACCGCATCTGTACTTAAGACAATTTAGTGTCTATAAACAAGTATGCCAGAATTAGCTGAAGTTGCTCTCTACGCCAGAGACTTAAACGAAATTTCCCGTGACCAAAAAATTCTCAAGGTCACTTTTCCTAATCAGAATGATTGGGGCTCAACAATTATACCCGCCGTAGCCAGAAAGAAATTTAAAAGCCTAACGAAAAAATCAATTCAGTTCCAATCCCATGGGAAGGCACTCCAGCTGCACGTAAAGGGCACAGCGAGCCCCTTGCTCGAGTTTAGATTAGGAATGACCGGACAGTTTCATTTATTAAAAAAATCTGAAGACTGGAGAAGGCATTACTTCTTGGCGCTGCATTTTGAACAGAACACTATTTATTATGCCGATCCTCGTCGCTTCGGACGAGTCATTGATCCTATTTCTCGTGATCATGCACTAGGTGGTTTTGCGCCAGGCGATGGCTTTTGGATAAGCGATAAAGTTGCTGTTCCCGGTGGCTTTAAAACGCTACCTAGAATCACGTGGCTTCTCTCGACGGGGGACCAAACAGGTGTCGGCAATTATATGGCAAACGAAGCCCTCGGCGCTTTAAAGCTTTCACCCTTTTTGCCTTGTTCTACCGTTACCGAAGCAAAAGCCATCTTAAAAAAATGCCGAGACATCGCCCGAAAAAGCTTTAAGTATGGCGGCAACTCTTTTGGATCAGGGTACTACTTGTTAAATGGTGAAGAGGGAAAATACTCAAAATTTTGCCGCTTCTATCAAAACCAACAGGTTACTAGACATGTCTTTAGAGGTCGGCCGGTCTTTTCCCACTTCGCCGGGCCAAATTTATAACCCTCTACTCATCTATCTAAAATTATTTTTTATATCAAAAAATACGAAAATAGTGGGCGCAGCTCAAGTTTAGAAGTGCTTAAAAGCCAAGCAATCACAGCAACTTAAATAACGCCATAAAGGAGCTAGTTTTCAATCCGAAAACTCTGCTATGCCTTTACTGACAGGCATTCTAGAGGATCGGCATCTTGACAAAATGGTGCGCAATAGCATACTCTAGAAAGAATACAGGGATTCGTGTGTCTACCTTTCACTTTGTCGAAGCGTTTCTGAGAAATGTTTTGGCTCGAAAGAAAAGGCGCAGTGACAGTCCCTCCAATCAAATCCTGCTGGTCAGGTGAAGAGGTACAATATGAACAGCTCATCATAAAAATCCCATCAATATAAAATTCAAAGTTTAAAACTAATAACACGGTCAGTGCATCGCTTTGACTTAAATTCAATTCGACATTTTGACCCGATCAATTGCGGAGATATTTATGGCTCTACAGAGCACTGCTACGCCTTTTTTAAAGAATAACGCCCTCGAAACTCAAATTAAATTCAATATGGACTTGGGAAAAGAAATCACCTGGCGCCTGGTGAGTGTGGATTTACCTGACATTGGATTAAATCACCTCAATAACCGTTTTGCGCCTGATGAAGCTATGACTGAAGAGGAACACGAACAAGCAATTATTGAAGAGGATGCAATTGCCTTTGAAAATTTAGAAAAAAGTTGGACCAATAATCCACAGTTTGAACAGCTTATCGGCTTTACCGATGACAAATCTTCGATGGTAAATTTAATCGCTGGTCATAGAAGATTCTTTGCTGCCAAGAGAACAAAATCAAAATCGGCTCTCATTTGGGTGGCTCACGGCCTTACCGCCGACGAAGTTGAACATGTCAGAGATTGGCCAGAAATTCATCAGACCAAAGTTCCTCACGCATCGTTTGCGAGATACAAAGCAATTTACAATGACCTCAAGGGTAGAAACGAACTGGATCGTGAAAAGCGTGTAAATGTATGGAAACAGAAGGGCTATACAAAACCGCAGATTCTAAAAGCTGAACGAGTTTTTGGCCGTATGGATTCATTTTGCAAATCAGTTGGTGAGAAGACTCAAAAACGGTCAGGGCAAGTAAAGGCATTTGAAACGTATGACCAAATTTGTGAAACCAAATTCCAAGAGCTAAAGGATCAAGGTGAGATTGCCCGAATTGTTACGCTTGATAAAGTCGCGAAAGCTTTCTTAAAAAATCAAATTGCACATGACGATTTGAAGGTTACCATTGAGGGTTTGGCAGAGCTATCTCCTTCGGATCCAGTGTATAAGTCCATTAAGGATAACCCCGATTATCTGAATGATGTTCAAAATCTTAGACGTCTAACAAATCTAGCAAGAGCCCAACGCAATGCTGACAATATTGTAACTGAGGTTCAAGAGTTTACGGGCCGCATTTTTTCTAAACTAGTTGATCGTGCTGATGTTGCAGAAATGACGGCTTGTTTAGTTGAACTTAAAGACACCGCAACTCGTATTGAGGCCGCTCTGAGTAATATCAACAGTCGAGGTTCAAAATGATTTGCCAAGTAAAAATTGTTGGTGGCTGTGGATTTATTTGTGATTGGACTGATGACTGTAATGAACTTTTTGATTTGGTGTTGCAGCCGTTGCCTCATCAGAAAGCCTCAAAAAAATATGAGACAACACAGCTCAGAGCTTTCAACCTAGTAAACTTCTTCAAGGCTAACGGTGTTGAAGTTCAAGTTGATATCGAAAATCCCTCAGAACACGCTCGACTTACGATCTGGACTCAGAAACTTAAAACAATGCGAAATGATGTTTCTGTGGCAGAAGTTGACGGCTTCATCAAAAATGTCGGTATTGACCTCCGAGAACTACAAACTCGAGGTCTTCACCGCCTTTTGCAGTCTCATTTCGCTTTGTTAGCGGCGGGGTGTGGTGCTGGAAAAACTCTTCTTAACCTCTGCACAGCGCAGTTTAAAAAACGGAAGACTGGCAAGGTTCAAGTATTTGTTATTGCACCGTCCGCTTGTGCTGGTGAATACATTAAGGAGCTGGAGCGCTTTAGAGGCTACTTTGACTTAACCATGGTGGACACCTGCGGACTTAGCTCAAAAGAAGCTAAAGCCATAATTCGTGATGGCGATTGCGATGTTGTCCTAGTAAGCGTGGATTCCATTTCTCAGCTGGGTGACACCATCGCAGCGAGGCTACAGGAGTTTGATGGAGAAACTTTACTAATTGTTGAAGAGGGACACTCCGTAAAAAACGTGGCTTCAAAAAGATCCCAAGGAGTCCAGGCAATCGCTCCGCTTTTTGATCAGGTGATTGTGTCCACCGCAACACCACTTCCCCTGGGAGCGAAAGATTTGCGTGGCTACATTGGCTTAGTGGGGCTTCCTCAGCCTGAGGAGGCGTACACTAGTGGAATTCCAACTCAAGACTATGCACTCCTTAAAGGAGTCGCCTTTGTTACTGACGAAGATGACGTACCCTACGCCGCACTTGATACCGAAAATATCGAGTTTACTGATTTGCAGGACCTCAATAGTCAGATTTCTGAATCTGTAAAATTAGAGTTGAGCGCAGGTCATAAAGTTGTAATTTTCACCTCTACGAATAGAGCCCTGCAATCGGCCTATGAGCTTTTTCAAGGGATTCCAAGAACGGTTTTGAGCGGATCCTTTTTTATCGCAGACTGCAACGGTGAGCAACTCGGGCACGGCCGACGCAAAGAGCTTCAGAAAAAAGCAATTGATCAGTTCAACCACAATCCTGATTGTAAAGTTCTAATTGCAAACTACCGAGTTGGTTCAACGGGCTTAAACTTGCAGTACAGCGGCGCTCGTATGGCAATATTCTATGAGGTCACAAACTCTGGGGCTGATTTCTTTCAATCTAAATATAGAATCCGCCGACCGAATGTATTTCCTGAAGGTGGCTTCAGGTATGTATATGCTGTTCCAACCGATCCAAATCTTCGGCGAACCGTAAACCGCCAATTTCTAAAACTGGCTGACCAACGAGCTACTCTGCGAGATTTAAAACTCCAATCAGGTAGTGGATTATGAGTCGAATCAATCAAGGAGCCGCCGCTGAGGAAATAGCGGTAGCTCATGAAAGACTAAGGCTAGGGTCTGAAAATGCTGGGAGACTCAAGTATGTCGGCAATAGACATGGAATGGGCTTTGACATTCAAAGCTGCAATTCATCTGCAGATTCTTCGGCCAGATTTATCGAAGTCAAATCTTCAAGCGAAAACGGATACGTATTCTTAACAGAGCGGGAACGGGCTAATCTAAGTGCCCTGGGGGCATCAGCATGGCTTTATATAGTTGATGTCCACCTTCGCAAAGTTATTAAGACTATCCAAAATCCAATTAGTCTCATCGAAATCGATGGGACCGCCCTTACTTACAAAATTAAAATTTAGGAGTTCAAAATGAAATCAGTAAAAGCGACTTGCCCCGAATGTTCTCATCAGTTCCCTCTCGATGAAATCTTAACTAAAGAGATTGATTCGATGGTTAGCAAGGAAACCAAAGAAATTGTCGAGAAGAGAGATGCTGAAATCCGTTCAATGAAATCTCAATTCGTGGAAATGGAAAGCCAAAATAAAATTAAGGCTCAGCAACTTGCCCACGAGGAAGTAAAGAAAGCCCTTAAGGCTCAAGAACAGCAAATCAAAGCTGAAAATAAAATGATACTGATAGCCCTTGATGAAGAAATAAAAGATGCAAAAACACGGCTGCAGGAAGCGCAAAAAAATGAGCTGTCTCTTAGAAAGAAAGCCTTGGAGGTTGAACAAAGGGAAAAAGAGATCGATTTAGAGATCGCACGTAAAACTTCAGAGCAAGTGACGGTTGTTAGAGAAAAACTGACCAAGCAAATTGCTGAAGATTTTCACAGAAAAGATACGGAGCGGGAACATTTGATTTCAGAGTTACGAAAACAATTGGTGGAGATGAAGCAAAAGGCGGAGCAAGGCTCTCAGCAAATTCACGGTGAACTTTTTGAGGATGAAATAGGCGCACTACTACGCGAGGCCTTCCCCACTGACACAATCGAAGATGTTCCAAAAGGTGTTTGCGGAGGGGATCTAATCCAAGCAGTAGTAACCCGTTCAGGACAGCGGGCCGGAAGAATTCTTTGGGAGGTTAAGCAAACAAAATCATTCCAAACCGCCTGGCTTGAGAAACTGCGCGATGACCGCAATGAGCTTGGAGCAGAGCTGGCAATTTTAGTAACTGCGACTATGCCGAAAGGAAAAGTCGGAGCTTATCTGGACCAAGGTATATGGGTAGTTGATCCGATCGTCGCCATCAGTGTGGCCCAAGTGGCTCGCCAAAGTCTGATCGATGTTCATCAAGCAGTTGTAGTTTCAAGCGCTCGGCATGAGAAAGCCGACATTCTGTACAACTACCTAACCAATCCCGTCTTTCGTCAACGGCTCGAAGCAGTTGTTGAGAGTTTTCACCAAATGAGAGAAGATTTGGAGAGAGAAAAAAGAGCAATTTCAAAAAGTTGGAAACAGCGAGAGCGACAGATTGATTCAGTTGTTGAGAACACCGTGCATATCTATTCTGACATCCAGTCAGTGGTTGGCCATAAAGTTCTTACTATTCAGCGCCTTGAACTTCCAACTAGTGAGGTAACCCAGCATGAGTGAACTTCAAATGAAAGTACCACCCTCGGATCTATATCTATCGATCCGAGGTATTCAATACGCTTTTCACGAGGCCCTGGCTGACTTAGTCGATAACTGTATCGATGCTAATGCGGCTCGAATTTGGATCAAAGCTGATAAAGGTGAAATTATTATTGCAGATGATGGCGATGGAATGGGCCGTGACGATCTCGAAACAGCTATTACTCCGTGGCGAGCTGGAAGTACAAAGGCCCATCTTCGCAAAGGAAAACGCGGCAAATTTGGAATCGGGATGAAGTCGGCTTCGTTCTCATTAGGTGACTGTCTAGAGGTTCATACTAAGGCTGATGGCTCCAAATTTGAATACATTGAATTAGACAAAGATAAAGTCGCAAAAATTAAAGACCCTGATCATAAATTTAAAACTGAGAACACCACGACTGAATTGTTTAAATCATTTTGCAAAGATGGCCATGGAACTGTCTTGAAAATTACTAGAGTAAATAAAAGAAAAGTAATTGATCAAGCTTTGGAATCCTTAAAAAATTTATTGGGCTTGGTGTACTATCAACTTATTGAAAATGGAGAGTTAAAAATAATTATCAATAATTCGGATGTTAAGCCGTTAGACCCTCTAATGCGTGGATTAAAGAAAAACTCACCGAAAAATAAATATGAACTCTTTGAAAAGAAAACGATCACTGTCGAACATGATGGAAAAAAAGCAATATTTAAAGTCCAGGGAGCCTATGTAGGTAGAGGAGCTTTTTGGGCCGACGATGATAAAAAAAGTTTTAAGTATTTTTTAAAGAGAAATCCCGACGAAACTGAAGCGGCGACTAGAGGCCTACTTAAATTAGATGAGCAAGGAATTTATACTTTAAGAAATGGGCGATTGATTACATTAGGCGGCTGGTTAGGGTTGGCCTCCAAAAACACATTATTACACCACAACGGCTCGACAAGGGTGCTTCTCGAGTTTGATGAAGCCGGTGATGACTTCATGGGCCTTGATACGAATAAAACTCAACTAAAGGTCGAAGAACTTCTTAAAGAAAAGGTCGGTGCTTACATAAGAGAAATTGTAGGTAGAGGCGAAGACGCCTATCGCGCTGAAGGCGATATTATCAAACGTGCTAATATGCGAAAGTCATCGTCAGGAAATGTGAAAAATTTGAATCTTAGCAAGGACTCTGCAATTGCTCAGTACAATTTGGAGCAAAGACGAAAGAAAGCTATCCCAGAGTACGATGACAAGCAAAAAAACATTGCTGCCGAAGACAGGTCGGAAGCTCAAAAGTCAGAAGAACTCGTCATCTTGAAAGAAAAGATGGCTTATGGAAATCTTTGGGGATTTGAGAAAAATAAAAATGGTGAAGTGATTTTATTTATTAATGAGCAGCACCCTGGTTATGCTGCTTTATTCCTTGAAGACGATGATGATAAATTCAGAAAAAATCTTATTCATCTTTTCTATACTCTAGCCCTACACGAAGCTTCAATAAATGAACTTCACTCAGAACTCAAACCGGCTGTTTTAAAAGAGCTGGAAGATGCCTTTGGAACTTTCAGGCGTTGGGTTTCTAAGCACTATACTGAGTTTTAAACTGAGCGAGATTTTCGGTGAAAGAGAACTACCTCTTTGCATCGAAGCTGTCTTGATTCAACCCGATTGAACCATCTACGGTTAGGCACTTCTCTCCAAAGTCGTCCATCGTGGCTACTGCGATCAATATTGCGGATTTCTTCAAATCCGGCTTCGTTCATCGCAGCTAGATATAATGGAAGCTGATTCTTAAGATCGCTAAAAGCTAGTACTTGAACAAACACACCGTTTTTTTGCATCACTTGATTAATATTTTCAAAAACTAACATCATATTTGAAATATAAATTTCGAGACTTGCGGAGCTCTCTCTAGAAGACATCGTATAGAATGGTTCATTCTCTATTTGATCGCTTTCGATAATCCAATATGGCAAGCGAGTTTCTGAGCGGCCGTTTACTTGCCACTTATGATAAAGAATATGTCTTTCAGGGTATGGCGGTGAGGTCAGCACTAAGCTAAATTGTCGATCATTTTGGTTCCAAATATCGACAATGCCAGGATCAGTTGCATTCGCTATATGTATGCCTGAAGTGGGAATGAAATCTATCGACCCATGCTCTAACTCGAGGTGAAGTTTTATTGATTGCTCGATATTGATATTTAGAATCTGCCTGAATACCCGATGAGCATGTGCTGAGTCAGTAACTGAAAGCCTTTGTTCGATTTCCAATTGACCGAGGCGCAACAATGCCCCTTTTGCAAAGTTCTGAGTGCGTCTTGAGGGAAGCTGCCGAATCGCCGCGAATATCTTTCGCGTGGAAGTTTCAACCACCTTAGGGACATTTTTAAAGTAAAATTCATCACCTGTTCGAAATTCAGCCTCCACATTACGGCCACTTAGATTTTTAGACCAATTATCTAATGCTCTAATGTCGGCTTTTGTGAGGAGCAAGGTTTTAAGCTTCGAGGAAAAAATCGCAAGGTCGTTTATATCGGTGCCGACAAAGTTTCGTCTAGCGACCATTGCTTCGACGGCACTGGTACCACCTCCAACAAAGGGATCCATTATCCAATCATCAGGCTTTGAAAAACTATTTATAACTGATCGAGGAAAGCTTGGTGGAAAACAGGCCGGGTACTTATAAAGAATATGAGTCCAATCAGCAATCTTTTGATTGTGTGACATACTCTCTTTTATAGAAGAAAGAGCTTCCTTAGTGGATTGGTGATGATTGGTGTTGAGTAATCTTTCCAGCATTATAAAATTCTAACGTCTTTGGCAGCCTCTGCGTAGGCCAGGAATCCCTGGTCTAGGTCTATGCCTTTCCGCCCTTTCTTGTTTTCGATAAATCTTCCATAAAACTTTTCATTAATTCCTCCATCACCCGCGAAGCCGGAGCGGATCCACATACTTTTTTAAATCGTTCATAAAGTGATCGCGACAGGTACAGCGACACTTTTTCCCGATCTTCTTCGAGCGATAGTTTATCAAGGATCTTATTAGCGTTGATCCTAGCTTCGATAGTCATATACCGTAAGTATACCCCTTAATGCGGTATATTAATCAAACCAAAATATCGAGAGATGTCCCTTACGTTAAAGTTCTGGACTTAGGTTTTGTTACGACCCCCGTTTTTGCTGCTGAATAAGTTTACAACTTTTGCCATAGCCTCTTCTGGCGATGTGAATTTTAGAGAGTTCGTAACTCCCTCGACTTCCACACCCGCTAAGCGAAGGTAAATTTGCATTGTTTTTGAGCAGGCTGAGTCAATGGCCATCAGAGCCAAAATGATTTGCCGAAATATACTTTGGTTTGATCAAGACATATCAGCACTATCAAAGGCCAAGATTAATTTTGTTTGCCATCTTGCGAAGTTCTTCTTCGTAGGACTTACCTATGATTTCTTTTTTGACGTAGCAAACAATTGTAAGTCTGGTGCCATCGCCATTGATCTGAGTATTGCCATGCCAGATTTCTCTACCATTGAATCCAAAGTAGTCTCTTGGCCTCATGTTTATGGCTACTCTGTATTCAGGTAACACGAGGTATCCGCCAGAGAATGAATTGTCCCCCAGGCAAATCATGTTGCTATAGGTACCTTCTGCATTGCTTCTGTCTCGGTGCAGGCACGTTCGAAATGATTTATTCAAAATGCACTGGCTGAAAACCGTTCTTCCAACTAAAAAGTGAGGATCAATATCCAACTTCTCCTGAAAATAATAAATGGCTGCGAACTCACGTTTGTAAATTGAATCAATCATTTCAATTATCCGAGTCATCTTCTTGTATTTAGCGTGCTCGGATCTCGTGAACTTAGTTTCAGCGACACACCCATAGGATCGCAAATTCAGATCATATCCAATGACTCTTGATTCTTCATAAGTTTGAAGACCGGCCGCATCGGACCTTAAACTTGCGGTGCGAACACAAATATCCGAAAGTCGATGATATTCATTATTTACTTCTGCTGGCACAATTGTTTTTCTGAATTTAAATAGTAGCCGTCCCTGAGGGTCGTATGCATCTACGTCCGATTCAATCAGTAAATCAAAGTCGTAAAAACCTGGGGCGGTACCTTTCAGCTGTTCGCAGTTTTCTACAAATTTGGTCAACGTAATTTTATTGACCATTTTGATTCGCAACTTGATCAATAAAAGTTATGGTCGTTTCATTTTGGCTTCGTAGGTCGTTGAGAATTGCAGCCAACCTTTTGAGAAAGGCTAAGTTGATAGCTTCAACCCCATCGTTAGCGGCTTCAACCATCCGTGCATAGGCCATACATTTTTGTTGGAGGTGCTTTAAGGTCATGATGACTAAGGCCCGCTTGTGTTCTGGAATCTCTGACTCAGCAGAGGAACAAGTTGAACTGTCCGGCGTATTCTGTGGAAGGAGTAAGTTAAGCATATGATTATAATCTACAGGTGCGTCGGCATGACCTAAGTCACTTTTTTGTAGGCCTTTGCCAATATCGTGAAATGGTCCGTCGTCATTTGATTGCGATTGTGGCGGGATAACTCTTACGACGTGGGGCTTTCCATTTCTGATGCAGTTTATTTCTCGTATCCCCGAAATTTTCGGGGATGCTGATCGAAGGTATTTTCTAACGTTTGCTACTGTTCTATCGGTGGTGCCGGCGATGGTGGCTATCACTTGGTCAGACCAGCTATCGTCAATGCGCAAGATGCGCTCGATAACTTTTCTTTTATCTTTGCCAGTCAATGGATGCCCATGCGTTGAATTTTTCTTCACACCCTCGACATAGCGATCAAGCTCAGTTTCTTTGGCAGAAATCTCGATATTTATGGACCCTGCATTTGCTTTTAAAGCTGCATGATAGGTGTGAAATCCATTTAAGATGACATATTTTTTTGTAACTGGGTCTTCAAAGACACTAATTGCTGGAAGTGAAATATTGTTGCTTACCAAATCTGCATAGTGTTCGACTAACTCACTATTGATTTCTTCTCTGGTGAAAAATTCTGTGCTGTCACTGATCTGTTCTAATCTTACGTTCATCACTTTAGGCTCCAATAGTCCAAGAGGTTTTTACCCGCCGCACAGTGGACTGATCCATGTGGTGAGCGAGACGGATTAAACCAAACTGGGAGTGCAGGAGATGGGTGTAGAGCTGGGGTAGAATAAAAATATTTTTATTTCTCCGACGTTGATTTATTTATCTGGGATCTTTTGTGAATTGGAGAGATCTCCTTCCAGTTTTCTTTAAGCTGATAGAAGTTTTTCTTGGGCTTTCCACTGGCATTTAGTATCGAGGTCTTGATCAAAATCCCGTCGTCTTCATTGCTCAGACGTTTCAGCATTTCAGAGGTAGGACGCTCATCAGCAGGCACGGTAGATGGATCGTAGCTACCACGCCTATCAAGCCAGTCGATGAGGTGAGAGTAGGCAGGTCCTTTTACTCCTCTTACACGATATTCCTTGAATTTATTGCGAAGAGTGTTTGTGTCTAGGCGTTTGCAGGTGTGATCAGAAAGTACTGGAACAATTGTTTTAAATATTGCTGAAGCAACAATATGCAAGTCTTCCAGTAGAATTTTGCTCCTCAATACGACTGTTTCTGGACTGTTGTTTGAGTATGCAGATGGATGTAGATCTTTTGTGCGGAACCCTCTGAAAGAAACTTCAAATCTGATTCTACATCCTTTATCATATAGTTTAAGTCGTATCTTCTCGTTGCGATATTGCTTAACAGGATGATCAATCTCCCAGGTCTGTTCAAATTTACTCCTGACAGTCTTCCTCTCATTTATTTGTCGAAGATCATGGGCTTCCCTAGTAGCTATTCCAAAGAATTTTGAAATGGTCGTGGCATAGCTTTGAAATAGTTCCTCTCTAAACAGAGGACTTGGAAATTCAACGTAGAATTCGATGTATCCAAAGTGGATAGGCTGTCTGAATAGATAGGAGTCTGGAAATGTATTCTTTGCAAAAGCATAAAGACTTATGATCTTACCCCGATTTTACGGACAGAGGATTTTGTGGTAAACACACAAAAGACAAGGGGTCTATATGAAACAAAGGCACACAAAAGAGTTTAAAATTCAAGCGCTGGAGCTTGTTAACCAGCTAGGATCGTACGCTGAAGCTGGGCGACAGCTGGGCATTAGAGATAGCGCACTTCACACTTGGAAGAAAAAGTTAAAATTTGAAATGAAAAAAGATTCTGAAAAGAATTCAAATTCGAATTTAGAATCTGAAGAAATCAAGCGGCTAAAAAAAGAAGTCGAAGAACTCAAAAAAGTGAATTATATTTTAAAGCGAGCCGCTGCTTTTTTTTCACAAGACCATCTGAAATAAAGTATCAGATGGTCGAAGAATTGGCTTTTGAGAAACAAGATATTAGCAGGTGTTGTTTGGTTTTAAAAATGAGTCGCAGTGGTTATTATGATTGGCGTAGCCGACCAGTGTCGGCGCGAATATTAGCCAATGAAAAACTCACTCAGAAAATAAAGCAGATCTGGACACAAAGTCGTGGGATTTATGGGCTACCTCGAATTTGTAAAAAACTTAAAACCGAAAATGTCATTGCTGGCAAAAATAGGGTTCAAAAAATTATGAAGATTAATAAAATCCAGGGCGTTGGAAAAAAGAAATTCAAAGTTATGACAACCGATTCAAATCACGATTTGCCAATAGCAAGTCGGGTTTTCAAGGCTGAAAATCATGGGCAGCAAGTTACACGCCCAAATCAGTTTTGGGGTGGTGACATTACGTATATTCCGACGGAAGAAGGCTGGCTTTATCTGTCGATATTTTTAGATTTATGTACCCGAAAAGCTGTCGGGCACGCGATGTCGGACTCAATGACTAGCGAACTCGTGATAGAATCGTTGGACATGGCCCTAAAGCGCCAGGACATTGTCACAGGAGACGATCTCATGGCGCACAGTGATCGTGGAAGCCAATACGCTGCAGAAGATTATGTGGTGTTCACGCAATTTCTTCCGCTTTAAATTGGCGCGGTTGATTGCCTCTGGTTATTGTAATTAGCGAGAAGTCCTGCATCGTTTTTAATATTTCTTCTCGCTCAATTTGTTTTCTTTTATATG
>Ga0163151_10005271_pt1 | contig 16629 bp, 18 predicted proteins | sample OliLakLV19MP5IB2_FD_145596 | JGI IMG/M metagenome (GOLD analysis project Ga0163151, IMG submission 145596) | Freshwater microbial mat bacterial communities from Lake Vanda, McMurdo Dry Valleys, Antarctica - Oligotrophic Lake LV.19.MP5.IB-2 | ecosystem: Environmental > Aquatic > Freshwater >...
CTCGGCCGCGGCGAAGAAGGCCGACGCGGATAAGGCCGCAGCCGCCGCGCAGCTCACGCCGGAGCAGCAGAAACAACTGGCCGACGCGGACGCCGCCGCGAAGTCGTCCGCGGCCCAGGTCGCCGCCGTGAAGGACCGCCTCGCCCGGTTGCAGGCGGCCCAAAGCCGTTCGACGCAAACCGCCGCGAAGTGATCCCTCTGGCCCCCTCGCCCCCGCTTCGGGGGAGAGGGCTGGGGTGAGGGGACGGATGCTCCGCAGTGCGCTCATCACGAAGGTCATCAGTTTTCGGACTGTTCATCGAGCCGCTTCAAATGTTCTGTGAAGCGTTCGCCCCCTCGCCCTCACCCGCTCCCCAATACTGTTCGGCGCGCTTTTTGCGCCCGGACGTGGCTGGTGTAGACCGTGGACTCCGTCCGGGAGGCACGCGATGGCTCGTCGGCAGAAACGCAGACCGATCCGGGCTCGGGAGTGGCAGGGGTTCAAGGATTTCGGACTGGTCGCCGAGTTGTTCGACGCGTGGCCCGCGGCCGGCCCGCGGCCGGCCCGCTGCGGGATGCGGCCGGGAATCGGGCGTTGGTCTTCGATCAGTACGCCCGGTTGATGCGGCTGGACGATTTCAACCCGCTCGTGGACAGCCTCCGCGGCCTGCCACCGATTACGGGGTTGGACGATTGCGGGGTTGGATAAGGTTCAGAAGCTGTGCGGGGTGTCGAAGACCTCGCTGGGGTCGCTGAGCGAGGCGGCCCGCGTGTTCGATCCCGCGTTGCTGGAGCCGATCATCGCTCAACGGGCCGAACGGACCCTGGCCGGTTCGCGGTCCGCGCCGCCGGCGCATCGGGCGGCGCTGGCCGATCTGATCGCCGTGGACGGCAGCCTGCTCCAGGCGCTGCCGCAGAGGGCCTGGGCGTTGTGGCCGGACGCCCCGCCCCGCGCGGCCAGGCGGCCCGTGGCCGTCGCGGTGTTTCCGGCCATGCCCGCGCCAGTCGCGGTCACCGCGGGGAACGGCAGCGAACGCGCCGAATGGCGGCGGCTGGTCCAGCCCGGCGGCTTCGACGTCGCCGATCGGGGCTACGCCGATGACGCGCTGTTCCGGGAACTCGAGGCGCGGGAGTGCCGGTTCGTGGTCCGGGTGCAGGAGAACGCCGTCGACGAGGTGCTCGAAGACCGGCCGCTCCGGCCGCAGGCCGCGGCCGCCGGCGTGGTCCGCGACGTGCGGATTCGGCGGTTGGGAACCGAGAAGCACAACCCGCTCCGGGACCGGCCGCGGCGGATCGTGATCGTCCGCGGCGCGCAGCCGGACCACCGGTGGGTGCTGGCGACCAATGCGCTGGACCTGTCGGCCGAGCTGGTCGCGGCGGCCGACCATGACCGCTGGCCGATCGAACGGTCCTTCCGCTGGCTGAAGTGCGGCCTGGGCGGCCGGCGCCTCGTCAGCCAGAGCGCATCGGGCGGGACCGGCATCTGCTCAAACTCCGAAACGAAACCAGGCCGCCCCAGCAAACTCCGAGCCGAACAGTATTGGGGAGAGGGTCGGGGTGAGGGAGCCGAGTGCCCGTCACACCATCCGATCCATGACTCTTCGCTCTGAGTCCACGCATCTTTGAGGATGTGCAGACCGTCTTTCGGTTCACGGCCGTAGAAGGGCGGTTCCATGCTTGGCTCCAGAGTGATTGAGTGGAGCCGGCATTTTCGTTCTTTGCTGTGCCAACAGTGGGTCAAGTCCAGATCAACTCTGCAATCATGGCAGCGGAGTCTGGCCTATTCTCTTGGGCGGGTTGCTGCTTCTTCGCGTTCGCCGTCAATTAAACAGGCTGTTCAGGGGCGAAATCTCCTGCTGGAATCGGTTCGCCTCGGATTCCGCCATGACAGCCTGTCGGATTCTCATGTCAGCGACCTTTCATCGCTCGCCGGCGTATCGGCATAGGCCAGACAAGAGCGTTCCTGACCGGCAGTTGACCCCGTCCCATATCGGTCCAGATAATCAACAAGTCCAAGATTTTCGAATTGCTGAAGACCACAAAGCCCACGGCAACCAAAGTGAGATGCCCTCACCGACGCAGGGGTTCAAAGAGCGGGCAGGTCGCATCCGCGATCGGCTCTACGGCTACCAGCGCTATCCGGCGCTGCTTTCCGAGGACACGCAGCTGGCGACTCGGCGACAGGCTTCATCTGGCGGGAGTACGTCACCGCTCGCAACATCCTGCTGCTGGCGGGTTGGTGTAGAGGCGTCATACTGGCCATCGTGGATGTACGTCGACGACCAGCGCGCGGGCCGTGCTGTTGGCCCTTGGCCGGCTCCAGTCCTTGGAGAGGCGATGGTTTGCCATTTGTTCTCGGACGTTTTAATTGCTCCTCGTGGGCATGGGGCAGAAATCGCCTGTCACCATCGGGTCCGGCGGCTTTGGTCGACGTCGGCACTCGTCATCCTACTCGCCGATGAGATGCTCGCCGCCGACCAAGCGGCACTGCGTTGCATGACAGTATGAAACCGCCACCACTGCCGTGACCTTGCACCAAACAGTCCGCGGAACCCCGCCCCATGACCAGTCCCGTTGATCGCCCGGAATGTCCGAGAGCCGCGCCGACGAATGGGGAAGCCGTTCGTTGGACGCGCCGCAACTTTCTCTCGGCCACCGTCGCGATGACGACCGCCGCTGTGGCTTCCCGCACAGGTGCGGCCGACACGCCGGCCACGGTCGAGCGCGATCCGTTGCTGATTACGACGAACCCCGTGATGGCCCGCGCTCGTGATGCCGCGTTGGAAGTCCTCAAGCCCACGCGGGCCCACCTGGAGCGCGGGCTCGATCTGCATCGGCGCTCGCTCGTCTTCGACGCCTACGGATTCGCCCCCCGCGCGGCGTTGGATTCGGCCCGGATGATCGCCGCGTTGGAGTCGGGCGCTTCCGATGCCGAAGTCCAGGATCTTCAGGAAGAGCTCGGCATGACGCAGGCGACCGTCGTCGCGGCCGAACGGGCCGAGTTCGACGAAGCGATGCGTTGCAGCGGCGTCACGGCGATCTTTCAGAACGCCGGAGAAGAAGGCCAGGATCCGCTGCGGCTGATGAAACGTCTGGCCCGCTTCACGTACCTGACCGACCAGCTCCGGGGCACGCTGATGCGGGCGACATTGCCCGACGACGTCGAGGCCGCCCATCGGGCCGGACTGCATTGCCTCTATCTCACCGGCAACGGCGTCCCTCTGCCGCAGACCTGGATCACCGTTGAGGAAGAACTGTCATACGTGCGGCTGTTCTTCCAGCTCGGCATCCGCATGATGCACGTGACCTACAACCGCCGCAACATGCTGGGGGACGGTTGTGCGGAGACGGCGAACGGCGGCCTCAGCGATTTCGGCCGGGCGGCGATTGCCGAGATGAACCGGGTGGGGATCATCGTGGACGTCGCTCACAGCGGCTGGCGGACCAGCCTCGAAGCCGCCCAGGCGTCCCAGAAACCGATGGTGGCCAGCCACACGGTGTGCGCCGGCCTGAGGGACCACATTCGCGCGAAGCCGGACGAAGTTATTCGAGCGATCTGCGACACGGGGGGCCTCATCGGCATCTGCTGGATTCCGCAGTTCCTCGGCGGATCCGGCGATGTCGCGGCCCTGCTCGATCACGTTGACTACGCCGTGAAGCGGTTCGGCGTCGACCACGTCGCGATCGGCACCGACGTCGCGCATACGTCGCAATACGCACCGACCGCAGCGAAGGCCATTCCCAGCCGCGGCCGACGGCGCACGCGTTTCGAGGCCCTGTGGCCCGAGGGGGCCTTGGGGGGCCAGTGGCCCCGGTCTGGCAGCCTGGGGTGGACCAATTGGCCGCTCGTCACGGTCGGCCTCGTGCAGCGCGGTTATCGGGACGAAGACATCCGCAAGATCCTGAGTGCCAATGTGCTGCGTGTCTGTCGCGAAGTCTTACCGCCGGCGATGGTGAGCGGGTGACTTCCGCCGAGCTCGAAGGCACGCTGCACCGTCGGTTTGACAGCGTCGCCGTGGCCGATGAAACTGAGCGGTGGCCGTTCGGCATCGCCATCACAGGACAAACCGCCGTCTGGTCGACGGCTTCCACCGTGTGTTCAGGTGAAACAACATGTCCCTGAAGACCTTCGTCACTGTGATTGGGGTGGCGTGCCTGATCGTCGGTCATGTGGAGGGCGCAGAGCCCAGTCAGCCCCCCAACGTCGTGCTGATCCTGGCAGACGATTTGGGGTATGGCGACGTCGGCTGCTACAACTCGAACTCGAAAATCCCGACGCCGCACCTCGACCGGCTGGCGACAGCGGGGATGCGGTTCACCGACACCCATTCGCCGTCGTCGGTCTGTTCGCCGACGCGGTATGCGCTGCTGACCGGGCGGTACGCTTGGCGGACGCGACAGCAGCGGGGCGTACTCGGGCCGTGGAACCGGCCGATGATTGCCGCTGAGCAGATGACGATCGCTAGCCTGCTGCGCCAGCGCGGCTACGCCACCGGCTGCATCGGCAAATGGCACCTCGGCTGGGACTGGCCCACCACCGATGGTCGGCCCGCAGTCAACGGTCCCACGCAGCTCAGCAACGTCGATTTCACCCAGCCGATCGCGAATGGCCCGACCACGCGCGGGTTCGACAGCTACTTCGGGACCGATGTTCCTAACTACCCGCCGTTCTGCTTTATCGAGAACGACCGCACGCTCGGGATCCCCACGGTCCCGTTCGGGCCGCGCCCCGGCCCTGCGCTGCCGGGCTGGGACTGGATGCAGGTGCTCCCCGAATTGACGAAGCGGGCCGTCCGGTTCATCGAGGACCACGCGGCGGCTCAGCAGCCGTTCTTTCTGTACCTGCCCCTGACTTCACCCCACTATCCCGTGGTTCCCGCGCCCGAGTTCCAGGGGAAGAGCCGCGCCGGCGACTTCGGGGATTTCGTGACGCAGACCGACGACACCGTCGGTCGCGTGCTGGAAGCGTTGCAGCGGTCCGGAGCCGCCGACGGGACGCTGGTGATCTTCACCAGCGACAACGGACCTGAAATCAGCAATGAAGTCCATCCGGGAGCCTATGACCGGATTCAGCAATTCGGCCACACCAGCATGGGTGAACTCCGTGGAACGAAACGGGATGCCTGGGAAGGGGGCCATCGCGTGCCGTTTCTGGCCCGCTGGCCGGGGAAGATCCCCGCCTGGACGGTCAGCGATGAAACGATCTGCCATGTGGACCTGCTGGCCACGCTGGCGGCTGTTGTCGGTGAACAGCTTTCCGCTGAGGGGGGCGTGGACAGTTACAACTTGTTGCCGATCCTCTTGGGCGAACCGCACAGCCAGCCGGTGCGGGAAGCGACGGTGCATCACTCTGGATCCGGCAAGTTCGCAATCCGCCGCGGAGACTGGGTGCTGATCCTCGCGCCCACCGGCGATGACAACGGCCGGCTCGGCGAACCGGACTGGCTGAAGCGCGACCGCGGCTACATCGCCCATACTCAACCCGGAGAACTGTTCAACCTGCGCCAAGACCGAGCGCAGCGGCACAATCGTTATGCCGAACAGCCGGAGCTGGTCGCGGAGCTCACGGTCCTGCTGGAGCGATACGTCAGCGACGGTCGCAGCACGCCGGGGCCGCGGCAGACGAATGACGTCGCGGTCGAAACTCGCTGGCCGAAGGGCGGACCGCGGTAGTGGTCGGCTGATGGACTTTCATGACTGGCGATTTGTCGTATCGACATAGGCTCGCTCGAACGACTCTGGAGATCATGACAACATGCCGAAATCCGCCAATCCAACAACGGAACTGGTCAAGCGTCGCCAGCAGGACACCGTGAAGCAGCTTCGGGAGTATTATCACCTTGGCCAACAGATCAACCGAATCGTGCAGCAGCAGAGCTGCACAATGAACGAGGCTATAGAGCAGCTGGGCTGGAAGGAAAGCCGATTCACAGCCTACAAGGCTCGCGAGTTCGCTGAATGGAGCGACGAAGACGTCAGCGACATTACTGGCGAGAACCGTCAGGGCCCCCCGCTGTCCTGGTCGCACGTGGTCGTGCTGTTGACCGTCTCTCAACGACGCCGCCGAAAGCGATTGATAAAGAAGGCCGTGAAGAAGGAGTGGTCGGCGGCGCGGCTCCGAACCGAGATTCGCCCTATAACCGACCGGTCAAACAGCGGTCGCCGATTTGGGGAAGCTCATTCGTCTGAGGATGTGATTCAGGCCCTGAACCGTTATCTGAAACGGCCCCTGCGCTATTTACAGCAGATCCTCGCCGACGACAATCCTGTTGATCTAGAACCGGGCGACCGACAACGGTTCAAAAGACTTCGGACCGCTATAAAGGCACTCGCAACACCTCAGTAAAAGCAGTCGGTCGCTCGTGAACCGTCCGTCCGTGCATCTTGTTGCGCGCAACAAGACCGGTGAGAATGTCGTGAGATCCAGCATCAACCGCTGGAGTCGGGGGGAGGCGCTCGCTGGTTTGGTCAGTGGTTGCCGCGGCGCGTTGGCACCCTACCTCAGTCCGTGACGACCGTGTTCGTCCACCCGAGGACGTGGCGATTGCCGCCCGCTGGGATGGCAGAGCACGCTGCCTTTGGACTACGGACTGTTTTCGCGAGCCCCGAGCGGTCACAATGGTCCGCCGAGAGCTTGGGGGGAAGCCGTTGCGACCATAGGGTGATCCCCAATGCCCACCAGGGAGCCGAAGGGCATGTCACGGATGACTGAGGTCGGGACGACCGCGCTGGAGCATTTGCTCGCCGATCTCAACCCGCAACAGCGGACGGCGGCCCAGCACGGTGACGGACCGCTGCTGATCGTGGCCGGCACCGGAACCGGCAAAACCACCACACTGGCGCATCGCGTCGCCAGTCTCATCGCCCGCGGTGTTGATCCGGGACGCCTGCTGCTCCTGACATTCACGCGACGGTCGGCGGCGGAGCTGCTGCGCCGCGTGGACAACCTGCTGGCGCGTTGGCGTAAGGACATGGGGGGCCAGGCTCCGTCGCAGGCGTCGTCCCGCGCCGTCTGGGGTGGCACCTTTCACGCCGTGGCGACTCGCCTGTTGCGTCAACACGGTCCGCTGATCGGACTCGAACCGGGCTTCACGATTCTTGACCGGAGCGATGCCGAGGATCTGCTGAATTTCCTGCGGGGCGAACTGGACCTGACCAAGACCGACAAGCGCTGACCCCCTCGTCTATCAGATGATGCAGCAGGCCGACACGGTGGGAGTCTTCCAGATCGAGTCGCGGGCACAGATGTCGATGCTGCCGCGGCTGAAGCCGAAGTCGTATTACGACCTGGTGATCGAAGTAGCCATCGTTCGTCCGGGCCCCATTCAGGGGGACATGGTGCATCCCTACTTGCGGCGGCGCAGCGGACAGGAGGCCGTGACCTATCCCAACCCGGCCGTCGAGGAAGTCCTCAGCAAAACGCTCGGCGTGCCCCTCTTTCAGGAACAGGCCATGCGGCTTGCTATCGTCGCCGCGGGCTTCACTCCCGGCGAAGCGGACCAGTTGCGGCGGGCGATGGGCGCGTGGCGGCGGACCGGTGTCATGGAACGCTTCGAGCGGAAGCTGATCGACGGCATGACGGCGAACGGCTACAGCGAGCAGTTTGCCCGAAACGTATTCCAGCAGATTCAGGGGTTCGGCAGTTACGGCTTTCCCGAATCGCACGCGGCGAGCTTCGCCTTGCTGGTCTATGTCTCGGCCTGGCTCAAATGCCATCATCCGGCGGCATTTCTCGCGGCCTTGCTCAACTCGCAACCGATGGGGTTTTATGCTCCGGCACAGCTCGTGTCCGATGCCCGGAAGCATGGCGTCGATGTGCGTCCGGTCGATGTCAATCACAGCGAATGGGATTCGACGCTGGAGCCGGACGAAGCGGGACGATGGGCTGTACGGATGGGTTGGTCGCTGGTCAAGAGCCTGCCGCAGAGTGCGGCGGAAGCCTTGGTTCGCGTTCGCGCGGATGGACCATTCACGTCCTATGCGGACTTCACCCGCCGCACCGACTTCAGTGCGGCGATCCTGACGCGGTTCGCTGCGGCCGATGCCTTCCGCTCGTGCGGCACCACGCGACGGCCCGCCTTGTGGCAGGCCCTGGGGCATGACAACGAACCAGGCTTGTTCGCAAATGTCGAAGAAGACCTGCCCGCCGCGCTGCCGGACCTGCCGCAACCCGTGGAAGTCATTCACGACTACCTGACGACGGGATTGTCGCTGCGCGGCCATCCCTTCGGGCCGTTGCGAAAAGAGCTCGCCGCCACGCGCGTCGTGAAAGCCTGCGATCTTGCCACGCTCGAAGCCGATCGCCGTTACCGCGTCGCCGGAATGGTCCTCATCCGGCAGCGCCCCAGCACGGCTAAGGGGATCACCTTTATGACGATTGAAGATGAGTCGGGCCAGGCGAACCTGATCGTGCGGCCGGAAGTGTGGGAGCGGTTCCGCCGCATCGCCCGCGGCGCGGGCGCGATGATCGCCACCGGCTTCCTCCAACGGCAGGAAGGAGTGATCCATCTGCTGGTCGACCGGATGCAGGATCTATCGTCGGCGATGAACAAGGTGGGATCGGTGTCGCGGGATTTTCGATAGATGAACCGCGCAACCTTCGGTGCGTCGGCCCCAAGCGTTCAAAGCAGCCGAACTTCAATCAAAATAGACGGTTCTGTCGTTCGGAGAAACGAGATGAGCGGAAAACGCCCAGCCTTCTTGTCTGACGACATTGTAGTCGCGCTCGCTCCGCTTCACCGACGAGCAGTGAACTGCGCGCAATCCGCATGCGTGAAGCCGTTCAATCACGGCACCTGGGATGGGACGCTCGTGCGGCCGCACGTCCGGACCGCCGCCAGTTAACAGGTGCGGCTTGCCTCGCTCTGATTTCATCGGAACCAGACCGAATTGTCGCGCGCTCCCCTTGACGCCCAACTGTATCGCGTTATGATATAACGCAGAGCGATACAGCGGAGCGACCATGATGAGCAATTCCAAGGAAAGACACTCGCGGTTGGGATGGGTTGAACTGCACATCCTGTTGGCTTTGGGTGATGAAGACCTGCATGGCTATGCGATCATGCAGAAGGTTTCCCACGACACGGGCGGCCGAATCTGTCTGGGAGCCGGAACCCTGTACGGGGCCATCAAGCGGCTCACGGCGGCGCGTCTTATCGCCGTTGCCCCTCAGCGCAAGTCGACCGATCAACGACGAGTGTGCTACCGGCTCTTGGCCGCCGGCCGAGAAGCTCTGCACGAGGAACTAGAGCACACAGCGGAAGTGCTACGAATTGCCCGCGCAGTCGGCATGCCCGTTTAAGCCGAATGCGGCCACACTCCACCCGGCGACCCGGAGAGTCGGCTGAAGCCCCGGCCAACGAGAACCCGGAGCGTTTCTCGTGTACTTTCATCACGGAGGGGGCCTATAACCGGATGGTCACCGCCAGATTCGCCTGACCGATGCCCCGCCGCCCCGCCACTGGCTTCCAGCTTGGAATCCTCCGATGTCTGTTCTTCACAAGAGCGCCTGCGTAGCGCGTGTCCTCTATCGTCAGACCTTGCGCCTCCTGCCTCGGGGCTTTCACGCCGAGTATGCCGAGCAGATGGCGCTCGACTTTGATGACCTGCTTCAAGACACGGTCCACCGTGGAAGTTCCTTGCTCGTCGCCATAACAGTGGTGCGAGCCGTCGGGGATGTGGTTCTCTCCGCCGTTCGAGAACGGTTTGCGATGCTGCGCGGCGAGCTGGACGCTGCGACCATCACGCCGCGCGTCAGTGCAGCCATGGCGATTGCATCGTCGGACGAATATCGGAGCGAGGGAGTTTCCGCCGATGAGCGCCTGCTGCTTGGACTCGCAAGCGAGCAGCACGGTTTGGCCGGAATTGTGCTGCGAGAACTTGGGGTTCACGCAGACCGATTGCGGGCATCGTTCGGTGAGCCAGAAAGCTCGACGGAACGCAACGCAACAGTGGATGAGCCGGACGACGTTGGGGCGTCGGTTTCATTTGTTCGCCAACTGACGAATGCCGCGGAGTTCGCACGTACGTTTGGGCACGACTTTATCGGGACGGAGCATCTTGCGCTGTCTCTTCTGGCTGAGACGAACGGTGACGCCGCACGGCTGATCGAGCGCCTCGGAGTCGATCCAAATTCGCTGCGCGACGTGCTGGCGGAGCGAACGAGGATGTTATAGCTGGCGCGCCCCCGCCGATTCGCCATCCTCGCTAAAGGAATAACCATGCTTCTCTTGTTTGTGGCCGCTGCTTTAGAGCTGGTTGGCATCAGTCATTGTCGTAATGGAAGGCCAGCATGATTCGCGCCCGCGACTTGCGAAAAGCCTATGCGAAGATTCAGGCTGTTGACGGGGTCAGCTTGGAGTTGGTCGCCGGCGAGACGTTCGGCCTTCTCGGTCCCAACGGCGCAGGCAAGACGACGACGATTCACATGCTGATCGGAGCGTTGCGGCCCGACGACGGCGAAGTCACCATCAACGGCTCGACCGATCCGACGCGCGCGAATGTGCGCCGCCAAATCGGCATGGCGCCGCAGATCGAAGCCCTTTATGACGAGCTCAGTGCCGCGGAGAACCTTTCCTTTTTCGGAAGACTGTACGGCCTGGCAGGCGTTCGTCTCAAGGAACGCGTGAGCTGGTGCCTCGGCTTGGCGGGCCTGACCGCACGCGCCGGCGACCGCGTTAAGACGTATTCGGGCGGCATGAAGCGGCGGCTCAACCTGGCGTGTGCTTTGGTGCATGATCCGCCGGTCCTGCTCCTCGATGAGCCCACCGCCGGCGTCGATCCGCAGTCCCGCAATCACCTCCTCGACTCGATCGAAGGGTTTGCCCGTGCGGGCCGCACCATCCTCTACACCACCCATTACATGGAAGAGGCCGAGCGGCTCTGCGATCGCGTCGCCATCATGGATCAGGGCAAGATCCTGGCCCTCGATACCGTGGACGAACTCTTGCGGAAACATGGTGGAGCTTCCATGTTCGAGGCCGAGCTGGCACAAGTCCCCGAGGGCGTCTCCCTGCCGGCGCCGCTGAAGGACAACGTGCTCCGCTTCGCCAGCGACCAGCCTTTCGAGGAGGCCAACCGGCTCAGGAACGCGGGCGTCCAGTTCGTGCGTTTTCACGTCGATCGGCCCAGCCTCGAATCCGTGTTTTTGAACCTGACCGGCCGGAGGCTTCGCGACTGATGCGCCCCATGCTCACACTCACCTTGAAAGATCTGATCTTGCTCTGGCGCAACAAGGCCGCGCTCTTCTGGGTCATCGTCTTTCCGCTGATCTTTGGCTTGTTCTATGGCGCGATCATCAGCGGGGCTTTCGGACCCGCCACGATGAGCATCGCCTTCGTCGACGAGGACGAATCGGCCGTTTCGAACGCACTTGTCCAAAAGCTCTCCGACCATGAGTCCGTTCGTTTGGTTCGGACACAAGCGGAAGGTCAGCTGCACGACCGCGATTCCGCAGCACAGAGCGTGCGCCGCGGCGATCTGACCGCTTATCTGCTCCTCCAGCCCGGATTTGGCGAATCGCTGCGCTCGTTCGGCCAAGACAGCACGAAGATGGAACTCGGCATCGACCCGAGCCGGCGGGCAGAGGCGGGTTTTCTCCAAGGCATCACGATGGAGGCGACGTTTTCGATTCTCGCGAAACAGTTCATGGACCCCGAGGAAATGCGCAAGTGGCTCAAGGTCGGGCAGAAGGAAGTCGAGCAGGCGCGGGATTTGCCCGAGGCGCAGAAGAAAGCCCTGCTCGAATTCTTCGCCCTGCTCGACGGCTTCGTGCCCATGTTTCTCGCCAAGATGCCCAGCGAAGGCGGACCTTTTGGGGGATTGAAGCTCAATGTTGTCCCTGTGACCTTCGAGTCGGAGCCGCGCAGCGCTTTTGAGATCACGTTCCCTTGTTCGATCCTCTGGGCCGTCCTGGGCTGCATGATGACATTTACGATGTCGACCGTCATCGAGCAAATGCAAGGGACGCTGCTGCGTCTGCGCGTCGCGCCGCTGAGCATAATGCACATTCTCGGAGGCAAGGGGCTGGCGTGCTTCCTGTCTTGCGTCGGCACGGCCTGCCTCCTCTTGCTCCTGGGCGTCGCTTGTCTGGGAGTGCGCGTGACCAGTTGGCCCTATGTGCTCACGAGCATCGTCGCCATGGCCGTGTGCTTCTCCGGGCTCATGATGCTCCTCTCCGTCCTGGGTCGCACCGAGCAAGCCGTCGGCGGTTCCGCAATGGCGATCATGTTGGTGATGGCGACGTTGGGCGGCGCGCTGGTCCCGCTCATCGCCATGCCCGATTGGATGCTGACCATGAGCCACATCAGCCCCGTCAAATGGGGCATCCTCGCCCTGGAAGGCGCGATCTGGCGAGGCTTCGATCTCACCGAAATGCTGCTCCCCTGCGGCATCCTGCTCTCGGTCGGCGTGTTGAGTTTCGGCTTGGGAGCGCGGATCCTGTCGCGGCGTGCGTTTTGACGTCGAACAGACCAGAGAGAAATCATGAGCACTCGCGCTATCCGTTGGGTCGTTGCAGCAGCCATCGCCGCTCTGATTCTTGGGGCCATACTTTCGCGCGCGATTGAGCCGGGCGTCCGCGTTGAAAAAATCATGCTGACCGCAAACACACCCGCGCTTCGACTTTTCCCCGCAACGCCGGGCCCGCATCCCATTGCGCTCCTCACTCATGGAAACGGTGCCTCGAAAGAAATGCTTTTTCGTTTCGGCGAGGCGCTGGCCGCCGCTGGCTTTGATTGCTATTCCGTGGATCAGGCGGGATTTGGAGAGTCGCCGCAATCGTGTTCCCTCACCAACCTCCGGCACAAGCCCCAGGAGCTTGAACGGGCACTGGGAGCGGTGGACGTCTTCATCGGGCATTCGATGGGCAGCAGCGTTGGCGCTTGGAGCGTTCGTGAAGCGGGGTTTCGCCCCAAGCTGTTTATTGGCGTCGGCAATACGGCCAAGTTGGGGGAGCACGGGCCGCCTTTGCTCCTGTTGTTTGGCCGATTCGGGGAATTCGGAAAACCAGCAATAACGAATGCAGAAGTCGTCATATCTCCCTGGTCCAACCACGCCCTCGAACCCTTCGATCCAGTGCTCGTGAATGCGGCGGTCAAGGCCGCGTGCGCTGCTGTCGGAAAACCAGTCTCTGCTGCTCCAACCGCGTGGCGGTGGCGCCTCGCCGGGCTGGTGCTGGGAATGGCGAGCGCATTGGTCCTGACGTTTCGCCTGCCGGAACTGCATCCCTCCCTTGTACAAAATCGACGATGGATTGTTCCCACCGTTCTACTCATCGCCATCATCCTGACGACCGGGACTTGGCTGGGCTTGACCCCGAAGTTGCGTCGCATTCCCCAGCAGCTTGTTTTACTAGTTGTCATTTGGTTGGCGCTCGCCGGCCTCAGCAAGGTGCGCATGCCCCGATGGAGCCTGCCCGTGGTCACCGGGATAATGACGCTGGGTTGCGTGACACTCGTGATTGCCTGTGCGAATCCGACGAACTTTTTCCCTTTTGTGATGCTCACGCTCATCTCCGGCGGCAGCACGGTGGCGTTGCTGTCGGCAGTGGTCGTCGGCGGAATCGCCACTCGCGGCGGGTCGAGGCGAGATGGCGATGTGGCCATGGCCCTCTTTGCGAGTTACGCCATCGGGCAATTCATGCCCCTGTTTTATTGAAGGATGAGAACCAGCCGCCTCCAGCAAGGCAACCGAACGGCAGGCCAAGGAAGCGGCGAAGCGGTTGAGATGACGGACCCGGCAACGGCGTCTCTCTCATTTCCTTTCTCCCCGAAGTTCGGAGCCCCTGCCATGGCCCGCTTTCGTTCCGTTCCGCTATTGCCGACTGTAATTGCCTGCGCGCTCTTGCTCGGTGCTGTGGTCACCTGTCGGAAAGAGGCCGCCGACGCCATCAACGACAACCATCAATGGACCCGCGCCGACGGGCTGCCGATGGACCACGCGGGCAATCTGCTCAAGTGCCCTGACTGTGGGAGGTCGGACTGGTTCCAAGACGATCACCATTACCGATGCGAGAATCCCGACTGCCGGGCGAGCTTTGAGGCCCGGTACGACTCCACCACGGGGGAAATTCGTATGGCGCGATGATCGGGTTACGTTCAAGGGCGTTTCTTCCGTGCCGGTTTCTCGGGCTGCTGTTCGGCGGCGATCCGCAGCGGTTCGTCTCGTGCCCAGGTGGACGTGGCCTTGCCGGCCGCGAGGGTCGCCGCGTCGAGAATCGTTCGCTGTTCGTCCGACATCGCGTCACGGGTGCAATCCAAGCGTCTTGCGGGCCGGGTCGCTCGGCAATGGCTGATCGTCTGCGGTCTTGCATCTACACCATTCAGCGAGGGTCGGCATGTTTTATTTCCTCAGTATCGGTCGGCCGCTGGTGATCGTCGCGACCATCGTTGCTGGTGGGGTCGGTGGCGTCTGGGTCATTCGTCATTTTGTGGGAGCGGACAAGCCCGAACCGCCCATGTTGTCGATGTACTGCCCGCGCTGCAACACCTTCAATTGGTGCGGCTCCCACGACAGGTTCGTTCAATGCTCCAAGTGCAATGCGACGATTCCTGTTCGCACAGTCGGTGCGGGTGACGAGCGAGACATTGAGTTCGAAACCATTCCCTGATCCCCACCTGAGTGTAGCGCCATTCCCCGGCCAGATCTGTTTGAAGCACCGTCTCCAACAGAAACGGATCGCAGGACCGCGCGCAGCTAATCACGTTGGCCGCAGCGCAATCCCAGCGCGGTTGACACCAACGGCGATCATGGATTCGCAGTCGGGATCGGAACTGCACGCGAAACCAATTCCGTAGTCGCACGTGAGCGCATCAGGTTCCCCATCGCGCGCAACCACGTCCGCGAAGTCGAAACCGCGGAATCCCAACGCCCAGGACGATGTCACCGCCGCGGCGGTGACAGAACTCTCGGAATACAACGCCTGGACCCACACGCAGATGGTGTGCGCCCAATTGCCAAAGCTGGATGAGTGGCCGACGCTGTCGGCTCACGAGCGGACGTTGCTGATCTTCACGGCCCTGTTTCACGATGCGGGGAAGCCGCTCACCTCGCATGTCGATCCTGAAACGGGTCGCATTCGCTCGCCCAAGCACTCCATCAAAGGAGAACATCTGGCACGGGCCGTGCTGCGGGATCTGCGGTGCGATCTAGCCACTCGGGAGGAGACCGCCCGACTGGTTCGGTTTCACGGTCGCCCGGCGTTCCTACTCGAAAAGCCGGAACCGAGTCACGAAGTGATCTCGCTGTCCTGGTCGGTTTGCAATCGGCTGCTGTACCTGTTCGCCCTGGCGGACACTCGGGGTCGCACGACGGCAGAGAACACTCGACCCGAGGAGAACCTGCAATTGTGGAAACTCGTCGCCGAGGAACAGAACTGCCTAGATGAGCCTTACCGATTCGCCAACGACCAAGCCCGCTTTCAGTTCTTCCGTCAGGTGACCCCCAATCTCTTTTACGTCCCACATGAGGAGTATCGCTGCACGGTCACGATGATGTCAGGAGTCCCCGGCAGTGGTAAGGACACCTGGCTGGCGACCCATCGACCGGACGTGCCAGTCGTCTCGCTCGACGATCTGCGAACCGAATTGGACATCGAGGCGACCGACGATCAGGGGAGTGTCGTGCAACTGGCCCGTGAACGCTGTCGGGAACTGCTCCGCAATCGGCAGTCGTTCGCCTTTAATGCCACGAATGTGATCCGGCAGACTCGCCAGCGGTGGATCGATCTGTTTGCCGACTACGGGGCCCGGATCGAGATCGTTTATGTCGAGCCGCCGCTTCCGACGATCCTCGCTCAGAACAAACAGCGGACTGAGCCTGTTCCCGAGCCGATCATTCGGGGATTGATCGAGAAGATTGAACCGCCGACCTGGAACGAGTGCCATCGACTGACGATCAGCGAGGGAGCCGCCGCATGAATGAGGAACCACAACGAATCAAACAGGTGATCGTGATGCGCCACGATCTAAAAATGCGACGAGGGAAGCAGATCGCACAAGGAGCACACGCTTCGATGTCGTTCCTATGCCGCCGATTGCAGGAACCGGGCTCGGTTTCGTTGAACGATTTTCCTGCGGTACAACAGGCGTGGCTGACGGGGGCCTTTGCCAAGGTCTGCTGCCGGGTGAATAGCGAAGACGAACTCATGAGCATCTACGACAAGGCGAATGCGGCGGGCCTCGAAGTCCACTTGATCACCGACAGCGGGAAGACAGAGTTTCATGGGCAGCCAACTCGCACCTGCCTAGCGATTGGACCAGACACTGCGGACAAGATCGATGTCCTGACCGGACATTTGGAATTGCTTTAGAAAGCCTCCCCTCGGGGCGGAGTGTCTGCGACTGCGGGCGAATGGAGATCGAGTGACGCTCGGCCGCTGGGCGGTCACGGTCTTGCAAGGTGAGTTACTGGCGTGAACCCCAAAATCAAGATTTGCTGCATCGTTACGAGGGCAGAGTAAAACCAAGATGCAGCCGATTCTGTTCTTGGTCAAAACGAACAAGCCCTAGAGGACCATCCTCTAGCAGCCCGTTGATGTAGTCCGATTCTTCGCGTCAGCTCGCGAGCGCCAGCTGCGGGAGGGCGGCCGAGGCCCGGAGGGACCGGCCGGTCAGGGTGGCTTGAAGCGCAATGAACAGCCGTCCCAGCGCC
>Ga0163151_10005279_pt1 | contig 16613 bp, 21 predicted proteins | sample OliLakLV19MP5IB2_FD_145596 | JGI IMG/M metagenome (GOLD analysis project Ga0163151, IMG submission 145596) | Freshwater microbial mat bacterial communities from Lake Vanda, McMurdo Dry Valleys, Antarctica - Oligotrophic Lake LV.19.MP5.IB-2 | ecosystem: Environmental > Aquatic > Freshwater >...
GTATTCCCCCTTTGAGGGAGAGTGGCTATGATGCTTAAGTCATTGATTTGTCGAAAATGAATATTTTCAAGGTGCCCAAAGAAGCCTCCCTCCGAGGAGGGACGAAGTATTCCCCCTTTGAGGGAGAGTGGCTATGAGTTCAGGCGCATCTCCAATGCGTCGAGGTCCGCATTCAACGCATCCCACTCGAAGGGGTGCGGGTTGCGATCCTCTGCGATCATCACTCTGAGTCGGATTGTGTAGTCATTCATCTTCGCCAACCCTTCCGCCAGTGACGCAGCACCCTGAATTATCGCGGGCGCGGATTCGAGTGCCTTGAGCGCGAAGGCTAGTGCTGTGAGCCCATCCATCATTGACCTCCCTTCTTGGCGATGTATGCGTCAAGAACTTTTTGGAATGCGGCGAGTGCATATTGCGCCGCTTTGGCTGCGGCCAGCTTGACGTCTTCGGTGAGTCCGGTCCTCACCGCTGCCTCTGCTGCATCCAGAGCAGGACGGGCTGCGGCTTGGGCCAGTTGGGATTGCTTTACGATGGCCGGATCGTGGCAGAGCGCCACCGGAGCCTCCGCGCATGCCGGGAGTTCCTTGTATGCGACTGCTTGGGATAGCGCCACACCATATGCGGCCTTCGCTTGGTACACCATCTGCTCTGGGCGCTCCGGGGTGGCGCACGCGCCAAGAATACAAATTGCTGCTATTGCGAGAATTCGCTTCATGCATCCTCCTTGGTAGGTTTAATTCCTTCTTCACGCTTCTTCGCTGGGCTCCATTTTTTCCGTCCCACTGGGGACTCTTGGATACCACCGATCAATGCCGCTGCTGCTGCAGCCGCTCCGATGTAAACGGACATCAAAGGATCGCTGTCCGCGATACCCGGAACTTGTGCTGCTCCGGCCCAAGCAGCGATGAATGCGCCAAATACCGTCAGCAACAACTTTGCATACTTGCTCATGAATTCCCCTTTGCAAACCGGAACGATGTGACGCCCGCAAAAGCCTGTTCCGGAAGGGCCATGCAGGTTGGTGGAAATTTTTCCATATCGCGGTATGGTATGAAGAAGCGAGAGCGCGACTTGGGCGGCACCCTCTGAAAGTGTACCCAAACCGAAGTCCACTGCGGATGTTCTAAGTACAGCCCGAGTTCCACGAGGACATCCACATTGCGCAAGCACCAGCGCATCAAGGCACGCTTCGCATCCACGCGGTCTACAGCGTTGCCATCGTAGTGTGGGGACGCTGTAGCGATGCTTACAACCTCCGGCACACGTATGCCTCCGGACCCGTTCCCTCCCCTCGCCCCGGAAATAGCTGTGCCGGTGTCCGGGTCATCCAAGAGAATTACCCCATCACCCTCCGCTTCGAGACAAACGGTATTCACCGCTCTGCAGATGAGAGCGACATTGTGCCGCTTCATCGGCGTCACGGCAGGGTGCTGATCCCAGCGCCCAATAACCTGACTTGGGGTGATCACACGATGCATCATCGATCTCTCCGTTCTTGTGTCGGCTTCCGGATTGTGAACTTGACCTCTAAGTTGCGCCACTTGAATGCGACTCCAGCACCCCAGTTCACCCCGAACACCGCCATGGTTCCTCCGAATCCAGTCAGCATGCTGTAGAGGATCAGCTGGTGGACGGAGGATTCGCTGTGGAAGATCATCATGAACGTCGCTGATACAATGCCAAAGACCAGACCGATGATCATGTAAGCTAGGACGAAGGCAACCGCACGCCTTTGCACCTTTGTGTAATATGACCACACCACGCACCCGCCCAGCCCTCCGCTAATTGCCGAGAGAGCATAGATGACCAGGAAGAAAATGCTGTCATTAAAGTCTGGTTTTGTTATCATGTTTGTTATTTGGGCACTTTGATTATCGTGACTTCCTCTTTTGAGGTTGCCAGTGCAATCACTTCGGCGTCCACCGGGGTATCTTTTGATGCTGCTTCTTGGGTGTCCAGGACTTCGACAATCTTCGCTTCAATCCCCGCTTTCATTTTCATCATCTGCCCAGTGATGAACTGGCCAAATGTCGATCCGTCATCCCGCGTCACTATGCAATAGATGCTATCTGTGGTGCGCTCAACAATCTGATATTTCATGGTCGCTTCCTCCTAGTTAGAAACTGATGATGCCCTTGCCGACAAAGCTGGGTTGCATGTTGTTCATGGCGGCGTTGCCGCCTGCAGAACCCATACTCGTTACACTACTTGCACCCGCCTCAAATTGACCGCCGCCGCCGCCGTTGAGCAATATCCCAGAGTGCGTATGCGACAGCAATTCTGTAATGCTCATGGCGTGAGATTCTTCGCCTAAGTACTCACCCAATGTGCGGGCAGCTATTGTGTACGTCAGCGACCAAACCGGAGAAGACTTTGCCGTGAAGTCAATCACCGTTCCGTTCTGTGCGTTGGCGAGGCTTGAAGCGAGCTTGATTAGGGTCGCGCTGCTTCTGACGATGTAGTACGTCGTCCCAGAAGTCAGGCCGGTAATCGTTCCAGAGGCCAGGGTGAACACAACCGGCATCCCTGTAATCCACCTCGCGCTGTTCGATGGCACGGTGAACCCGTCAGTCGCCGTATCTACATCCGCATTTGTCCCCGAGACAACGTGCGTTCCTGTCCCGTCCCCAATCCAGCCCTTCCCGCGTGAGTCTGGCAGCTGGAATGTCGTTGACCCATCGCCAACACCCCACGTTACGCCAATGGCCTTGAACAAGGCGGCATAGGTGGCCCGCGATACTAGGGCGCCATTCGTCTCCAGCCAACCCTCCGGGATAACCGATCCGGAATAAGGCAACGGGCCGATACCAGCTGGCATGTTCTGCGTCCTAGCGGCGAATGGCGCCAACTCAATCACAGTCGGAATAGCTGCCCACAGCCCAGCGGTAGTCTGAATGCTGATCATGCGGGCGATACAGCGGAACGGGACATTGGTCCTGGCAGTGGTTGAATACATGACTGTTGCTGAGTCAGCCGCTCCAGCACCGCCCTCTGCCGTAGTACTGGCTATGCCGGAAGCTCCATAGTCCTTTGTTGACCATGCCAATTCTTGCGTCCCGGCATTGTCGATGATGTACCAAAACAGATACTCCGTCAGCGCGCTGGTGTGACCTGCTGTCGATCCCGAGGAGATAACCGTGGAGATGTCCGCCGTGATCTGCCGAACGTTGTATTGTCCCGTTGCAAGAGTAGCATGTCGCTGCGACACGATGGCCGCATTATCGACTGCCAGGCTGGTTGCGTTGCTGGACTTCAGCGTCATCGTCAGTGCATTCGCATTGACTGACGGTACCAGGCTAAAGTTGTACAGAGCATGCGGGTCGGTGAGCTTCGAGGTTGACAGCATGTCGAGCAGTGAGCCGTCATCTCCGAGCAATGATGTAGCGAAGTCCCACAGCTTTCCGAATCCGGTACGCGCAATAGCATTGCTGGGGTTCGGATACGTGTCGCTGATTTCTGTTCTTGCGGGTGCTGGTTTAAGTGCCATGGTCAATATCCTCGTATGGTAATGTCGGCGGATGCCCCTGAAACTGCTACGTGTGAACTGTTGAATGCCCTGATGATTGGGTTGAGCGGATATGTTGTCTTGTCAATCTCAACCGTTTCTGCTCCGGAAGAGTTCGCTTGAAGAGTGGCCTGAATAGTCAATATGCCTGTATAACTCTTTGTGTACGGTATGGTCGTCCCAAGATTGGATATGACCAAGTCTCCGATGCTCTCCGTAATGTCCGGAGTGTCGATGATGAAGCTGAATTCGATAATCTTTCCTTGGGTAATTCCTGCCCCAATAGTAACCCGGAACTGGTAAATGTCGTTTGTAGTAAGTATAGCCCCAGGCCATGACAGCCACCCCCCTGGCCCGCCATCGTAAAATGGGTCTGAGTCGGAGCCATAGAATGATTCTCCATCTGCCCCAAACATTGGGGCTGGATCGCTGAAGCGATATTCCACCGTAATATCCTGGCCTTCTGCTATTAGGGCCAGTGTGGTTTTTGCGTCCATCAGCAGAGAAGAAATTGGAATGTCTCCAGTCTGATAGACCATCTGCGCGTATGATCCCGGCTCATAGAAAGAATCCGCGGTGACAACCCCATAGAACGACTGCAAGTCAGTCCCATAGAATGAATCCAACGCACCAGCAACAAGCTTATTCGCGACAACCGTGCAATTTGTTTTCGTTCCTGGGAATGTCGGGTGTAGTGCGTATTCATTAACGATGTTGTCAATTATTGGATCGCCAAGATTTGTGAAGATGTTCGCAGTGATTAGCGATTCATTTTCAGAAGTGTCGATGGCCTTGATCATGATCGTCACCACACCATACGGCAAAGTCTCCGGCTTGTATGGTGATTCCGTTATTACACCAACGTGCAACGCATTCGCAGAATTCCAATCAACGTTGTTGCCATAGTGATAGCGCAGGAGATACCCATCAAGGTCTTTATCTGTGACCTCATTCCAACTTAAAACCTCATCGTCAATACTGAAGCTGAGTATGCTGGACGGCGGTGCAGTTTTTCCAACCACATTGTGCAGTGTGGCATATGACCAGTCAGAGCGCAGGTTCAAATAGACGTTGAATGCGCGCGCTCTGATTGTGTAATCTTGCCCATCTTCTACCGGATGAAGGAAGGCTTCGGTGGCATTCCCTGATACTGACAATTTCTGAATCATTTCAACTTCACCATTAATCCATTCAACTTCGATCTGCCCATTGAGCAGAATTTGCACATTGGTAGACTGCGCCCACGTTACCCGCATCCGTGATATCACTGTCCCATCGCTCAGGATCAGCAGATCATCCGTCCCGGAGGTCGCAACCACGCCCTCCAGCTTGTCAATCGCAAACGGGTCACTCAGATTTGAGTTTGGCGTATCATCAGGCAGAACAGAGTCGGCAAAATCCCAGATGGAGGCAGCATCCTCTTTCAGCGTCAATTCGATAAACCCGTTTGGGGTGATAACGCGGTCTGTGACCCTGAATACCTTGTCAGTTTGGCCAAACAAGGCACTTGTAAAAATTATTCGGTCATTGATCTTCCGCGCAAAAGCCTTCAGCGAGAAGTCTGCCTTCATTGTATACCCGTTGCGCTGATCTTCTGTTTCAATCCGCGTGAGATTGTGCACACGCTGAACAGCATCCGTCCATGGATAGTTTTTGTCAGCCCATACTTCTCCGCCATCAATCGTTACATAGGTGGGGTTCTGGTATGGGGTGAAGTCAGTGACGACATGGAAGTTGTCTGGGGAGATAAATTTGCCGCGAATCCCGTTGAACATATCGGCATCCGATATGCCTGGATTGATCGCTACTGAGCCAACGATATCATCTTGCGCAAAGGAAGCAACCGGCGCGACATACTTCCCAGCAGATATCTGCCAGGCGGTTGCGACGATGCTGCCTGCCATGGAATCGGCCATCCCCTCCAGCACCTCGCTTTGATTCTGATCAGAGGTGACTACACCGTTGATCGTGTAGCGAGGTCCAAAGGTTTGCGCTTCATCGCATACATTCGCAGCAGTGATAACGAAGTCATCTGGAATATCCTCCGCAGGGACTCCGCACATGGGTGAAATTAGATAATCTCGAATTGCGAGAGCATTGTTCTGGCTCCAGATCGTCAATGTTGTACGCGGGTCATACAGCTTCTTCCCGCGCAGCAGGACTTCAATTGGCACAAGGCCACCTTGGAACTCCGGGTGATTAAGGTCAAGACGGATAACAGTGTAGCAAAGCCCATTCAGCGTTGCAGTAATCGGCCATTTATCCGGAAGCGCCGCACGGAGCATCACATCTGCCGTTTGCCCTGGAGTGCCCAGATGCTGACTGACGCGAACACGAGAATTGACATCGGTGTACTGGTAGGCTGTTTTGACTGTTCCGGTGTATCCGTCTGTAAGGGTCACTGCGACGCCAACTCTGGTGTAAGGGTGGTATGTGCGAACGATATTGCTGCTGTATGGGGCCGTCCCCGTTTGTGTATCGTGATAACACACCAAAGTCGTGGCGCTGTTCGGAGTCTTGTTCAGATTGAATGCTGGCCCGGTATGCTGTTCCACTTGTATGCTGATGCCGCCGCCAGGCAGGAATGATATGGAGGAAGTCCCGGTGGTTGGTTGCGAGAATGGTCCGCCAAGCACGTCGCCGTTCCCGTCTAAGTCGCCGATATATTTGCCGTTGATGTAGATTTTTTCGATAGCGTCACATTCATGATTTGCGTGAATGCACACAAGGTATTTGTACTGGTCTACGTTCCCTGATCCAAACAGCGCAACAACATTGCTCCCGACTCGCGCACGGCCATAGACATAGCGATGGGGTGCCTCAGCTGTGACAATGGTAGCAGTGCGATCCTGTAGTGAATCCTCGAATCTCTTGCGGGCTTCTGCTTGTGCACGGCGAGCAGCCTTGCGCTGCTTAGCGGAGCCATAGACTGAGAGCGCCACAGTGAGTGCGATCTGCGCTATGGTAACAAGTGCCGCATTCGCAGCCAGCCAAACCCCAACCGCAATCACCGCTGGGCCAGCAAACGCAAACGGCGAGAACAACAACAGTGCTAGAATCGCCAAGCGCATTTCGCCTCCAAGCGAGGAAGGAACACCAACCCATCGTGCCCCGGTCCGGTTATGTAGATGCCATTGAACAATCGGATCGAAGCCTCATGAAGCGCGATGTCCCCATCAACAGCGAGGTGCGGGTTGATTTTTTCAAACCGGTCATCTAGCGCCTTCTCCAAGCCACCCAGCTTCAGCACCAATCGCTCTGCGGCCAAATGGCCCTTCCATTGCGGGACTCCACCCAGATGATCATACCCGGTGCGCGCCTTCACCCAACCAGCGACAAATGTGACGCAATCGTGCGTGCCCCAGCTGAAAGTTTTTGTTCGATTCTGCGCGAGATATTCTTCAAAAGTCATGATTGGGACTTCTGAAAAGTTTTTGTCAACCACAATTGCGGGTGAGCAATCAAGTCAGTTAGATAATCCAACCCAGTGTCAACAGGGTAAATAGATTTGTGCTGGGCTGCATTGAGGCGAAGTGGCTTGCGCTTCCGGAGTCCATAGGCAGCACCCTCGCATTTTAGGATGATGCTGCCTTCCTCGCCTTCGATCCCAATGGAGATGGAATCCATAGATCCACGCCAGCAGAGTTCCGGAGCACCGATAAGGTTGTAATTCTCATCCAACGGGCAGAAGTACAACTTTGCGGTGCGCCCGCGATACTCATTCACATCGCCCACCGCCAGAGCCAACCATTCAAGTTGCGCAGAATTGAGAGTAAACTGAAGCGATTTCGCATCCAGAGAATCCGACTCCTCCACTGATCCGATCCCACCCAAAGCACCAAGCCCAATCCAATCATATCCGCCAGCAATCGCAGCAGGAGTCCCGCCAGAAGTATTGATCGTCCAAACTTCGCCCGTCTGACTGCCGGTAAAGCTGAGTGTGTTCTCGCTTCCGTCCTGCGCATCGAATTTTGCGACAACTGTGCCGCCTATGCCGTTGCGGATTTCTGCAGAGTAAACTTTCCCAGCAAATGAACTCAAACCAGCACCCCACGCACCGACTTGCAATGCGTCTGCCCCATCATGTATGCTTGTAACCCCTGCTTGCGTCACTGTGGTGCCAAGTTGCACCCATGTAACCCCGTCCGCACTGGTGTAGAATTTGAGGTCACGGCCAGCAGCGCCATTATTAACATCCAGAGTAACGCGAACCCAGATAGCATTCCCATCAACTGCTGTTGGAGCAACCGATGAATTTGCGCCATAGGAAACCCCAGCCAACACCCATGAGAACCCTAGCGTGCCGCCTCCCGAGTTTAGATAAAACAGGTATGAGCCTGTTCCAAGAGCAGCATACTTTGCCAATATGTATTGAATGGCCGCAGGCGTCCAGTCATCAGCAGACAACCTCACCCTGATGTCAATATCCCCAACCACCGAATTCCCTACAGTGTCAGGTGTGCTTGCATAATTCGCCCCACCAGGCAGGAGCAAGTAGCGGTCTGTGCCCCACTTAATCGGGATGTTCCACGAAGAAAGCCGCTGTGTGCTGGACGCAAATTGAAACTCTGCGAAGTAGACGATGCGTGCTGCGGCCTTTTCGAGAGCAGTCTGTTGGGTGGTTGAGGTCATGGACGCCAATCCTCAATCAATTCGAGTCCAAACCCGGAGGTGAATACACTGCTGTAGTCCCACCCTGCGCGGGAGGAGGTGCGCCGGAATAGCGCCTTGGGCTTATCCCAAGTGACCGCTGCAGCCACCAGAAAAGAATTTCTAAGCGATGGTTCAATCGTCAGGGCAATAATCCCTGACCCATCGGAAGTCGCGTCTGCTACAGCCATTACAACCTGCTGCGTCAGCCCGCTTCCTAGTCCCAGAAAGTCGCCTTTCAGGATTGTCTTCGCATTCTGTCCGGCTGCAACAACCAGAATCGAAGTGGCCCCTTGCGCAGCGCCTGCGTTCAATGTCATCGTCCCACGCATCGTCCCGTTTGGAACAGGCCGCATCAGGTCCCAGAGTTCCAGCTGGTTCATCCTCCCGCGCAACCTCATCATGAGAGATTTCCATTCACCAGCTATCACATCCACATCATTCCGCAACGCGCCTTCGAGTGATACGCCCCAAAGAGGCGCAGAGACCTCCATTGCTTGCGATCCGAATATGCTGCGGCCTTCCATGTCGTTGCGAACTTGCTCCCAGCGAATGCGCTGGGCTGTGAGGGTGCTAGGGAAAGTGATGACGCTCATATGGCACCTGACCTCTGTAATTTTTCAACAAGTTTAGCATTGCCCCGTTCAACTCCCCGCTCCACCAGCATTTGAACTTCATTGCGGTCTGCGCGAGAGTCGATGCTGACATTGGTGACGTTATTGATCGTCATTCCTCCCGCCACCCCAAGCCTCCCATCACTGCCACGCTTCAGCGGTATGATCGCCTCCGGTCCAGCTTCACCCATTATGCCATTGCGCATCTCTCCGCCATGAGCGAACTTGAATGCTGTTGGGGAATCTACGATGCCGCCATTCGCAAAGTATGACATCCCGCCAGCGAACACCGCACCCCTCGCTCCGTATGCAGGGGACACATCCGTGGGTCCAGAGAAAGCACTCAGCGCCTTGAGCCCAAGGGACACGAGGTTCAATCCTCCTCCAGAGCCATCACCAAAGAGCGCCTTGGTGAGTTTCGCAGCGAGAGCGTCAGCCAGCATTCTTTTGATCATGTTCAGGAAGGAGTCTCCAATGCTCTTGAAGTTCCCATCAATGATGTTGTAGAGTTCATCGCCGAATTTGGTTTGGATTGTCTCAATGAAGTTGTCGACTATTTTCTGAGCGGCTTCTGCTTCTGCCTTCAGCTTCTCCTCAATGGTCTTCCCGTGCACTTTGTCCCCAACAGCATCCGCCAACTGCCGCTTTCGCTCCTCATAAATCGCTTTCAACGTTATCAGTTCACCTTCATTGAGGCCAATCTGCGCTTTTGTGTATTCGGCTTCAAGCTTGCGCGCCTCAATCGCCATCTCACGTTCAAGTTCCGTCTGGCCGTATGCCTTGCCCTCCAGATGAATTTGATCTATGTGATCCCCGAGTTCGCGGTTGAAGTCTTTGATCTGCTCACTGCGCTTGGTTGCCGCTTTGTCATTTTCCTCCATTTGCTTCGCAGCTTCATTTTCGACATCAGCCAGCTGCTCCCAACGAGCGATGCTGGCCTTCAACTCCGCATCCTCCTTGTCCAGACCGGCTTTGCGATTCTTCTCCCGCTCATCTGCTATGCCTGCGGCCTTCTCATACGCATCTATGAGCATATTGACTGCTTCGACAGCACGCAGGGTGCGGGAATCGTCCGCCTGAGCCCATTCGTGGACCAAAGCTATATCCTTCTCAAGCTGCTGCTGCAATCCAGTATGACTCGTAGACAGTATGCTATCCAGTCGATTTTCTTCGTCTGTCTGTTTGCCGGCATGCGCATTGAAGTTGAGGTTGCCTTTCGGACGGGATGGCCCAACAAAGTATTTGTTGCCCTCACGGAATTGACCCAGCTTCTCCGCATTCATCAGACGGAATTCGAGCGCATCAAACTCCTTCCTTGCTATCTCCGCATCAGCCTTCATTTGCTCACCGATAGACTTGAAGCGCCGGAAGGCTTCTTGGCCCTTCTCTGTGAACACTGCTATCGGCCCCATTGAGGCGATATCATTAAGTGCGCCAATCTGCGCCAGCATACCGCCAATCTCAACCCCGATGCGCTTAAAGACAAATGCGACGTTCGCCCCGAGCACAGCAACAATGCTAAGCGTTTCAAGCAGCGGGCTGAAACTATCATACGCATCATCCGCATTGTCGATGCTCACCTTCATCGCGTCCGCAATCTCAGTGAACAGCGGTGCAAGTTCCCGCACCGGTCCAGCGAACATCTCCTGAAGGCCAAGGGTGATCCGGTTGTATGCCTTTTGGAGTTCCTCTGCTTGGGCGGCTTGCTGCGCGGTAACAGTCGTGATCAGAGTGCCTTCGCGGGAAAGGTCTTTGAGAAATGGGAGGAGTTCCTGCGCCCCACGCTTGTACAAGGCCTGCACGATGGCAGCTTTACTCCCGGAATCCTCGAATTGATCTAGTGCCTTGGCAATGCGCAGCATCTGCTGATCAGGTGACATAGCGCGTATCTCTTCAACGCTCAGCCCAATTTCACGCAAGGCTACTGCAGCCGCCTTTGATTCGTCATCGACTGTCGACAGCGTCTGCGACAGATTGCCCATTGCAGCTCTCACACGTTCAAAATTCTGTCCCGATACAAAGGCGACATTCTTCAAGGCTGAAAGAGATTCAACTGATGCCCCAGTCATCTCCGCCATATCATCCAAAGCCGCATCGTTTTTTATGACTGCGGCTGTCAGCGCTACAAATGCAGCGATAGCTGCAGCGATAGCGGCGCCTATGCCTATGCCGAAGCGTTGGGCTTGCTTTTCGATTGCTGCCAATTCCTTCTCGAATTTATTGAGAGTCGGGTTGATTTTCCCGGCAGAATCTTTCAGATCATCCACGCCCTTTTTCGCGGCCTTCATGCCGCTGGCGCTTTTGTTGATGGTGGTGTTGAATTTGTCTACGGTTGGCGAAAGGCGATCAACCGCAACCCCGAGTTCCTTGGCTGAGGCTTCCAGCCGTGAGAGTTCCGTGGCTGCAGTCTTTGCAGAAGTCGAATCAATGTCAAGACCTAGTTTTGCGATATCAGTCATGCGACTTCCTTCTCATGTAGGCCAGTTCCAACATCTGGATCGCTTGCACCTCGAACGTGGAGATTGGAATGCCGTTGAGTTCTGACCAAGCCTTCATCTCTGAGGCGCTGATCGGATTCTCCCCAAACCCATTCGAGGTGCGACGTTGGTTCATTGATGTGAAGTAATCCCAAAGGTACAACACTTCATCTTCAACTTCTATCGGCTCCAACTGCTCAGGCATCACCCCAGTCATATCCCAGACGCGCTGGAGGTGATGCCGCAAACTCACACCATCCTTCTGCGCCTCTTGCAGAGTGAATTCGCTTTTCGCATATTCGACAAGGCCACCGATCAACCCTTGATAAAATTTGCGCGGTCCGAAATGGCGATGTCCACCTGCTCCTTGATCCACGGGAACTTCGTGTACAAAGCCTCTGCCGCCACCAAGCTGCAGCTCCTCATCTCCGTGCCGATAGTCAGGCACGGGTTGTCTCTGTCGCGCCACTTGACGGTGCATGCGGCAAGGACTTTGATGGCGTCCCGCTCTAACTCCTCCATCGGCACCGGCTCACGGCTTTGGCGCTTGCCCATGCGGGAGAGACGCGCCTTGCTCTGGAGAGCGTATTGCTTGCGGAATTCATCGCTGTCATTCCCGAGCACGGTGATGAAAATCCCGAGCAGAGCGCCGGTTGTCGGGTGCTTCAATTCTAGCTCAAACCCACCATTTGCTGCTGTTACGATATCAAGGTCATTCAAGTCCATTGCAGTTCCTCCCGCAAAACTCCCAGGGCACCAGCAGACTCACTCGAAGGGGAGGAGTCAGCTTGCAAGTCTGCTGGGCCTGAGAGCCAATTTGGGGTTTGCGCAACCTGTTCACCTTCGTGTTCAGTCGTTGCCCGCGCCCACTTCCTTTACGCGCCGGAATCCTGAATGCTCATGATTGTCTGGTCATTGGCCACTGCAGCACCACCAGCGCTATTCAATTCAGCAATGAACGAATATGTTTTCATGATCACCTTCTCGCCATCGTCCGGCGTATCACTTCCCAACTTGATGCGGCCCATGGAGAATCCGAGTACATCAGCGGTCGCTGTCCCATCTGCCGTCAACACGACAATCAGATTGACGGTAGATTCTTGTATATACGCCAGAGGCAACGTCCCATCCGAGAAGAATGCTGTGAACTCTCCGCTGATTTTGATCCGTCCACGCGACATCTCCGGCGAGAAGTTGGACCCAACGACAGGGCCATCCGGGGTGATGCCGCCATCGCCGTTGATTTTGATGCCGGTGACGTTGGCGACAATGGAGCCATTCACCACGAGCACGCCATTGATGGAGGCCATGATGCCACCAGATGTCTCCGCAGTCGGAGCCGTGAACGATTGCGCAGCGGCATCCGTTCGACCAAGGCCCATGAAGCCGAATGCGCACTTGACATTTCCTGACCCCGGCACATCAATGGCGAAAGAGTTGATTTTTGTGTCGGTGAACAACTCAGAACGGGAAATGTCCGGGTGCCACTCCTCAACCGTGAAGAAGTCATCCGTGTGCGAGGTGAGAGGTGCCAGTGTCTTTTTCCCGACTACTGTGGCAGTCACCGAATCGCCTGCGGCCTTCGCGCCAACAGTAGTACCGGGAGGCCCATCGATGTGACGCCCTGTCATCACCGTGGCAGTAAGCGCCGTGATGAAGAAGTTGCGGCTGTTGTTGTTGACACCGGTCGTGGCCCAGCCGGTCCAGCGGATGACGTCTCCAATTTTGAATCCGTCCGTCAGGAAGGAACCAGCCCCACGAGTGAATGTCCCATTTGCGCCGCCGGTGCTGGCTGCAGTGATGTTGGTCTGCGCACCAGAGGTCGCGCCGGCAACAAAGTCTTTGCGCAAGAATGCGGCCCACAACAGCTTGTACGTCGCAGCTGACATGAGCGCACTCAGATTGCCGACCGTCGCCTGCACTCCATGGCGTGATCCTGTGCTCTGTTGATGCGTGACGATTTCTGTGGACTCATAAGTTTCTTTGTTCAGAGTGAACAGAGAAGTTTCACGGCGGAGAACCTGACCACCAGCACCGACAAGCGGAGTTCCGAGAGCAACCTGCTTGCCGATGATAGTCTGTTTGCGTATTCCTTCTGCGTTTGGCATGACTTACTCCTTGTGCTTGGGTTTGACTTCCGGCGGTGCCTTGTGATCCGGAACGGGATGGGCTGCTGCCGCTCTTGCAATCTTCGGCTGAACGGTGAAGCCGCAATGCTTGATCATTTCACCCGCGTCTTTGTCTTCAGCGGTGACGGGATTTCCATTTGAGTCGTATATCGTTTTCATTCATTCCCCTAGCTGATGTTGGAAAAGTATCGCACACGAACTGGGGCTGCCCATCGGTCTTCGTCTCTGAACCCACTCATGACGTGCGGGCTGGAAGCGAAGTCAACATTGATGCCGCTCCCACTTAGGCGCAATGCCTTCGGGAACTGCGCCCGTATGAGTTCTGCCCGTGACTCTGCATCACCTGCCCCTTTGTTGAGCGGGTACATGAGCGTCACTTGCATAATCCCGATTTCACGTCGGAAGGTATCCATTGTGGGCGTCTCCGGCTCTGCACGAAGGAACTCCACCCGCTGATACGGCACTCCCGCCACCGGGGTGTATGTCGAATTCTCCCAAGCAGTAGCGAGTGCTGGCGACATCGCCGCCAATCGCGTCTCCATCAACTTTCGGATTATCGCAACACTCATGTTAAATCCTTTGCTGCATTTGTGACGAAGGTTTGAAACTCAGCTACTGTGAGCCCAACCATTCCGGCTGGCGCTTGTTTACTCCATCCAGTCTCCAGACGTTCGGCATATGGGAGATTGTTGCGCAGCATATGCACCAACCCTGCTGCCTTAGCTGGAAGTCCAGCTGCGATCCGGTCTATGGACTCTTTCCCGGTCTTGTCAATATTGGGCAACTCTCCGGTGGGCTCACTGATGTTCCCATACTGCCAGTTGGCGCGGAATCTCCCGCCCACATAGCCCTTCGGCGGAGGAGACTTCCAAAAGTCACCATCCCCCACCGGAGAGCGCATCACGATAGCTGTGCCGATGTCGAGCACGATCTTGCGCACCACGAGGTCCGCATTCCCGTTCGCCTTCTTCACAAAAGCCGAAACATTTGCAGCAAAGTTTTTGCCGTTGCCCATCAGCGCCTCAGATGCAGCGTATAAATCACCGGTGTCCCGGCTGGGTTCGTCTCTGCGAACCCAATGATCACATATTCAGTTGCGCCATCGATGATCTTGTCTTGAATGCGGGGAACAGTCCCAGCCTCCATGATCATCTGCTTATCCGTCGCAAGCACCTCGCCTCCCGCACCCCGTTCCTGACTCACAGGGAAGTCGAAGAATGCGCCCTTACGCAACTTGTCCGTTGTCACTGTCGTGTTCAGCCCGGTTGCTGGGTCATATGCCCCGTCCGTGACTTGCCGCAACGTCACCATCTTCCCGAACTGCGCGAGAACGGAGGCTGCGGTAACGACAAGGCTGGCGTAATTGAAGGCCACGTTATGTCCTCACCAACTTCGACATCGCGCCGGAGGATTCGAGATATATCCCCACTGTCATGTCTGCCGACTTGTACCGTGGGGATTCTTTTGAGTTGGGCTCATAGGTGATAGCGATTTCACCAACCTTGACAGACTGCTGCTGCCGCTCCAGATTCGGGTTCAGCACCCCAGAGTTCGCTTGCAACGCGAGGATCGCGCATGCCGCTTTCACCTCCTCCGGGACCACTTGATCATTCACATACGACACGAAGCCATACCCGCTGGGTGCATCCAGGATCGGCACGTACAGCCGTGGCCAGTCGAGGCGCTGCGTTAGATGGGCACGCATTCCCTTCCAACGAAGCCGGTATGCCTGCGTCATGTAGGCAGTCGCCTTCCGCATGGCGGCTTCCTTGTCATCCACCGCATCCCAATCATCCCCCGTACCATTGATGATGTGGTATGTGGTCGCATCGGCTACGCTGATGTAACTCTCAGCAGTCGGCAGTCCGGTCCCATCTTCGACAATGAGTGCCATAGTTAGCGGTCCTTAATTTTGATGTAGATGCTGCGGGAGTCGATGCGCGCTGGCGAACTGTTGGTGGTGATCTGGCAATCTACCTGATAGGTCTGGCCCACAGCCCCTCCGGAGATAAACGCAACCACAGTCTTGCCGACTTTCGTGCTATTCACGAGCGTCAACCCGGCAGGAATCGTCATGATGTGGCTGGCTATCGTATCCACGACATCATCCAACCACAGCGTCCAGTCGAAGATGTAGTCCAATGTTGCCGTTGGGTCTTTGATGATGCTGGCCTTGCCGGTTGTTGCGTTTACAACGTATGTATCGGTCATAGTGCCCTGTCCCTCCCTTGCGGATCAAATATGAGGCTGCGGTCCTGCGCAACGATCCCCAGCAGCCGCTCTTGCAACGCAATTTCCAGAATCCGGTCTTGCGCAGAGATGAACAAGGTGCGGAACTCAGAAGGATCAGCGACATACACAAATCGGATGACCGTAAGTGCCGAATCAACTTCATAGGCCTGTGCAAATCCAAGACGTTTTAAGCGTGCTAGGCTCTGCGCAAGGTCTGTTTCCGCTACTAGGCCCAGGGTCCGCCGTTTAAAACTTGCAGTGGCATGCGCTGAGTCGATTTCAAATGCTTGCCCGAAGGTTCTGCGCTTCGCTTTTCCGATAGGCTGGTTGGAATCGACTTCCAATGCCCCATTTAGCAACCGGCGCTTCGGTTCCCAGCGAATTGTTTGCGCCAAGTCAGTTTCGCTGGCGAAGTTGAGATGCCGAGCCTTCGGTGCCCACCGAATTGTTTGCGCCAAGTCTGTTTCGCTGGCGAAGTTCACAGGGACCAAAGCCGCACCCGATTTGACCACGGTTTGGGCCAAGTCTGTTTCGGAGTTTTGGCCTAGCGTCTTGCGCTTTGTCTTCGACAGCGCCTGTGCCAAGTCTGTCTCGGAATTCTGGCCCAATGTTCTGGCCTTTGCCCGCGTCAATGCTTGCGATAGATCAACTTCAGAATTCTGCCCAATGGCCTTACGCTTCTGCCGGATGATTACCTGTACGGTGTCAGCTTCAGAATTCTGCCCAATGGCCTTACGCTTCGTGCGCGACAGCGGCTGCGAGACATCCACCTCTGTGACTTGGTTTACCGCAACGGTGATATTTCCTGGCACAGTGATCGCTTGTGCCAGGTCTGTCTCTGAAGTCTGTCCCAACGTTCTGGCTTTCGCTCTTGCTAATGCTTGTGCCAGGTCTGTCTCTGAAGTCTGTCCCAACGTTCTGGCTTTCGCTCTTGCTAATGCTTGTGCCAGGTCTGTCTCTGAAGTCTGTCCCAACGTTCTGGCTTTCGCTCTTGCTAATGCTTGTG
>Ga0163151_10005282_pt1 | contig 16605 bp, 13 predicted proteins | sample OliLakLV19MP5IB2_FD_145596 | JGI IMG/M metagenome (GOLD analysis project Ga0163151, IMG submission 145596) | Freshwater microbial mat bacterial communities from Lake Vanda, McMurdo Dry Valleys, Antarctica - Oligotrophic Lake LV.19.MP5.IB-2 | ecosystem: Environmental > Aquatic > Freshwater >...
TTAACGTCACCACTGGTTGCTTCGCTTTGAACGGCACGTGTCTCACTACTGGTGTCTCATCAGTCTCAAATGCAGACGGTACCTTAACCATCTCTCCAACAACTGGAGCAGTGGTTGCATCCCTCAACCTTGGAAATCAAAATGTCTGGACAGGAGCGTCTACTACATTTGTGAACGGTGTATCTATCGGTAATTCGACGACAACAGGCAATGCCTACTTTGCGGGGAATGTGGGGATTGGCACTTCCACCCTATATTCCAAATTCACCGTGTGGGGATCAGGAACAGGAAATAATATTCTTGCTCATTTTGTAAATAATGCATCTAGCTCAGTCCTTTCTGTTCTCGATAATGGCAATGTTGGTATCGGCACATCTTCTCCATACGCAAAACTCTCTGTAAATGGAGAAGTTGTAGCAAGCCATTTTACTGGAACAACAACAGCCACTTCAACTTTTCTTGGACCAATTTTGGCGAGCACTATCGGCACATCAGTGTATTCAATTTCTGGTCTCATTTTGGGCTCAACAAGTACTCCCCAAATGCTTGCTCTCGATACAATTAATAACCGGATCCAGATTGGTTTTGGTTCGGGATCAGCAGCCCCAGGTCTTTTGATTCTAGACACTAAAAATACTTCTGGAGATCCAACGGGGGTAAATGGGGGGATGTATTATAATAGTAACAGTGGAAAGTTTCGTTGCTATGAAAACGGAGCATGGATTCCTTGTAGTGGCGCAACGACGACGCGTGCGGTGCCAATGATGAACGCCTTTGTGAACCCTGATACGAGAGGTGATTCGTGGTTCCAACCTGCATCTACCACGGCAGTAAATAGGAACTTTAATCAGATGGTAGCGGTAGCATCTTCAACCAATGCTAAGACTGGGTTTTATGGAAGCTTCTATCTCCCACAGGACTACAACGGTGGGGCTAAAGTGCGGATCCACTTTACTTGCCCAGTAACGACTGGAAATATGGTTTTGGATTTTGACTACCGAGCAATAGGAGGGGATGACACAGAGTCTCTTGACCAAGCAACATTTCAAGAGTCCGTCACGGCAACCAAAGCCTGTCCAAGCGCGGTACATGAAAGACAGGAGGTTACTGTTCCTCTTACATCCTCCAATTTTGCGGCAGGGGACACGGTGCAGTTTTACCTAGCGAGAGATGGAGCTGATGCCGCAGACACGGGAACGAGTGATTTGCTTATCCACGATGCTCTCTTAGAATATTCTAATTAAATATGAAAAAAATACTCATTATTGTATGTATAGCTACAGTGTTTTCTCTCGCGCCTTTCGCAAGTTTTGCAGCGCTTGATTTTACAACTGGCGCAAATAATAAAGTGGACTACGGCTCTGACCCGGAGCTTGATGACCTTATAGCCTTTACGTTTTGGACATGGATAAAGTTTGATTCATTTGGGGCGAACAGGGGGGTTATGAGTAAACCTGCAAACAATGGTGTTCTAACTGAAAATCATATGTTGTTTCAATCTAACGCCGCTGGGCGGGGTAGATTCTTCAGTGGCAGAGCAGGAACAGATGCAGAGTGCGGGACGGCAGATTCTTTTTTCGCTGTGGGTGTCTGGTACTTTTACGCAGGAACGTATGATGAGGCGGCAACACCAGCCTGCAAAATATACAAAGGAGTCTTAGGCTCTACAGTATTTGAGTCATCGTCATACATCACTCAGGTTTCAGGGTCTGGGGCAACAGCAACAACAAGTAATACAAATTTTCAAATTGGGCCACGAACAGTAGCAGGAACTGACCCTTTTGACGGACAAATGGCGGTCTTTGGAGTAGTCAACAGAGTCTTGTCACTTGGGGAGCTAAGAAGTTTACAATATTTTCCACGCCCGGTTTCTGGAACTGTATTACTTTCGTGGCTTGGATTTACTGGAACTGGAACACATGCAGACTATTCAGGCTATAAAAATAACGGAACTACCACGGGGAGTGGGGTGATTATGTCAAGGAATGCGCCATTAGGGCCTTCATTTGGAAGGTGAGGAATTTATGTAAAGCTTATTAATAAAATAGTATTACAAAATAATGGAAAAAATATACAAAAAATCTAAATTTATGAAGACACTTTCTTTTGTATGTATTTTAATTTTGTCGTGGCCGATCTCAATTTTTGCTCAGACCACTCAAGCAGAAAATGTGGTGGAAACAAATGGAGGCGCGGGTACTCTTGGCGCGGTTGAATCTATTGACTTGGTTGCGGTTGAGACAGGCTCGAATGAAGGAAGCTCGGCGGCCGCTTCTTCACAAGATTTATCACCTCAAATAGCCACAGAAGGCAGTTCGTCACAAGTTAGCGCTTCGCCTCAAAATGGGGTTTCGGATCAGACGGCAACACAAGGCGCCGTTCTTGAGGCCACTTTTGATCCTCAGCAGGTTGGCATTGAATCAGAAGAGAATTTTTCAACTACCACAAACCAAGACACTATTTCTCTTGATCTAGCTTCTACCACTCCACCAACAACAGAAACTTCCATTGATTTTGTGGATAAAAACCAAAGTGAAGAAACTAATATTCCCAATGATATTTCTCTAGATGAGCCAGAGGAAGAGTTAGTGATTATCCAGCCGGAGCAAGTCATTACTGAGATTATTAAAGTCGAAGAAGTTTTAGTCGCAGAAATTACAGAAGCAGACCTTGTTCCAGATGATAAACATACATTTAAGTTAGGTGGTTCTGTTATTGCAACTAAAGAGAAACCCGATTGGAAAAAAACAGACGCAGAAAGAAAAGACCGGAAATCAGAAAAAAAAATATCTTTAGTTCCAGATATTACCCCAGATGATGTGGAGGGGACTCTCAATGTGTCTGGAAGTTGCGCGGACCCCTATTATGTGGTTCTACTCTACGCAAAACAGGAAGATTACGATAAAAACCCTTCGTCATATATATTTAATAAAGCTTTTGAATGCGTGAGTGGTGCGTATGATTATGCTCTGGGAAAATTACCACCAACAATTGCAGACGGCAAGTATTTTCTTTTGATCGGAAGCCAAGGAGAGGTTGGTTCATGGAAGCCAATAACCGCTTTAATTCCTATTACTATTCAAAAAGAATCTCCTCAAAATGAACAATAAATTACTCGTTTCTTTTATGGTGGTAGCCACTGTATACATATCAATCATTTTAAGTTTTAGTTTGCTTGGTGGCGGAAATGATTTACCAAAAGAGCTGTCTCTTCGGTGGAATGCGGTATTTCTTTCTGATGGCCAAGTTTACTTTGGGCACCTTAAAAACGAAAACAAGGAGTTCGTTCGTCTAACCGATGTGTATTACCTAAAGTCTGGAAGTAATCTTCAGCAGGATGTTGCCGGTTCGAAAGAGACTTCTTCTCAAAATCTAAATCTAGTAAAACTTGGTGGAGAGGTTCATGGCCCTGAAAACAGTATGTTTATTGCCAGGGATAAAATTTTATTTATTGAAAATTTAAAAGATACTTCAACGATAATTCAGGCTATTTCCAAGGTTCGTTAGGAGTAACATCTCGAGGGCCCCCTCGAGATGTGCGCGTGTTGATTTTTATCAATCAATATGATATAATAAAAGGCGGTTGTGTTGGATGATTGCTCTTTTATAAAATAAAAGAGAGGAAAGTCCGAACATTCGCCAATTTTGTCCGCCACTGGCGGTTACAAAATTGAGCGTCCCGAGTGAAACGAGGGGCAGTCCTTCACCAAGCTCTAGATGCTCAACTTTGCACCACCTGGGGTGGGCAAAATTGGAAGGGTAGCAGGTAACACCTGTCCGAAGTAATTCGCGAGATGCGAACAGAGACGAATATTTTCGAAAGAAAATATTCACCCTGTGAATTTTTCATTGGGTGAGGCCTGTAGTAATACAGATGATGAAACGGCTAAACTCTTACTTGAATGCAAGGCTGTACGCTCTTTTTTCACTACCTATGGTAGGAAAGAAAGGCGAGTGCCGCTTGAGTCCGAAAGAGATTGAGGACCTAGATAAATAGTCATCGTTCCGGTTTACTGGAATACAGAATTCGGCTTATAGACACAATCCATAATAAAAGAAAAACTCGCTAAAAGCGAGTTTTTCTTTTACAAAATAATGGCTCTATGCGGCTATATTATAATTAACATCTGTCGTTTGATTTGCGGTCCGCCGTAAGCTATCATGAGAAGATACTTTACGAAATTAATTCTTACATATTCCATGGACATATTATCTGCAGAAGAAAAATCAGTTACTCTAGTCAGCAAAATTACCTACATAGTTCTCACGGGTATATTGTTTCTTCTCCCTGTATTTTTTATTCCTTCGTTATTGATCTCACTTCCCACTGCGAAGGGTCTACTCTTCTCAGTTGGTGTTGTCTTAGCTTTTGCTTTTTTTGTAGTCTCTCTTATCCAAGAAGGAAAGATTTCTTTCCCAAAAAATCTTTTCACGCTTTCTCTGATTCTCCTTCCAATTGTGTTTCTGCTGTCAGCGGTGTTTACAGGAACCTTGTCTAAGGGGCTCATCGGATACGGTCTAGAAGTGGGAGGCGTTGTATATATTCTTTTTGCATCTTTCCTCACTCTTCTCACGGCATATTCATTTCAAAATAAAGAACGAGTTTTGTACGCATACCTTGGTTTTTTCGCTTCATTTACATTAGTTTCACTTTTTCAATTTCTTCGTATAGCGCTGGGGCCTGAAGCCCTTTCCTTTGGTGTTTTTTCAGAGTCGAGCGCAAATATTCTGGGAAGTTGGAACGATGTGTCCATCTTTTTCGGCCTTTCCGTCCTTCTTTCGCTTATAACTTTTGAGATGCTCGAACTTAATCGTCTCTTTAAAACACTCGTCTTGATTGTTTTTATAGTTTCTCTTGCATTTCTTGCCATCATAAATTTCTCTACAATATGGTGGGTTCTTGCTCTATTTGCCCTTGTTTTCTTCTTATACGTAGTTTCCTTTGGTAGGTTTTCTCGAAGTAAAGAATTTGCTCATGACATGACTCTTGATGGTAGTGAACCAAAGAACCGGCCAACATTACGGAAAGTTTCTTTTGGATCGCTTGCGCTCCTCATTATTTCGCTTTCTTTTATTTTTTTTGGTGCAACACTAGGGGAAAAGATTTCTACAACACTAAAAATTTCTTCAGTCGAAGTTCGGCCGTCATGGGGGACAACTCTTTCAGTTGCCAGTGAGTCTTTGAAGACAAATCCATTATTTGGCTCTGGGCCGAACAATTTTGCTAGCGTTTGGATGAATCACAAACCTGTTGGAATAAATGAGACAATCTTTTGGAATACAGATTTTTCATATGGCATCGGACTCATTCCTTCTTTTGTTGTAACAACAGGGGTCGTAGGCACAATTGCGTGGATTTTCTTTCTCTTTGTTTTTATGTGGATCGGATTACGATCTATTTTTCAACCCATAAGTGATCTTTTTTCTCGATACCTTATTACCTCTTCTTTCATGGTATCTTTCTTTCTGTGGGTTATGGCGATTGTGTATGTGCCAGGCATTACGATAGTTTCCCTCGCTTTTTTCTTTACAGGTTTATTTGCCGCTTCGCTGTATCGTGAGAAAATGCTGAAAGAGGTGACGCTATCTTTAAGTAATCACCCAAAACTTTCCTTTGTTAGCGTGTTACTTTTAGTTGTTCTTCTTTTGGGTGGGGTATCTCTCGGGTATCTCGTTGTTCAAAAATCAGTTGCTTTTGCTTATTTCCAAAAGGGAATTTTCTCGGCCCAGAAGGACAATAATATTGATGTGGCCGAAATGTATATTGTAAAGGCCATAGACATTCGCAAGGAAGATGCTTTCTACCGTGCGCTCTCTGAAGTGAATCTTGTTCGGGTGGATCAAGCTCTCTATAAAAAAGATGTGACTCCTGAATTTATTCGTGAGCAATTTCAAATTAATACTGCAAACGCAATCGAGAATGCTCGAAAAGCAACTGAGATTGCTCCTTATAACTACTTAAACTGGATTTCTCTTGCTCGTGTGTATGCGGCTCTTGTGCCGGCGCCATTTTCTATCCCAGGTGCATATGAAAATGCTAAGAAAACATACGAAGAAGCTGTTAAAAATAACCCTACAAACCCGAGCATCCCACTTTTACTAGCGCGTCTTGAAGTTTCAAAAGGTGATTTAAAAGCTGCTCAAAATTATGTGGTAGAAGCTATCAGTCTCAAAAGTAATTATGCTGAGGCGCACTTTCTGAATGCACAAATTGAAGTTACTCAGGGAAATATTGCAAAAGCAATTCCAGCACTTGAAACGACTCTTATTCTTTCTCCAAACAATCCAGGTTTATTCTTTCAACTAGGCATTCTTAAGTACAACGATAGAAACTGGACTGGTGCTGTTGAAGCTTTTCGAAAGGCAGTCGAGCTTGTTCCTGAATACGCAAATGCACGATATTTTCTGGGGCTCTCTTTGGAGCGTATTGGAGATAGGTCTGGTGCGATTATTCAGTTTGAGCAGCTTATGAAAACAAATCCAAATAATCAGGAAGTAGCTCTTATTCTTTCAAACCTTAAAATTGGAAAAGGACCATTTGACGGTGTTGAGCCGCCTCTTGATAATCGTCCAGAGAAAAGAAATACACTTCCGATTAAGAACAATTAGGAGGCATAGATGTAAAAATGGTTGAGGCGATATTTAAACTACTGCGAAGAGAAACGAGCGGCCTTCATCAGGCCGCCTTTCTCTTGGGGTTTTTTGCGTTGCTCTCACAAATTTTGGCGCTTGTCAGGGATAAGCTTCTGGCTTCTACTTTTGGTGCCGGTGCTGATCTCGATTTGTATTACGCTGCTTTTCGCGTCCCCGATTTTCTTTTTGTAACTTTAGGGTCTCTCGTATCTCTTTCTGTTTTAATTCCATTTCTCATGCTTGAGCTTGGAAAAGGCAAGGAGAATGCCAGGCCTTTCGTTGATTCTGTGTTTTCAATTTTCTTGTTTGGCATCCTTGCTGTGAGCCTTATAGTTTTTGTTTGCGCTCCTTATCTTATTGAGTATCTTTTTCCAGGCTTTAGTAATGCAAGCATAGAATCTGTAATCACTCTTACCCGTATCCTTCTTTTTTCTCCGATACTTCTAGGCATATCAAATCTTTTTGGAAGCTTAGTTCAGTCAAGTAACCGTTTCCTTGTGTACGCCCTCAGTCCACTTGTGTACAACGCCGGCATTATTATTGGCATCCTTTTTCTGTATAAGCCGTTTGGCTTAGCTGGTCTTGCGTATGGAGTAATTATTGGAGCTTTTTTTCACTTTGCAATCCAGGTGCCGACAGTCATCGATCTAGGGCTTTTTCCACGCCTTACTTTTCGTCCAGATTTCAAGCGCGTTAAGGATGTTATGCTTCTTTCCGTCCCACGGACTATTGCGCTTTCAGCTTCCCACATTTCTATTTTTTTCCTTCTTTCCATTGCTTCTTTTATGACAGAGGGGTCAATCGCTATTTTTAATCTCGCTCTAAATCTTCAATCAGTCCCTCTCTCTATCTTTGGGGTTAGTTACTCTCTCGCTGCGTTTCCCGCTCTTTCGAAACTTTATCTTTCTGGAGAAAAAAATCAGTTTCTTACTCAATTTACCACATCGGTTCGGCACATAGTTTTTTGGGTCGTGCCCTGTACCGCCCTGTTTATTGTTTTACGAGCCCATATTGTTCGAGTCGTTTTAGGCTCGGGTGCGTTTGATTGGATAGATACCAGACTTACTGCGGCAGTTCTCGCAGTTCTTGTATTTTCTGTAATATTTCAAGCAATCACGCTCCTATGTATCAGAGCCCTGTACGCGACCGGAGCGACTGGGAAACCTCTGTTTATTACGATTATTTCGGGGGTCTCTATCATCTTATTTTCTTATTTATTTTCTTATTTATTCAGCATATACTCCCCCTTCCGATTTTTTTTAGAAGAGCTGCTTAAAATACCTGATGTTGCGGGCTCGGAAGTTGTTACGCTTGCCCTCGGATTTACGATGGGCTCGATTCTCGAGGCAGTTTTAATTTGGTTTTTCTTTACACGAGAATGGGCTGAAGCGACGCAAAAAGTTTCAAAGGCGGTTTTCCAGGCGGCTTCCTCTGCTGTTTTTTTGGGATTTTTTACTTATATATCACTTCGTTTCTTCAATCAATTTTTCTCTCTTGCAACGTTTTGGGGTGTTCTCGCCCAAGCTTTTCTTGCAACCCTCGTGGGTGGATTTGTTTGGATTCTTACCCTTCTTGCATTAAAAAATGAAGAGTTGCCGGTTATTATGAAAACTCTGCATCAGAAGTTTTGGAAGATAAAACCAACCTCTCCGGATGCTGATCTTCTTTAGATATGACTTTTTGTTCTAAAGGTATAGAATGACCCGACATGGATAAAATCCGCAATTTTTCAATCATTGCACACATCGATCACGGAAAGTCGACGCTTGCCGATCGTATGCTTGAAATAACCCATACAGTCGAGGCGCGTAAGATGCGAGATCAAATGCTTGATTCTATGGAGCTTGAGCGTGAACGAGGAATCACTATAAAAATGCAGCCCGTAAGAATGCTTTGGCGACCAGAAGGTCCGGAGCATAATGGAGGACACGAGTATATTTTGAATCTCATTGACACACCTGGGCATATTGATTTTTCCTATGAAGTTTCAAGAGCACTTCGGGCGGTAGAAGGATCTATTCTACTTGTTGACGCAACTCAAGGAGTGCAAGCTCAGACACTAACAACACTATCAATGGCTCGCGACGCTGGGCTCGTGATTATTCCTGTTATTTCTAAAATTGACTCTCCGCTCGCTCGAGTTTCGGAAGTAAAAGAAGAAATCTGTAAGATTCTCGACGTCTTACCAGAAACCATTTTAGAGGTTTCCGGCAAAACCGGTGAAGGAGTTGAAGCTCTTCTTAGAGCGGTAATTGATACCGTCCCTCCTCCACGTTCAAAAGAAATATCTAGCAACTCATTTCGAAGTCTTATTTTTGATTTCAAATATTCAAACCATACGGGCGTGATTGTTTTTGTGAGGGTTATGGACGGGGAAGTGAGGAAAGCAGATCAGCTTATTTTCCGGGCAGCGAATCGTAAGTTTTCGCCTCTTGAGGTAGGTATATTTTCACCAGAAGAAGTTCAAAAAGATTCTTTGGTTGCTGGAGAGATAGGGTATATCGTGACGGGCATCAAAGAACCCGGAATTGCATCGGTTGGAGACACTATTACGCGAGTAGGCGCAACAAGCGAAGCTCTTGCCGGCTATATGAGCCCACGACCGGTCGTATGGGCTTCCATTTATCCAGAAAGCCAGGACGACTTTCCAGCCCTTAAATTGGCCTTAGGTAAGCTTCGACTGTCTGATTCATCTTTTACTCACGAAGAAGAATCTTCCGGCACTCTGGGCAGGGGATTTCGTTGTGGCTTCCTGGGGATGCTTCATCTCGAAATTATTACTGAGCGCCTTCGGAGAGAATTTATTCTGAATTTAATTGTGACTGTTCCTAGTATTACGTATGAAGTAACTTTAAAAAATGGAAAACAGAAAATAATATATTCACCTATACACTTTCCCGAAGATCATGAGATTGCTTCTGTGAGGGAGCCGTGGGTAAGGGCGACAATTATTACTCCTACGGGGTATCTAGGACAGCTGATGGTCCTTTTTTACGAGCACGAGGCCAGCGTCGAGGACACAGAGACATTTAGTGATGGAAGAACCAAGCTTCTACTCCATATGCCACTGCGCGAACTTATGAGAAATTTTTTTGATCAAGTAAAAAGCGCATCATCTGGCTTTGCCTCACTCTCTTACGAGGTAGCGGAGATGAAAGACGCATCAGTTACTCGCCTTGATTTGTTGATTGCAGATGAGAAGGTAGCGGCTTTTTCTCGAATTGTCGCTCGTCGTCTTGTTGAGCAAGAAGCAGAGCTTGCAGTGGAAAAACTTTTCAAAGTCCTTCCGCGACAAATGTTTACTACTAAAATTCAAGGACATGCTCTCGGGAGAATTATTTCATCGAGAACTATTTCAGCGATGAAAAAAGATGTTACCCAGCATATGTATGGTGGTGATATTACTCGAAAAATGAAACTAAGGGAAAAACAAAAGAAGGGAAAGAAAAAAATGAAAGCTTCCGGAGTGGTAAACATTCCTCAAGATGTTTTTTTGAAAATGATGAGATCCGATTAGCTTCCCTAGAAAAATATCGGCATTGACATAAGTATCATAGAGAAGATGACAAGGACTGCAACAACAATCCCTACGGCTCGTATGATCTTTTTATTTTTTTCCTGAAAAAGCATATGTGTGTCCCTGGTATAATACCGAAGAATACTCATTCATGGAAGACTTTAGGACAAAGAAAAAAATACGCAAGCGTCTCTACTCTCGAGGTGTTTTCATTCTACTTATTGTCGTGACGGTTCTTCTCCTAAAAGGAACATGGGGCGCGTGGGATAAACAGGCGGAATCTAAGGAGAACCTAAAGAAAGTAGAAGGGTCTTTACTAGAGGCACGTGCCAGAGAAGAGAAACTTGGCAAATCTATTGAGGGGTTACAAACGCCCCAAGGCCTGGAAAAGGAGATACGGGGTCGTTTTAGCGTAGCTAAGCCGGGAGAGGAAGTAATTCTTATTGTTGAAGAGAATGCCTCTGAAGATGAAGGAACTTTAGCCAATAGGCCGTGGTGGAAGAAAGTAAAAGATTGGTTTAGTACTATTTTTAGGCTCAGAATACAGAAGTAAGCGATTATTGGTTAGCAATAGGAAGCGTGGCTGGGGGACTGCAATCTAAGATATATAACGCGAGATTGGTTCAGTGGTAGAACATATGCTTCCCAAGCATAGGACACGGGTTCGATTCCCGTATCTCGCACCAGAATAGAGCTCAACTGGTTGTTAATGAACGAAAACAGGCAGTGCAAAGTAATTAACATGGGGAACTAAATATTGGAAAGCAGAGTCTCTGCACAATCCACAATTGTTTTTTTTGAGTAGCATGCTATACTTTTTCATTAACAGTTTACTTGTTAAGTGAAATGAAGAAAGTTGCAATATATTCAACCCCAACCTGCGTTTATTGTAATGCAGCAAAGGAATTTTTTACTCAAAATAATGTATCGTTTGAGAATTTTAACGTCGCAGAAGATCTCACTAAACGCCAAGAGATGATAGATAAAAGTGGACAAATGGGCGTTCCGGTTATCTTCGTTGATGAAGAGATGGTTGTTGGTTTTGACAAGGGCCGTCTTTCAGAACTCCTTGGTTTGTAGCAGGCTTAGCTTTTGCTCTATAAAAACATCCCTCATTGCTTTTGGGATGTTTTTATTTACCTATTTTTAAAGTAGTATTGGCCTAAAGCTGGTGTAGCTCTGCTTGACTGCCAGAATTGTGTCCACAATGCTCTTGTAGTTCAATGGATAGAACAGTCCCGTCCTAAGGGATTAATGTCAGTTCGATTCTGGCCAAGAGCACAGATTGGGCGGGTAATAAAGATAACTTAAGGAGTTATTGCAGGTTCGATTCTTACCATTGGTAGTAGAAAGAGTATTGAATAATATGGGTATTTTGGTATAGTAGTGAAACTCCATGGAAACCCAAGATAAGCAAAGGCTTGAGCGGACACTCGAACTTTCTGAAGAAAACAATAAGATCCTTAAGAAGATGCTTCGCGGGATGCGCTGGGCACGACTTATTAGGGTTTTGTACTGGTCTATTCTTATAGCCGCTTCAGTTGGAGCTTTCTACTATATCCAGCCATACGTGGATGGAATTCAGGATATTTATGGAGGAGCTCAAGATGCTGTTAATAGCGCTTTGGGTCAGTAATTTTAATACAGGCCTAGCTTTGGATAGCTGACTTGGTAGGTAACATTGGGCATGATAAAAATAGAGAAGTAATTTTGATTACCGACATGCTTGGATAGCTCAGTTGGTAGAGCATTCCCCTGAAGAGGGAAGGGTCCCCAGTTCGAGCCTGGGTCCAAGCACAAGATGGGGGTGAAGGGGCGAGTAAGTATGCAAAATGTTCTGCAAGTAAAACAAAAACCGTCCAGGTGTAGCGGGACGGTTTTTGTTTTAAGCTCCTTTTACTTTAAGTCTCGCCTCCTTATTTTTATCAAGCTTTGGGAGCTTGAGGATGAGAAGTCCATATTTTTCAATGGCTTCTGCTTCGTCAATATCCACCTCTTTTGGTAGAACGATCGTTCTTGAAAATGAGCCCCAATACAGTTCCCGGTGAAAATAATCTTCAGCTGAAACGGTTCGGTCTTCTTCTCGTTTCCCTCGAATAGTAACCATTTCACGAGTAATAGAGATATCAAGGTCTTCAGGTTTTACACCCGCAACCATTGTTTTAACCACAATGTCATTTGCTGTTTCGTGGACATCAACGGTAAGCTGGCCTTCTTCAGCTTCTTCCTGCATCCAAGTCGCTTTTTTATCAGCATCTCCATAGGCCGCTTCTTCTTCAGGCTCCTCTTCATCCATATGCACTGAGCCTGTAAGACGCTCAAAAAAAGATTTTTTTTCTCTGTTAAACATCATTCGATTTTATTTACTGCGTATATTCTTTTAACTTTTTCAAAAAGGAGCATGAGCACAACAATTGCAATCCAAACAAAACCGAAAGTTGCAAATGTTGTTCCACCCTGCTCTTTCATTATAAATAAGTTAAATGTTGCATGCAATGTGATCGCGATGATCATTCCCCACAATATGTCTCTAAATTTAACTTTTTTGCTACTGTAAAAGGAGACTGCCATAGCTACGCCAATTGTCGCTGAACTAAGTGTGTGGAGAAGACTGGCCCCGATGAAGCGTACGTTTCCAGTAATAAGACCTTCTGTTACGTTACCGAGAGCAAGTGGATGGAACATGAAAATAGCATTTTCTGCTGCCGAAAAACCTAGTGCCGCTGTCATCATATAAATCAAAGCATCAACAGGCTCATCCATTTCTTTTCTCCGTAGTGCAACCAGGTACGCAGCACCAAATTTAAAAATTTCTTCTATAGCTGCCCATATAAAAAGAGTTAGGCCAGGAGGGCTGTTCCCGCCAAATTCAAGCCACCATTTTTCAAATGGGATTACGAGGGGCACAGCAAGCATTCCAAAAAAGAATGTGAGCGCAAGAAGTCCTCGTGGCTCTGGACGCTTGTTATCTTCGTGTAGCCAAAACAACAGCCACACGAGAGCCGGAATGATTCCACCAAGAAGAGAGAAAAAAATAATATCAGTTGTTGGCATATGTCTATGTTTTTACTGGCCAAGGCTCAACCATAAGAATGGGGTTTTCTTTTTTGTGAGGAAGAAACGACCATATCTCTTCAGTCACAAAGGGCATGAACGGATGAAGCATGATGAGTGAATTTTTAAGAAGAGAGTACAAAGTAAATTGAGCCGATAGTCTAGTCTCTGGTTTTCCATTAAAAATTTCTTCTTTCAGCTCTTCAAGAATCTTGTCTGCAAAAGTGTGCCAAACATAGTGATACAGTTTTTCACTTGCAAGGTGGATACGGAGTAAGTCAAGGTTGGATGTCACCTCTCTAAAGGTATCTGTCATCTCATCTATGTGTAGTTGGTGAGTGGAGGTTAAGATGGGCTTTTCATTCGGGTCTATTTCTTCTGTGTTTTCTAGTACGAAACGAGATACGTTCCAAATCTTATTTGCAAAATGCTTGTAGCCTTTTATTTTGTCTTCACTTAAGGAGAGATCTGTTCCGGGCGCGTTTCCTACGACAAGGCTCATGCGAAGAGCGTCGGTGCCGTATTTTTGGGTGAGATCTAGGGGGTTTATTATGTTTCCCTTCGATTTACTCATTTTCTTGCCGTGGGCATCGTTCACTAGTCCGTGAAGATACACTGTGTGAAAGGGAGCCTTGCCACCAAGGTATAGACCAAAGATAATCATTCTCGGGATCCATTTAAAAATTAAATCATGACCCGTTTCCATAATATCAGTCGGATAGTATGGCGTGTTCTTGTTTTCTAAGAAACCAGTCATCATGAGCGGCCACTGCCCGCTAGAGAACCATGTATCGAAAGTGTCAGGATCTTTTGCCCACCCATTACCATCTGGCTTGTCTAGACTTGCTGTCACTTCTTCGCCTCGAAACCATGCGGGGATAGGAATGCCCCACACAATTTGTCGAGAGATATTCCAATCGTAGCTGTTTTCCATCCAGTATCTGAAAACTCTCTCAAAATTATCAGGAATAAATTGGATCTCTTTCTTGTTGACAGATTCGATAGCCCCCTTTGCCAAAGAGTCCATTTTTACAAACCACTGCTCTTTTATTTGTGGTTCAATCAAGGTGGCACATTTGTAGCATTGCTTCACTACGTGGCGGTAATTTAAATCTGTACGCAGCAGAAGCCCGTTCTTTTCAAGTTTCTCAACTACTTTTTGTCGAGCATCTTTTATATTCATCCCTTCAAACTCACCGGCAATAGGAAGAAGTTTGCCACGCCAGTTGATTATTTGCTCAACGTCAAGATTGTGACGCTGAGCTATTTCAAAATCTACTTGTGAGTGCCAAGGGGTGATTGTCATAACACCAGTTCCAAATGCCATATCAACCGCGCTGTCTTTTATGACTGTCGCAACAACGGGGCCATGTATCCATTCAACAGAGATCGTTTGCCCATGAGAGTATTCTTTATATCGGCTATCGTCAGGATGCATCACTACGTACTTATCTCCAAACTTTGTTTCAGGTCTTACTGTCCCAATCTCAAACGGTCCGTATTTGAAATAATAAAAAGGAGTTCCTTCCTCAAGGTTTTCAGTTTCAACATCAGAAAGAGAAGTTTGGTGCTTTGGACACCAGTTGATCGTTCTTCGCCCTCTATATGCTAAGCCGTCCTGAAACATTTTAATGAAGGTTTCTTGCGTTTTTTTTACTATGTCTGGATCAAGGGTAAATTTTTCTCGAGACCAATCACAACTTGCGCCAAGCGAACGTACCTGAGCTTCCATGTTTTTCTTATTTTCAAGAGTGAAGGCAAGTATTTCATTGTAGAGGTCATCGGGATCCATGCCGAATCGTGTTCGGCCTTCCTTTTCCAGTTTTTTTTCATACACAACCTGCGTCTCAAAACCAGCATGATCAGCTCCAGGTAACCACAGTGCCTTAAATCCTCTCATCCTCTTAAAGCGAGTGATGATATCTTGAAGCGTTATGAAAAGAGCATGCCCGGCATGCAGGTTTCCGTTTGCATTTGGTGGGGGCATAACCATGGTAAAAGTGTCTTTTCTCTCATTAGGCAAGTTATCGGGGTTAAAATAACCACTTTTTTCCCACACTGAGTATGTTCGACTCTCTGTTTCAAGTGGATTATATGGCCTTGTTAACTTGGCATTCATTATTCACTATCGTATCACAAAGTTAAAAAATCATGGGACAGCCTGATGAATCAATTAAAGGACAATTTTAAAGTGTATGTCAGTATTTTTATAGAAAAAAATGTCTTATGCAAAAATATGCTTAATTACATTAATTTATAATGATGCTCGGCAGTTTTACTCTAGGACATTTATTAGTAAAGGACAAATATAGAATATACGGCTAACTATAAGAGTTTAGTAGTTGGCAAGGCACTGCACTATCCCATTGACAAGTTCTGAAAAAAATGGAGTATGTGAAACGTCTACCAAATATATGAAAACTATTTTTAAAGCAAACATCTCTTTGAGAACTCTTGCCATTTGCGCGGGGGTTCTCGTTCTCTTGGTTGTTTCTTTGTATACTTTAGACTCTGCATTTTCTCAAATAGCTTACGCTGAGGGACCTGCCCTAGAAGTTATCGGCGAGCCTGTCTTGGAGATTGCTTCGGCCTATGAGGTTGCTGGCACTGAAGTCATAATTGAGAAAGTTGTTGCTGGGGCGACAGCAGGAGCTCTCCTTAGTTCAGAGGCAGATATGCAAAATCTTTCTCTGATCACAGTGCAAACAAACGCATCTGTGGATATCTTCGCAAACGGTTCGCAAGGCCCTCTTACACTTTCTCAAGGCGAGAACTTTACTCTCGATTGGATATCAGCAAACGTTGTTTCGTGTAAGCTTTTTGCTGATGGACAAGGCTTGGGTTCAGTACCAAAGACCGGAAGCGCTGGTCCAATAGATCCGCTTCATCCGCTTTACCCAGCAGCAGGACAAAGCAAGACTTTTTCAATACAATGCCTTGACCTTCAAAATAATACCGTTTCAGACAGTGTGGTTGTTTCAGCTCAGGCGCAGGCACCACAGGTTCCAAGTGCTCCAGTTATTTCAGCAATTTCCGGTCCGCTTTGTGGAGGCTTTGTGACGCTATCGTGGAACTCTGTTTCAGGGGCAACCGAGTATAAAATTTTTCGAGACAGTATTCTCCTCTCCACTAGTTCCGCGACTTCGTACACAGATCAAGCTACCCCAGGAATGCAGTTTGCTTACTCAGTCCAAGCTGTAAACGCAGTGGGCTCATCTCCACTATCCAATATTGTGACAGCAACCGCATCTGCAGCTTGCCAGGGCACTCATGGATCTGTGGATATCTTCGCAAACGGTTCGCAAGGCCCTCTTACACTTTCTCAAGGCGAGAACTTTACTCTCGATTGGATATCAGCAAACGTTGTTTCGTGTAAGCTTTTTGCTGATGGACAAGGCTTG
>Ga0163151_10005291_pt1 | contig 16574 bp, 14 predicted proteins | sample OliLakLV19MP5IB2_FD_145596 | JGI IMG/M metagenome (GOLD analysis project Ga0163151, IMG submission 145596) | Freshwater microbial mat bacterial communities from Lake Vanda, McMurdo Dry Valleys, Antarctica - Oligotrophic Lake LV.19.MP5.IB-2 | ecosystem: Environmental > Aquatic > Freshwater >...
GATTGAACTCGTGCCGGTCGACAGTGACCTGGCGCCGTTGTCGGTGGCGACCGCCGGAGACGACGTCGGCAGTCTCATCAGCCGGGCACTGGCGGCTCGACCCGAATTGGACGAAACGGCGGCCCGGTTGGAGGCCGCGCGGGCGGTGCGGCGTGGTGCGACGGTGGCGCCGTTGGTGCCGACCGTGGGGGCGCAGGCCGTGTTGGGTGGACTTGGCGGCGGGCCGGCGGGCTCGACGCTGACGCGCAGCTTTGACCGGAGCACGGACTACGCGCTGGGATTGAGTTGGCGCGTGGGTCCGGGAGGGCTTTTCGATCGTAATCGCCAACGTGAAGCTGCGGCGCGTGAACGCCAGAGCGAGTTGGAGGTGGAGCGTTTGCGTGACACGATTCGCCGTCAAGTGGTTGAACAGCATGCCCAATTGCGCTCGCTCGGGTTGCAGATCGAATCTGCTCGGAAGTTCCTCGAAGCGGCCGATCAAACGGCGCGGTTGTCACGGCAGCGGCGCGAAACCGGCGTCGGTGCGGTCTTGGAGGACTTGCAAGCGGAGGATGAATTGGCCCGGGCCCGCCGCGATTATCTCGCGACGGTGGCGGATTATAATCACGCGCAATATGCGCTCCGGTACGTCACCGGCGAGTAAGCCCCTTTGAGGGATTTTGCGCGCCTCTTGGGCGTTCGTCGCGGAGACGGCCGATCGCCCTCGGGTCGAAGCTAGTCTCGGCCCCAGATACGGAGGATTTGCTTCTCGCTGGAGTGGCGAGGAGGTAGGATGACCCGTGCCAACCTTTATAAGCCACGGCTTTGTTACAGGAAAGTCGGTCCCGTAACGCAGTTGTGGCGGGTTTGTCACAATTCCGCCACACGATTGTAACAATCGACGGGCAAGATGGGGTTGTTCGGCGGGCTGTCGGCCGATTCAACTGACGAAATGTTCAACTCTCGCTCGAAAAAAATCGCTGTCCTCGCTCTGGCTCTGGTGTGTGCCGTGAGTGCTGCTGCGCAAGAAAGCCGGGCCCTATTGGAAGCCCTGATTCGAAAAGGCATTCTTACGAATCAGGAGGCGGAAGCGATCAGCACCGAACTGGTGCAGGAAAGCAAAACGCCGAAGGTGGCCGTCGTACCTGGTGGACAATCCACCCAACGCCTGAGTCTGGGTATGCGCGTGCAGATGCAATACGCGCACTTGGACACCGACATCGACGGTGCGGCCTTCGGACCAGCGGCAACGAATCGAGTGTTTCTCCGGCGGATGTACCTGACGCTGAGAGCGGAACTTAGCCAGAATTGGGGCGCGACGGTCACTTATGATTTTGCCTCGGCCGCTTACGATGGCGCCTTCTTCAACTGGGAGGCTTCACCCGAGCTAACATTCAGTTTTGGCCTGAGAAAGGTGAACGTGGCCTACGAGGAACGGGCGAGCAGCGGCAATATCCGCGCGCTCGAGCGCTCGTCGGTCACGCGGTATTTCGTTGGATCGAATAATGGCCGCCGGCTCGGGGCGGCCAGTTACCGCGTGGGCGCTTTTCTCGACGGAAAGACAGGACTAAGTTCAACCTTAGGGTTTGTCTATAGCGCCGCGGTGACCACGCCCGAGCGCAATGAGAACTTCACGCTGGCCTCCTCCGCGGGCGACGGCTCCACGAACCGAGTTGCGCTTTGGGGCAGTGCGGGAATCACGGGCCGGTTCGCTAATAAAGGTACCTGGGTGGCGGGCGTTGGCACAGGGTTCCTGCCCGACCAAGGAGGAGCGGGGGTGGTTAATCTCGGTCGCGGATTCGATCTCAACCTTTATTCGGTTTACCTCGACCTTAACGCCGCTCGCTTCGGGTTCATGGCCGAATTCCTCGCCGCTGACGTCGAGGGCGGTGTTTCCGCCACGCGCGATGCCACTCCCTCGGGTTTCTTTGTCCAGCCAAGTATTTTGCTGACGGATACAATCGAGGCCGTGGTGCGCTATGCCTGGCTCGATTCCGACGGCCGAGGGGTCAACCTTTCCGATGTGGTGCGCTCGGCCCCGAGCGGCGGTACCATGAATCAATCGACGGAGTGGTATGCGGGGGCCAACTGGTATTTACGCGGAAACGATCTCAAATATCAGCTTGGCGTCGTCTATGCCAAAACGCGTGAGACTGTAAACGGTGGTCCCGCCGAGGCGAATGCCATGGGCGTTCGATCGCAACTTCAGGTTACGTTTTAATCCACCAGAGAATCAAACCGACCGGCTCTATCAATTCCATGAAACTATTATCCCGCGCCGCGAGCGCGCTGACGTTCGGCCTAGGTGTGTTCGCCGTATCGCTTTCTGCACAAATTCGGGTCGATCCCGAACTCAAGCCGTACGCTCAAGTATCGGGTGTGTCCGGCAATGTGAATTCCATCGGGTCCGACACATTGAACAACCTCATGACTTTGTGGGCCGAGGGCTTTCGCTCGGTCTACCCGAACGTCAATATTCAGATTGAAGGGAAGGGGTCGTCCACCGCTCCCGTCGCACTGATTGAAGGGACCGCGCAACTCGGACCCATGAGTCGGGAAATGAAGGGATCTGAGATCGATCAGTTTGAAAAGAAATATGGTTACAAGCCACTTGAAATCAAAGTGGCGATTGATGCCCTCGCGATCTATACGCACAAAGACAATCCGATCAAGAACCTCAGCCTACCCGAAGCGGACGCGATCTTTTCCAGCACGTATCGCCTCGGAGGCAAGCCCATCACCACTTGGGGCGAGGTGGGCTTGACGGGTAGCTTTGCGAACCGGCCCATTTCACTCTTTGGCCGCAATTCGGCCTCGGGCACCTACGGATTTTATAAAGATGTGGCATTGGGCGGGGGCGACTTCAGCACCCGGGTTAAAGAGCAGCCCGGCTCGTCGGCCGTCGTGCAAGGAGTCGCGTCCGACCTTTATGCGATGGGGTATTCAGGTATTGGTTATAAAACATCCGGCGTGACTGCGATTGCCATCGCGCAACGGCCGGGAGCCAAGGCTTTCGATCCTACGCCGGAGAATTGTCTCAGCGGCGATTACCCGCTCGCCCGGTTTCTTTATATCTACGTAAACAAGAATCCGGGCCGTCCCATGGATAAACTTACGGCGGAGTTCCTTCGTTTTGTCCTTTCGCGGCAGGGTCAGGAAGTCGTCGTCAAGGACGGCTATTTTCCATTGCCTAGCAGTATCGCTGAAGAGGTGAAGCAGTTGTTGAAGTAAAACGGGATGCTTTGCCGATCCGGATCCCACCTCGCCGCCGAATGTCCCTTTTGCTTCGTCACGCTAATGTAACCGGCCCTGGGTTGTGCCGCCGGCGGCGTTCTGGCAATCAGGTTGCCTGCCTTCCATGCCTGTAAGCACCAGACCTCCACCTGTACCCAAGCGCTTTCAGGTTGCCCGATCGACCCTGTTGGTGGATCGGTTCATGAACCGTTTCATCCAGGTCGGCGGGCTGTCCATCATCGCCGCGGTTTTTGCGATCTTCGTTTTCATCCTGGCCCAGGTCGTGCCGCTCTTTCGGGGCGCCGAGGTCGAGGAACTCAAACGGGTGCCGCTCGAAACGGGAAATTATATTGAGCTGGGCATCGACGAATGGTCGGAATTGCCGTTCGCCATGCAGGCGGATGGTGATCTGTTGTTTGTCGATGTGGTTGGCGATCGGGGTGTCCTTAAGAAAACATTGCCGGGGGTGCAGGAACATGGTTTCGGAGCGGCTCATTATAATCAGCGCGCCCAACGCATCGCCTTGGGGACGAGCGACGGGAAGTTCTCGTTAAACGATATTCTCTATCAGGCAGAGTATACGGGCGATAATGCCCGGGTCACCACGGCTGAGGTCCGGGCGGGACCGCTCTTCAATATCGGTCGAGCGGGAGCTCCGATCACGCAGATTGCTTATGCGGACGCAGGGGCCCGTAAACTCGCGGTCGCCACGCAAATGGTCGAGGGGAAAAAGGAGCTTCACGCGGTCACGCTGACCCAGCGGCGAAGCTTGATGGGGGGAGGACAAACCAGCATCGGCCAGACGTTTGATCTGACGTCGCTGATTGGTGCTTCAATCCATACCTTTATCGTCGCCACCCAAGCCGACTCGGTGCTCGTCGCCACCGAGGCCGGTGAGGTGGTGTATCTGTTTCTCGAGGGCGACGAGTTTGTCGTCCGTCAACGTCTCTCGCCGTTCGCTCGTCTGCCGGACAGCCGGATTGCCCTTCTGGATTATGTCTTCGGCGATATGACGTTTGTGGCGGTATCACCCACCGGTGAAACTGCGGGTTACAGCCTTTATCTTCACCCGGAGGCCGGACAGCGTCTCTTTGGCGAAACCAGAGTCTTTCCGCCTCAGGCAGCCGGCACCAATGTGTTTGCCGCAAGTGTAAGAAATAAAGCCTTTCTCCTTGCCGAGGGGCGCAAGGCGTCACTGATCTTCTCGACGACCGAAACGGTCCGCTGGCAGGAGGAGTTTGATTTTCAAATCAAGCACGCCGTCATCGGTGGTAAATACGACCGCATGGTCTTTCTTGATGAGGCGGCCACGCTTCATTTCTTTCGCCTGACAGATCCGCATCCGGAAGCCAGTATGCGGGCGTTTTTCGGCAAACTCTGGTATGAAGGAGCGCCTGAACCTCGTTATGATTGGCAGTCTACCGGAGGATCCGACGACTTTGAACCCAAGCTTTCACTCGTTCCGTTGATCTTTGGTTCCCTCAAAGGAACCTTCTATGCGCTGCTCTTCGCCGTGCCCATCGCGCTGCTCGCCGCGATCTATACATCCCAGTTCTTAAAGCCTGGGATCAAGACCGTGGTCAAACCCGTGATGGAGATCATGGCCTCCCTGCCGTCCGTCGTCCTCGGATTCCTGGCGGCACTCTGGCTGGCTCCGATCCTCGATACCCGCGTCCCGTCGGTTCTCATGATTGTAATCCTGATCCCCGCAACGGCCGTGGTATTCGGCAGCGCCTGGGCCCAGCTGCCACCGAGGTTGCGTCTTTATATTCCGCCTGGTCTGGAGTTCGCATTGTTTCTCCCGATGATGCTGATCGTCGGCTTTCTCGCCTGGAATTTGGGTCCGGTGATCGAGCGGATGGTCTTCGTCGTCACCGACCCGACCAGCGGCGCCCGGGTGGCGGATTTCCGCCTCTGGTGGCCGCAGGTTACGGGCACGCCGTTTGAGCAACGGAACTCGCTCGTGGTGGGGTTCATGATGGGCTTCGCCGTTATCCCGATTATTTTCACAATCGCAGAAGATGCCCTGACCAATGTGCCAACATCACTTCGTTCGGGTTCGCTCGCGCTGGGAGCGAGTCGGTGGCAGACGGCGTTTCGCATCGTGCTGCCGACGGCGTCGGCAGGGATTTTCTCCGCCCTGATGATCGGGCTGGGTCGTGCGGTCGGGGAAACCATGATCGTCGTGATGGCGACAGGCAATACCCCCATCATGGAGTGGAATATATTTTCCGGGATGCGGACGCTCTCCGCGAACATTGCGGTCGAACTGCCCGAGGCACCGCATCACAGTACGCTTTATCGTTCGCTGTTCCTGGGGGCAATGGTTCTCTTTTTGATGACTTTCCTGGTCAATACCCTGGCTGAGGTGCTCCGGCAGCGGCTCCGCGATCGCTACAAGACGGTCGAGTAAGCTCTGTGTATATCTCCATGAAAAAGGCCGATTACAATTCGCGTAACTTCAAACCAGCGGGCGAAAGCTGGGTTTGGGTGACGTCCATGGGACTGGCCGTCGGCGTGACGATGATTACCTTCCTGCTGGGGATGATCCTCTATAACGGGCTCGAGGTCTTCTGGCCGAAACCGGTTGTGCGCATTGAAGTCAAGCCGGGTAGCCAGGCCGGGATAAAGACGGCGCCCACGTTCGCCGGCGAGATTGTCAAGAGCCAGACCAAACGCACCGCGGTACTCGATTCCGATGGCAGTCCCCTGCCGGAGCAGCGGGAGTTCCAGCTCTTTGTGGGGAATAAGGATGTTTATGGATTTTCCTATAAATACATCGATCGCGAGGAGATTGCCGCGATGGATTATCCCGCGGATATCATCGTCGCGGAGCGGCTTGAGTACGGGGATGCGATTTTTATTCCACGACAGCTGAAGCTGGGGGATGGCACGATCGTTCCTGCGAATGCAGACGCTTTCTTTCCGACCCTCGATCGCGTTACTGAACAGGGGCGGGCTCGTCGTGAGGCCATTCGCCAGATCGAGCGGGAGGAGATCGGTACGGTCAATCATGAGATCGAGGAAATCCGGCTGCGTCGCCGCGCCCTTGAAGCCAAATCGAACTTCGCCGGGAACACCGCGGAGATGCTGGCCGATTTCGAGGCGCGGGCGACCCTGCTTCAGTCCCGCTATGATGTGTTGGCGGCGGAAGCAAAACAACTCCGCTCCGAGCAACGTACGGTCGAGCTCACCTATGTCACCATCGATGGGGCTGAAACGACGCTGCCCGCGGGGGATATTTTAGGCTATTACTTCCCGAACCAGCTCACCTTCTTTTCCAAGCTTGGTTTGTTTGCACACCAGTTCTGGACGTTTCTGAGTGACGAACCGCGCGAGGCGAACACCGAAGGCGGGATCTTCCCGGCGATTTTCGGCACCTTTGTCATGACGCTGCTGATGAGCGTGGTTGTTACCCCGTTCGGAGTGCTCGCCGCGATCTACCTCCGTGAATATGCCCGGCAGGGGTTCCTCGTGCGATCGGTCCGGATCGCGGTGAACAATCTCGCCGGCGTTCCCTCGATCGTTTTCGGCGTATTCGGACTGGGGTTTTTTGTTTACGTTGTCGGGGGCAGCATCGATCAGCTCTTTTTTAGTTTGTCCCTCCCGTCTCCGACCTTTGGCACCGGAGGTGTGCTCTGGGCTGCGCTCACACTGGCGCTGATGACAGTCCCTGTAGTTATCGTGGCCACGGAAGAAGCCCTCGCGGCGGTCTCCCGGGGGACCCGCGAGGGTTCCTTGGCTTGTGGCGCATCGAAGTGGCAAACGATTCAAAGAATCGTCCTTCCCGCCTCGCTTCCCGGTATTCTGACGGGCCTCATTCTAGCCATGGCTCGCGGCGCCGGCGAGGTTGCTCCCCTCATGTTGGTGGGAGTTGTGAAACTGGCACCAACCCTGCCGCTTGATACGATTTATCCGTTTGTTCACCTCGAACGGAAATTCATGCATCTTGGGTTTCATATCTATGATCTCGGATTTCAGTCGCCCGACTCCGAGGCGGCCAAGCCCATGGTGTTTGCCACGACGTTTCTACTGATTCTTCTCGTGGTCATGCTGAACCTCGGCGCCATCGTGATTCGACATCGGCTGCGAAAGAAATATCGGGTTTCCACGTTCTAGTCAGATTGTTTTCGTCCCATGCGTTCCTCCCTCTCCGTACCTCGTCCTAGTCAGCCGCTTTCGACCTTACCTCGCCCGGGTTCGGGGTCGGCCGACTCCGCGTCTCCGCCGCACAACCAGGCATATATCCAAATCCAGGACTTCAGTTTCTATTATAGTGCGTCCAAGGTCCTGCATGAGCTGAACCTGGATCTTCCCGCACGGCAGGTCACCGCCTTTATCGGGCCGTCGGGCTGCGGGAAGTCTACGCTTCTGCGGAGTCTCAATCGGATGAATGATCTCGTCGATGGCATCCGCCACACGGGTGACATCTTGATCGACGGCCATAGTATCTACGATCCGCTGCTCGAGGTGATTGCGCTGAGAAAACGCATCGGAATGGTCTTTCAGAAGTCGAATCCCTTTCCGAAATCGATCTACGAGAATGTCATTTATAGTCTGCGGGTTGCCGGCCGGAACAAGAAGTCCGAACTCGATGAGGTCGTGGAGCGTTCGTTGAAGTCCTCGGCGTTGTGGGATGAGGTCAAGGACCGTCTGGGCGAAAGCGCCTTTGGACTATCCGGAGGCCAGCAGCAGCGTCTCTGTATTGCCCGGGCGATTGCGAATTCCCCCGAAATTCTCCTGATGGATGAGCCCTGCTCCGCGCTCGATCCGATTGCGACGGCGAAGATCGAGGAGCTTATTCAGAGTCTGCGTGAGCAGTTCACGATTGTGATCGTCACGCACAACATGCAGCAGGCCGCCCGCGTTTCCGATCGGACGGCATTTTTCTATCTCGGTAAATTGATTGAATATAGCGCAACGCGAGACCTCTTTACCAATCCATCCAATCCGCAGACGGAGGCCTATGTCTCCGGGCGCTTCGGCTGAGGCACGGCGCGCGACCTTCACTTTTTTCTGAATCCACCGACAGCTTCCCATGACTCACTACCACGAAGAAATCACCCGTCTAAAAGACAGTTTGTTGTCGATGGCGAGTCATGCCGAATCGGCCGTCACGCGCGCCCTCCGAGCCCTGGTTGATCGGGACGACGTGATGGCGCAACAAGTCCAGGACGACGACAACGTCCTCGATCAATTTGAAATCGAGATCGATGACACCGTGATTCACCTTCTCGCTAAAGCGCCGCTTGCGACCGACCTTCGCCTGATCACGGTCGCGATGAAGATCTCGCAAAACCTGGAGCGGGTGGGAGATGAGGCGGTGACGATCGCCCGCCGCGCGATCGAGCTGAATTCCGAACCGCAACTCAAGCCGTATGTCGATCTTCCGCGGATGGCGACGATGTCGCTCGAAATGCTGAGGGATTCCCTCACGGCCTTTATTGAACGGGATCCGGAACGCGCCCGTGGAGTGATCCCGCGCGACCAGGATGTGGATGACCTGAATCGCCAGCTTCACCGTGAACTCTCCAGCTATATGGTCGAACGCCCCGCCACCATCACTCGCTGTCTGCGACTGATGGTGATCTCGAAGGCGATTGAGCGGATCGCTGACCACGCCACAAACATCGCGGAAGAAGTGGTGTATCTCTACGAAGCCAAGGATATCCGGCACACCGGACAAAAATCCCATGAAACCTAAAATCCTGGTGGTGGATGATGAGCCGGATGCCCTCGAGGTGCTGGGCTTCAAACTAAAGGAGGCGGGCTTTACCCCCATCTTTGCGAAAGACGGTTCACGCGCGTTGGCCTCCGCGCGCGATGAGCGCCCGGCTTTGATCGTGCTCGATCTGATGTTGCCGGAGATCGATGGTCTCGAGGTCTGCAAGATCTTGCGGCGCGACCCGGCGACCGCGATGATCCCGATCCTGATGCTTACGGCGCGGGCGGCGGAGATGGATCGGGTCATTGGCCTCGAGCTGGGCGCCGATGACTATGTCACGAAGCCGTTCAGTCCGCGTGAACTCGTGTTGCGGATCAAGAAGCTGCTGGTCCGGGTAAAGAACGCGGATGATCCCGTCGCGCAACTCCGTTTCGGTGAACTCGAAGTCGATGTGCCGCGGCACACCGTGACGGTATCCGGGAATGCCATCGCGCTCACGGCGACTGAGTTTAAACTTCTGGAGATTCTGGCTCGCCGCCGCGGACGCGTGCAAAGCCGGGAGCGGCTGCTGCAGGATGTCTGGGGTTACGATAATCCGATCGACAGTCGCACGGTCGACACGCACATGCGTCGGTTGCGGGAGAAGATTGGCGGCGCCGCCCGGTTCCTGGAAACCATCCGTGGCGTCGGCTATCGATTTGTATCCGAAGAATGAATATTTGGAACGTCTTTCCCGTCGTGCGCGGCTTCCCGTGGCAATTCCGGTCCGTGGCGGGGAGTCGGTTCAAACCCGAGGGCTTCCTGCGATGACCCCGTTGGACACAATTCTTCTTCTTCTATTGGTCGCGGCCGCAGCAATGATTTTCTGGCAGCGGGCGCAGGCGGCGGCGTTGCAGCAGCGGCACTCACGTGAGCTCGCCGAGCAGCGAAATGCGCGGGAGGCGGAGCTGCAGGCGCAATCGAATCGCACGGCTGCGCTGTTCGATCGCATGGTCGAGGGTATTCTTGTGGTGGGTGCGGATGGGCGGGTGCGCCTGGTGAATCCTGCGGCGGCAACCCTGTTTCAGGTCACGCTTCCGGTGGTGGGGCGGACTGTGCTTGAGGCGACGCGCCATCATGAAGTCGCGGCCCTGGTTGCGCGGATGACAACGGAACCGGAGGTCCTGAACCACGAGCTCCGGCTCGACGGCTTGGCGACGACGCGTTACCTGCAGGTCAACGCCCTTGCGCTGCTCGCGACGGATGGCACGCCCGATGGGGCGATTTTGGTTTTTCATGATCTCACCCGACTCCGGCAACTCGAGGCCGTGAGGCAGGATTTCGTCGCGAATGTGAGTCATGAGCTCCGCACCCCGCTCTCGTTGATCAAGAGTGCGGCGGAGACTCTGATTGATGGTGGCAAACATGACCCCGCCGTCACGTCTCGTTTTCTCGTGATCATCGATAAACATGCCAACCGGCTGACGCTGTTGATTGATGACCTGTTGTTGCTGGCGCGGCTCGATTCCGGACGGATGGAGCTCAACCTGCAGCCGGTCGGGCTGCGCGTGGCGGCCCAGGAGGCGTTGGATGATGCGGCGCTGATTGCGCGCGCCCGCGATGTGCGACTGGAAAACAACGTGACCGAGGGTGTGATCGCGGCCGCCGATCCGGAGCGGTTACGGCAGGTGCTGACGAACCTCATCGACAACGCCATCAAGTACGGTCGGGCCGGTGGACGCGTGGCAGTGGGAGGACGGATCGTGGATCGCGGACGCGTTGAAATCACAGTGGCGGACGATGGTCCGGGGATTCCGCTCGAAGCGAAAACACGAATTTTCGAGCGCTTTTATCGCGCGGACAAGGCCCGCTCGAGGGAGCAGGGTGGCACGGGCCTCGGCTTGGCGATCGTCAAGAATGTGGTTCAGGCCCATGGCGGGGATGTCCGTGTCGAGAGCACGCTTGGCGCGGGCACGGAATTCTTCATCACGCTGCCCGCCGCGAAAACCTGAGTGGACGGAGCGGAGGTCGAGCGGAACGCTAAAGAGAAGGTGCCCCGTTCACCACCGGCTGGTGCGACCGGTCGGCTGTAATTCGCCGCGGGGGAGCGGTAAATCGAGCTGCTCGACCACGCCGTCAAAGAGCAGCCGCCGTTGTTCCGGGGAAAGCCCGGGTTGGAAAACAGCGATGCGATAATCGCGATGAAGTTCGTTGAGCTCGTTCTGGATGGGGGCGCGAAGGGCGGTGATTAACGCATTATCCACGACGGTTGCCTGTGCGTTTCCCAGCGTGCCGGCGATCTCCGCCCGGATCGCGTCTTTCTCATTGATGAGGTCGGCCAGGCGTTGCCCATATTCGTCTGCGATCTCGTTCAGTTTGGCGCGAAGTTCGCCGATCGCTTTCACGGTTTTCGCATCGGGCTCGGTTCGGCTCCGGCTCGGAATGAGGGTGAATTTTAATCCGTCAGGTACGAGTTGGACGGATGCCCGGACGGGGAGGTCGCGGCTCGCCTGGAGGGCGACACTCGCGTTGGCCAAGGCACGGGATTGGGCCGCGGCGAAACGTTTCATCATAACCTCGGCCCGATTCGCGACCGTGGGGGAAAGCGGCGAACGCTCAACCGCCGGCACGCGGTAAACCAGGTGCGCGACCTCGCGGCGGATTTCTTCGGCCTGCAGGTCGAGTTCACGGAGTGGAGCCGCCTGCCGATTCGCGAGGGCTTTGGCGGTGTTGCCGGTGATGAAGCCGAGTTTGGCGCCGTCGAGCTCGAAGATGGCTTCAAACAGCTCTTTCTTTAAACGGGATTTTTTCGTTTCGTACGCGGCGATTTTCAGGGCGACGTCGGCGGGCAGATCCGCCGGAAAAGCGACGCGCGCCGGTTCGGGCGGAAAGAAGACGTGCGGCTGCGCGGCCGTGGCCTTGGCGGTCGAGTCAGCGGCCATCTTCAACTCGAGCGCAATTTCGCGCAGGAGCCGGCGCTGCGCGGGCAGGAGGCCGTTGAGATAGAAGGCGTGCGACTGCATCACCATCGCGATTTCGGTGGGAGAATAAGCCGGACTCACGCGGCTCCCCAGCCGCCACTCGCGCATCGCGCTCCAAGCCTGCCCGCTGCGGATCAGGTCGCGCCGCAGGCTCTCCGCCGTGGCTTCCAATTCCGCCAGCTTCGGCGCCTGCACGCGCGCCAGAGCGGCGAGTTCCTGTGCCCGGGTCTCCGGTTCAAAAGAACGCAAACGCTCAAGTTCAGCCTGCAACTGGCGCCTTAGCTCTTCTTTGGCGGAGCGATAGTTCCTGAGCTGATCCTGAAGTTTCTTTGAAAGCGTCCTGGCGTGGAGTTGCGCGCTGAGTTGGGGGTAAAACAGCTCGTTGGCAAACTCGGCAAGTTCGACGGGCGCCGACCGGGTGTCACGGAATGCGGGGGCCCGGGGTGCTGGCGTGCCGAGGGGCGGTGGCTGCGGAGGAAAGAAAATCCAGACGCGGGGAAGCGAGGTGAACTCGGAGGCCCGCGGGGAGGGGATGGAATCCATTCTTTCGCCCGACTCACTTTGTGCGTAGAGCGAGGCAGCAAGAAGGACGGACGCGATCAGGACGAGGGGAGCGAGCCCGCGGGTAGGGCGAGGAGACCAGTTCATATTCCGGCAGTGGGAGCGGGCAGAAAATGGGTGGGACGCAGGCGATGATTCGGAGAAACGCCTGTCGGTGTCGAGCGTCGCGCGTTTTTGACCGCGCGAACAGCCCGCGGACGGCTTGTGATGAAGGAGGAATTATATTATATGTGCGATTCGATAGCCGGCGGGTGCTATTCACAAAGCCATGAACAATGACGCCGATCTGCTCCGCCGGTATTTCGAGGAAGGCGTGGATGGCGCGTTTGCTGAGCTCGTCCGCCGCCATGTCGATCTGGTGTATTCAGCCGCGCTGCGGCAGGTCAACGGCGACCCGCACCTCGCGGCCGATGCGACTCAAATCGTGTTTAGCGACCTGGCCCGGAAAGGGGGCGCGCTCGTCGGGCATCGCGTGCTCGCCGGCTGGCTGTTTACCAGCACCCGTTTCGCGGTCGCCGAGCTGGTGCGCGGCGAAAGCCGTCGAGCGGACCGTGGCGAAATACGCAGCGATGCTCCAGGCGCCAAATGTGACGAATTAAACCGGACGCGATGGATGGAACGTGAGCGATCAAACCCGGCGATGAAGCATCGCCACTCGGCGGCACGATGTGTCACGTTTGTTTTGCCTCCGGCGAGTGAAGAACCTCCGTTGCCTCTTTAAAATCGGAATGGTCGGCTTCAGGTGGTTTTTGTTCACCCTTGGCTTCCGGTTCGAGGCTCAATTCGGCGAAGATCGGGAAATGGTCCGATCCGATATGCGGCTGGCGAGCGAAGTCCAGGAGCGTGAAGTGAAGCGAATGGAAGAGGTGATCCAGCGGAAAGCGCATCCACGGATGGTCGGCGTGAAACGAATTGAAAAAAACCCGACCGACTCGCGGGTCGAGAACCCGGCCGAGGCGTTGAAATCTCCGGGTGGTGTGCGACCAGGCTACGTCATTGAAATCCCCGGCGACGATTACCGGGACATCGAGGTTTCGGATTTCATAGGCGATCTGGACCAGTTCGGCGTCGCGCGGACCGGAGCTGCGAATTTCGCCGTTTCGGTTTTGCTGTCCCGGAGGCTTTGGATGCATCCCGTAGAAATGAACCTGGCGTCCGCTCGGCAGCCGGATCTGCGTCCGGATTGACGGCACATCGGGGTGAATCAAAAAACGCACCTCGGGCTCGATCAAAGGCAATTTGGAATAGAGGTGCATTCCATACGTATTGCCGAGCGGGCATTTGACGGAATACGGATAATCCCGATCGACGCGAACGAGTTGATCTTCCCACCACTGGTCAGTTTCCAGCAGCAGGACCAGATCGGGACGACAGCGCGCGATCACGTCCTGCAGTGCGGCGGGATTGCGATTGCTCATCAAGACATTCGAAGTGAGGAGGCTGAGGGTGTCCCCTGTTTCCGATTTAGTCTTACTCATGACCTGTTTTGGGAAGCCCGGGGTGAAACGATAGATGTGGGCAAGTTGTGCGATTACCGCGGCCGGAACCAAGCCGTGCAGCAAGGGATCGAAGGGGTCGGACTTTCGTCGCGCCAAAAGGCCGGCGATCACGGCCGCCGCTCCCAAGGTCGAGATCTGGACACGGGGAAAGTCAAAGAGCCGCACCCACCAACGACTCGACCTGAAGACAGGCAGGAGGGTAGCGAGACAGACAAACGCACCGAGTGGGTGGGCAAAGCGCCTAACCAGCAGGGAGCGTTTGGCGGGGCGAGGCTTTGGCGGGGCGAAGGAAGGCATGAGGAGAATGCGTCAAAAACATGATGCCCCAGGCGGGGGCATTCTCTCCATTGTGGCGTAAGCGCGAGGTACGTTCCCACCTCGATACGGTGGTTTCCCGCCGAAGATGATTTCCGATGCTGCTGCGGGGAAAAGTGACAGGCGCTCGTTGAACGATCTGCGCCGCGCCTGCTCTCGGACGAACACAAACTGAGGTGCTTGCGGATAACCACTGGCCGGGTGAGGCGGCGAGCCGGGCGATCACATTCTGAACCGCGGAGGGCTCACGGTTCCGATCGCAGCTTTGAATCTTCAACACTTTTAAATGCAGTTGAATCCACAGATTTCACAGATGCCCCCAGATTACCAGGGCATTCTGTGTTTCGGGCCCTTCACCTTGCGGGTGAATGGCCGTCAGTTGCTCCTTGATCTAGACTTCTCTGTATCTGTGCCATCGGTGTCACCGTGGCTAATCTGAACTGCCGGGTTTAAGATTAATGGATCGCACTTCCGGCGGTCCCGGGTGCTTTGGTTTTTCCGCGTAGCGAGGCCCACGCGAAGCCGAGGCGTTCCCGGACCGCGAGGCTACTGCGTTCGAGGGCGGAAATTTCCCACGCGAGATCGTTCCAGCCAAACGGATCGCAGGCGTGCGTTCGGAAATCGGCCGGGCAGGCAAGGGCGCGGACTTCGGCGTTGCGAAACAAGGCCATGGCTCGCGGCATGTGCCACGCTGAGGTGACGAGCGCCACCGGAGCGTCGCCGACGAGTCGGGAGACCGCGCTGGATTCCTCCTCGGTGTCGCGGGCGTTTTCGATATATACAATTCGCGCTCGATCAATTCCCAGCGATTCGGCGGCCCGCGCCAGGACGGTGGCATGGGCGGCGCCGGCTCCGACCGGCGGCCCGGAGACAATCAATTTCGCGTCGGGGAGAACTCGCAACAGCCGCACGGCTTCCGCGACGCGCGCGAGCGCCGCGTTGGAGAGGAGATTGATGGCGGACGTACCGGGACTGTAGCCGTTGCCCCCGCCGAGCACGACTATATAGTGGGATGAAACCAGCGCCCGTGGCAAAGGCTGATCAGCGACAATCTCGGGGATCGCGGGATACTGTGTTTCGAGCGGACGGATCAGCGCGTGGCTCACGAATTTATTGCTTGCGAGCATGAGCAGCAGGAGAGCGCTCACGGTAAGCGTCCATCCAAGCCGCGGCGATTTTCCGCGACGGATCAGAGCGATCCCCGCGGCCAACGCCACGAGGCAGAAAGGCAGTGGCATCAGCCAATACGAGATGAACTTCTTCAGGGCAAAGAGCATTTCTAGAATTCAAACCGGCTGGGATAAAGTCGGCCAGCTTGGTTTATTTTCGCAAGGCCGAGGTAACCAAGTCCAACGATCCCAATCGCGTGGGAGCGCCGCTTAACTATAATCCGGAAAATAGCTATACGATCTGGAACCGCTACGAGTTCCGGGATGGGCCACCCAAGGGCATGGCGATTGGCGCCGGTTTTCGGCACAGTGACGCAGCGCGCATGTCGGGCGACCGTCAAAATATCATCGAGATCCCCTCCTTTACGGTCTTCGATCTGATGATCTCAAAGCGGTTCGTGCTCGCTGGTCGAAATGTGAAAGCTCAACTCAACGTCAAGAACCTGACCGATAAACTGTATCGAGAAGGCTCTGACGGGTTTTTTGCTCCGAAACGCGGGTTTTTTCTGAGTCTCGGTACCCGCTTCTAAACGCGGTATCGGTCATAACCCGAGGCACGTGTTTTTCACCTGCACTCGGAGTGATTTCTTTCATGCAGCGCGTCGAACCTGACGCGCTGCATTTTTTTTGCTGGATTCGCCGGGCTGTCCTGCGGGGCAATTATCCCGATTCGCACGGGGCGGCCACGCGTTTATCCGCTGAAGATCCGGAGAATTAGGCCTGAGGTTCTTCAATAAATTACATCACTGCGTATAGGGGTTGAGCGCGCTCTGGATTTGTTCTCAACTTTCGACTTTCACTTCATCGCTGGACCACTCCCGGTGAATCCCATCACGCCATGAAACACCTTCTTGTCTCGTTGGGGACTCTGATCATTGCGCTGGGACAGGACGGTCATGGCCTCGGTGTTTTCAACGGAGCGGCCTAAGAAATGGGCACTTCTCCCGTTAAAGGAGAATGGCAACCGGACGTGTCTTCCTCATTGCCCTGATCTGCCTCGCGAACATCCCGGTAGTCGCGGCGAGCGATCGGGCCTTGTTCGCGTTTCCCGCGGCAACGCTGACCGTTTCCTCGGTCAGCTGGGAGCGCCCGTTCAAAACCGAGGTGAGCAAGGCACCGAGCTTCCGCGGGAGCGTTACCAAGGAGTGGGGAACGCCAAGAGATCAGGTCCGCCCGAAAATCGAGCCCATGA
>Ga0163151_10005295_pt1 | contig 16567 bp, 10 predicted proteins | sample OliLakLV19MP5IB2_FD_145596 | JGI IMG/M metagenome (GOLD analysis project Ga0163151, IMG submission 145596) | Freshwater microbial mat bacterial communities from Lake Vanda, McMurdo Dry Valleys, Antarctica - Oligotrophic Lake LV.19.MP5.IB-2 | ecosystem: Environmental > Aquatic > Freshwater >...
GGGCAATGATGGGGGCGCCGATTTCTGGGTGGTCAAATTGTCCGAAACCGGGGAAATTCAGTGGCAAAAGACACTTGGAGGGAGCCTGGCAGAGCATGGCTATGCGGTCAAACAGGTTCAGGATGGAGGGTTCATCCTGGCCGGAGACGCCTGGTCCAATAACGGGGACGTTACAGGCGTCCAGGGCAAAACGGACATCTGGGTCGTAAAACTCTCCCCCGTATCCAGTTCTACCTCCGCCCCCACTTTGCTCCCTTTAGAAATCTTCCCTAACCCGGCGGCACAATACATCTCTATCAAAAGCCCTGCTTTGTCTGGCATAATTTCATTGGAGGAAGGAGCAGAACCCGTCCTGTCCATCAGTATTACAGATTTGTTGGGCCGCGAACATCTCAGGAGTACCTTCTCCGATGCTCAGGAAGTAGACATTTCGGCAATACCGGGCGGTTTATATGTCGTCACGGTGGGTTTGCCGTCGGGGAAGGTTTTTGCGGGAAGGGTTTGTATAATCAGGTGACAGTATAACCAGCCCCCTCTTTATCAAAATTTTCTCAAAAATGATAAAAACCTTCCTCTCCCAACTCCTCACCCTCCTTTTAGCCACAACCATAACCGCCCAGCCCTCCATCGAATGGCAACCGTCAGCATGGGCTACGTGGCCGCGCTTAGTCGGCCATGTGAGACCATGCATTGTTGGCACGATTATTATTTATCCGGTGTCACGAACGGCTGCGCTAAGATATTGATCCTGTGCGATATACAACCATTTTTGTCCTCCGTTTTTTCCAACGTCCGACCTAAACCATCAATTTTTTTTCCGCCAGTCCACCGTATGCCGTAAGTCGTTGAAAATCAATTTAATATCCATGTCGCGGCGACGTAACGGCGGGCTATTTCCCAGGCCCGAAGCGGAATCTCGCGGGCGAAGCCCTGAACGGTCCGCCGTCATGTTTGGCCACAAGCCCCAAAAGCCCCTGAAAATCAATTTAATATCCATGTCGCGGCGGCATCACGCCGGGCTATTTCCCAGTCCCGAAGCAGAATCTTCCGGGCGGATGCCCTGAACAGTCCGCAGCCAAACCTGACACAATACTCAAAAGCCGATGAAAAGCAATATTATATCCATGTCGCGGTGGCATTACGCCTTGCTATTTGCCGAAATCGAAGCGGAATCTCGCGGGCGAAGCCCTGAACAGTCCGCAGCCAAGCCTGTCCACTTTCCCAAAAAGCCCCTGACAATCAATTATTTATCCATGTTTCGGAGCCATCACGCCGGGCTATCCGATAAAATCGAAGCGGAATCTCGCGGGCGAACACATTTATACCCGCCGTAGTTAAGACCTTGAGGGTTGGAATTTGGCGGAGTTAGCGTTGAGTGCATGTGTATGCCCGGAATGGACATCGGTCACTATGGCGCCAATATAGCCGATTCAGGCAATACGCGCATTACCCGAATCGGCTCGGTTGCATTGTCGGGGTCGAATTCAAAGCAATAACCTAAGAAAGTCTGTGAGGAGGGATAGATCTGACCCCGAGTGACTAAGCCCAATACAGCAAGGTTATTGTCTAATTTGTTGCTGACCTCCTGCCTCTTTTTACCGTCGGGCCATTTCACCCGCATTTCGCCCACAAGAATGCTGTCATGCTGGCGATCTCCCTTGCCATTGGTGGAATAGACGCCTATTTTGGCGTTTTTTTTGTTTGCAGCTTCGTATATATGGTCTAAAGTCTCTTGGTCTGGGTGCTCAAATTTTTTGTGATCCCCGGAAGATATGGCCAATAGCACCGCTTCACTGTTTTCAGGCAGGATATTCTCCCATATAACGAGGTCGCTGGAGTGTTTGGAGCCATGATGAGATACTTTGACAAAATCAGCTTCAAAGTTGTAGTTGTTGCAGACTTCGCTGTGCTTAACTAAATACTGCATTGACTCCATGAAACTTGCATGAGTAGCATCCCCACTAAATAACAGCCGAATTTGCTTGTAAACCAAGAGTAACACTGCAGAGATGTCGTTTCCATCTGAATTGATATGCTTTCGCTCGTTTAAAAGGTATAGCAATATTTGCATAGGATTGACCAATGCCAATTGTTTAACTCTTTTTTTATGAGGGCAAAGGCAAAATGACTTAACTTCTTCCGGTACGGATACAGCATTTGGAATAATTCCGGCAATCATATATTCGGTTTCCCCCCCTATCCCTTCAAGTCTATTTATGAAATCTTTCAAATAGGGAAAAATACTTTTTTCGTAATTCCTTTTTATTTTATTATAGCGATCTATCAATCCCGCATGTTCTGGTTGCTTTAAAATGTCTTTAATTAATTTAGCATTATTGAGTACCTTGATAAATATTTCTAAGACTTCCATAGGATCATGGATACCAGGCAGCCAAATCTGAGCCACATCCTTATCTTTTGCCCAATCAATCCACTTCTCCATGCCTTTTATATGATCCAGATGGTAGTGTGAAAGGTGAACGAAGCTATTTTTAATTTTCGGAGATGCATTATTTTTGACAAAAGTAAGCGAAGGAGGTTCTCCTGCTGGATTTTGTGTTCCATTGTGGAAAAAATCTATAAATCCGAAGCTGCCATCCGGAAGGCGCAGTAAAATATTGTCACCTTGTCCAACATTAAATACGAAAACCTGAAGCGGGAAATTTTCAAACATAAATAAAGAGTTAATTGTGCAAAATTAGAATTAATGATGCAAATTAGGGGGTATCGGTAAGAGCAAGTATCCTCCTCCGTTACCCGTGTTGTATAAGGCTAATTTAAACTGGGCATTCCTGTTGTAAATCCCACAGTTTTGGAGTGCTTGTAGGTTGAAATTTCTGAAAACAGGTACTGATTCACCTTTCGGCTCAACGGTATCTAGGCGAATCAAGGCTTCTGTTTCTTCCAATTCTTCAACTTCGCAATAGAATAGGTCGTTGATTTGAAAGGTTGGGTGTGCAGCCTTTTCAGGCAAATGGTCAATTACGTTTGTAGCCTTTGCCTCCCAAAGTCCGCAATCAAAAGCGATTTGGCTTTCTTCATATTTTAATACAGGAGCAAACTCCATAATCTTTTTCTGCTCGATCCTTGAACCTTTGATATATAATGCTAGCATTCTTTGCGCCATTAAATAGTCTATCAGGCGGTTGGAGAAGTTATCTTCATCCCCAATATAGTCGTACACAATTGCTTTGGCGTTTTCCAAAGTTTCAATATCTGGAATACAGATATATACTCGTTTGCTTTGTAATTGAAAAACGATGCCTATTACTGCATCTGTTGTACATATCTGGGCGATAAAATCACCTGAATCATAAGATAGTGTGTTTTGAATTTCAAAATCCCAATTGTTATTACGTATGGAAAGAAAATGTGTTCCAACGTTTAAGAGATGCGTCCAAAAGTCAAATAAATATCCGCGAACAGGTCGGTATGCTGTGATCTGTTCAAGATTTATACCTGAAACATACGCTCCAAAAATCTTCTGTTCTAATTCTTTATGCTTACCATTGGCTACCAATAGATGGGGAAAAGTCGCTATTGCCTCATCTTTAGCACGTTTTTCCATATCTTCTTTGATACGGTTTATTAAAATTTCTGCATCGCCTCGAAGCCCTCTGCCACTACTCAGTTTTTCAATAAAGTGTTCATCATCCCCACCTAATTTAATAAATTGAGCTTTGTTTTCATCTCTTGTATTTGCTGAATAAATTATTGGGATTCCCTTCTGATGGTAACCATTGAAAATTTTTACGACCTCAAAACCATCCTTTTCTCTATGCTTTCCCAAATTGAGGTCTATGATAGGTTTTTTATAGGCCAAGAAGTCATGATGAGGTAAATCATCAATGCATTCTTTCAACCCTTTGAGAGACGTAAAACTCCTAAAGCCCGGAATGAGCAAACGGTGTCTTGTGCTAATTGGGGTCTGTAACTTGCCTCCAAGCGCCTTTGATATCTCAATTTCATCCTCTATATGCCAAAATTCGGGGTGCAAAGTTAAGACTGGGTTTTGATTTGTGTTTTGAGCTACTTTAGTCATGATTCATTTAATAAAATTAATGTAAATGGGAATTTCAATAAAAAAGGAAGTCCCTTTCCCTTTTTGGGATAATACACGGATACCTCCTTTCCACTTGTTTTCAACAGTTTCTTTGACGAAATAAAGGCCAACGCCTGTACCTTCCGATTTGGTTGTATAGCCTAGTTTAAAGATTTTTTCTTGCAATTCATTGGCAATACCGATGCCGTTATCGGCTACTTTGATAATAAAAAGTTTGTTTTCAAAACGGGTACTAAGGGTTATCTCGCCCTTCTCTTTTGCTTTTTCTTCGATAGCAGATACCGCGTTTTTGATCAAATTGTAAATCACCATGGAAAACTCTGTTTTGTTGCAAATAAGTTTCGGTATGTTCTTGCCAAGGTCTTTATTGAATGTTAGCAACGGCAGATAACCGCCAAAAATATGCGTTACTTTTATAATGGTATCATTTATGTCAAAGGCTTCGCGTTTGATGATTTCGCTGGGCCTAAACAGATTAAGCAATGCACCAATTTTGTCGGACTGTTGATACAGTGAATTAAGCAGATATTCAAACTCTTCACGGTCTTTTGGGTCTTTTATCTTTTCTAAATAGGCATCAAGTTGACCTTCCATACTAAGCAAATGATTTCGAATGTCGTGGTTAATACCTTGTAAAATCACATAAAAAGACTCTCCGGCCGCCTTTTCTGAGATTTTTTGTAATAAAGTCTCCTGATCTTTCTTTTCTTCGTGCAACTTTTCCGCCTCTTTCTTGGCAGTTTTTTCCTGTTCGGCTAATCGATGGATGCGCTCGTTTAAGCGTTCGCTTTCTTCCTTAATTTGTTGGATGTAGTTTTCATTGATCAGGGCTATTGTGGCGTAATTGGCAAATGCTTCGATGTTTTGTTTGTCCAGCTCTTCAAAATCTTTTTTTTCTGTATAGTTAAATATCATTACGCCCACTGGTTGTCCTTCGTATTCCATACGTATAGCCGCAACTGACTGGAGATTGCGTTTTATCCAGAAAGTCTCCCGATCAGGTCGCTCTTTAGCTGTCTTTCTGGCGATTAGCATATAATTTTTTTCATCATTGAAGTAATGTGTGCCATGTTCAATGATGTAGTTGGCTAGATTTGTTTTTTTGTCCGGTTCTTTTCGGTCTTCAATTGGCAGATTTTCTCCTCCGACCACCGCATCTTTGATTCGGATAGGATCTTGCCTATAAGGAAAAAGTACCACCGAATCGGCAGATGGGGCTAACAAATACGCTCGGTCGACAATCTTTTTCAGAGTGCTATTTTCTTTTTTGGTAGCCAATGACTCGGCAATTACGCGGAAGGATTCAAATAAGTGAATGCTTCGTTCTGCCAGCGCAGCTTTTTGGGCCACCTCTTCCAACAAGGTTTTGGAATACCCGCTGATTTCATCCTCAGCGATTGGGCGTTTGGAAAAGACATTGATAAATGCCTGATAACGGTCATCCCGGATAATTTTCAATATGATATAACTGACAAATCCGTGTTTGTCGCAAAAAGTCCGAATGCGGGTTCCTGTGGGATGATCAACAAGGATATCTTTTTGGGGATATCGGAGTTTTTTTTCTTCATCTGAATTAATCTCCTTCGTAAGAAAAGAAATCTCTTTGTAAAATTTGTAAAAGCCCGAATCAGTTGCTGTGGATAAGTTGAAATCTAAACTTCCCGGCGATTTACGTACCCATATACTTATATATTCCGATTTAAAATATGCTCCAAGCGCCTGTGCTAGTTCTTTATATAGCGCTTCCTGTGTTTGAGAGACCTGATTTAACGGTTGCGCAATTTTTTGCAGCGCTTCGTACCGCTTTTTCTGGAGAAAAACATCCGTGATTTTTCTGACTACCTTCAGATAAACATCTTTCAAAACGGGATTGAAGAAGTTGGATTGATCCGACATCAGGGTAAATACGCCGACCAAAGGAGCTGAATGATGTACGGCCATGGGCAGGAGCATTACAGATATATATGAGCCATCTCCTTGAGCATTAAGACTGTAATATTTCGCATTAGCATTTTTGATTTCTTTAAAATTTTGTCGGTGTGCATCGCTTTCAACCGTGCGTTTTCTTTTTTCACTGTCATTTGAGTCATGGTAAATATCATTGTTGTCGTAATCAGCCTGCTCGGCGTTAAAACTGCTGAGTGCAACATCGCCGGCCTGGGCATTGATCCGGCTAACTACTGCTGCCAAGGCTCGTTTTAAAAAGGCATCGCTGTCTTCTTGTTTTTTATAGGAGATTTTCTCCAAGTCGTTTTCTACAAAGTCATAAATTTTTCGTTTCTCTTCTTTAGTAAAGGCTTTGAAATATGGTTGGGCAAGGTTGTCCACATAGAGTTGCAGGTAAATTTTCTTGTTTTTAAGCAGTCCTTCGACATTTATTTTTCGATATGTAGGTAAAAACCAGGTCATATTCGTTGCGATAAAAAAACGATTAAATCGACTCATTCTAAATCCAGCTTCGACTACTCCCAATACTGCCTGCTCTCCTTGCTGGGAATCATCATTGGCCGGCAAACGATGGATAAAAGGAATAAATATTCTTGCTAAATTTTGGTGTTGCAAATCGTTTGCAATTTCACTGTTGTACAATTTTGAACAATCTTGGATTTCCGAATGAGACACATATTTGTTGCCAATGACGATTACAGGATCTCCAAGTCTGGCAACCTGAGCTAAAATATCTTCTGCCGATAAGGAATAATCAGAACGTTTTTTCCATAACTCCTTTTGTTCAGCATTAAGGTGGATGTCCTCAATGTAGATAGTTTTAATGCGTTTTTGATCAAAATCTACCAAAGCAATAGTTGCATATTCATAGCCTAGACCTTTGGTTAAGTGGCTTAGGGCCAGATGGCAAATTTTCTGTGTTTCCTCTTCTTTAGACAGTTCATTTATTTTTTTTTGTAGGCGGTTAAGTTTCTGACTGTTAATAATATAACGATATATCAAATAAGAAAACAATGATAACAATATTAACAACGGAATTATCAACCAATTGGCGTTATCGTTAAAATATTCTCTACTCACTACTAATATGTCCCTTTCCTGCCAAAGGCCATTCCCAGTACGGTATTGAATCGAGATACTATCTTTACTGCCAAAGCCAAAAAATGTGATTCTTATTCTTGATTCTTCAATCATATAACGCCCATCCTCAGAGGGTGACAAAAGAGAGTCATTCAATTTAACAATAAAACCATTGTTTGTAGGGTCATGATAATGCCCAAAAAAAGGTCGAAGGCTAATGTAGCCGAATTTGTAGGGAAGTGGTAAGTGGAAATCCTTTGAAACATTGTAGTCAAATATCCGATATTCCGTTTTTTTCCCAAAATACTTTGCCTCCAAAACGGGCATGAAGTAGGAAGGTGTAGTGTCACATGGATATAGAGAGTTGAAATAGCACAAATCTCCCACTCCGCCAAATAATAATATTTCGTTTTTCTGAAATATTGCGCCACTATTGAATTCATGCACATGAAGCCCCTGCTGTAGGCCATAAGTGTTAAAACTCTCGGTTTGCGTGTCAAAACGGTACAACCCGTGGTTGGTCGAAAGCCAGATGTACCCAAGACTATCTTTCTGCATTTCATAGATGACTTCAAATGGAAAACCACTTTTCCCATTATAGCACATTGAATAAATTATACGGCCATTTGATTCGATATCAAAAACATACAGTCCTTTTCGAACAGTACCTGCCCATAGTTTATTGCCCGAAACCAATGCGCAAGTAAAGTGTATAGCCTCACCCTCTCGCTTGAAAGCCATTTGAGCAGTATCTATGTTTGGAGCAATGCAATATAATCCGTTGAATGTTCCAACCCAAGTTCCAAACGTGGATGGGCATACAAAACTTAGCTTATTGTCTTTAAGAAGTATGCTATCTATGATCTCAAACTGTTCGGACAATTTATAAACCACTCCCTTTTGCCTCCCGCCCGCATACCAAAAGTGCTTTTCAGGATCAAATGTTAAAATAGAGATACGTCTGTTCTTTAGGACGTGTCTTTTACCCACCTTAAGCGGGGTGTATTTGCCTGCTTTAGATGAAATAGGCATTTGAAAAATCCCATTGTCCGTACCGATGTAGAATTTATTATTATGCGCCCGCAACACATAAACGGATTGGTTAAGTGCGTCAGAGGAGCGAAATTGCCGCAGATACTTGGCGTCATCCATAGATAAACACATAATGCCTTCCTTATCCAACCCAACCCAAACCTTGTCGCTGTTCGGCTCTAAGTATATACTCCAGACTATTTTATTCATTAGACGATTTGCATTTGTCGTTACAGACGCGCTCAACATGTGTTGGAAGACTAATTTCTCCGGCTGCCAGAGATTCAGCCCACCATTTTCCGAGCCAATCCAAACTACGCCTTCTTTGGAGCCATAAATGCAATTGATCTGGTTACTCGAAAAACAAAACGGATCGTTGGGAGATTTATCACTGTTAAAATTAAATTGGAGGGACTTTCTTGTTAAATTGAAGAGATACAAGCCTCCATTTTTGGAGCCGACCCACATGAACCCATCGCTAGCTACAAAAATGGCTGTAACGTCATCAGTGGTATGTTGGTAACCTTCAAAAACACTTATTGAATCTATCGTTACTTCTTTTTCTATATCATAAATATAAATGGTATTAGAATTTGTCGCGAAATAAAGCCGATTTCGCGAGGCTTCCACAAAGAGTGCTTTGATTGTTGAGATTTCTTTTAGAGGGCTAATTTCTTGGGTAGTTTTATTAAAGACCCACAAACCCGTTTTTGCCCCTATAAAGCAATTGTCTCCATGTTGAGCAACATGGTAAATTGTGTCTCCGATCCATGTTATTTTTTTTTTCGGTTTCAATTGCGAATCGGCAATCGAAATGCCTAGTTCAGTAAATACGATAAACATTACATTGGGCAAAGTATCAATAAAAACAATCCTCTTTAACTCATTGTTTAATTTAGTAGGTATTGAATCCTTTCTCCATTTGTCAACTAATAGATTATCTGATTCCGTAGCGACCAGAATATGTTCTTCGTCCCAATCATATAGCATAGTTACTTTTTCGATGAGCTGTTTTTCAACATGGGAGTAATACCTGAAATGACCGTTTACATATTTGTCTATACCAGATTGCGTAGCCAACCAGATCATTCCTTGCCGATCCTGCATTACGCGGGATATGGAATTCTGTGACAGACCGTCTGACGTGCTTAAATGCTGGAAGTTAAAGGGCAACTGATTTTGAGCAGTTAACCACAGGGCGCAACCAAGGGAAAATAATATGAAGGGAAAGCGTTTCATTCGTCTTGGGTTGTCTTACTGGTTGTTTGCCTCTTCAAAAACTGCTGGAATACCTCTTTCGCTAGGTAGTAGCCCCGTTCTTTGCAACGTTGCCAAGCCATAATTGCAGTGGTAAAGAGAAGGAAGAGCAGTCGCGGATCGTTTAAATAGTCACGTTGAAGTAACAAGAGGGCGATCAAGGTGGCTGTGAGGATGTTGCGGGAAAAGGCGTATTGGGCATTGAAGGTTTCCACGCGACTGTCTTTGCCATATGGTACATGGCGCATGGCAATGCCAAACAGCTCATCTTCGGATGCTTCGGGGCGAGGGCTTTCCTGTAGGAGGAGTTGCCGGGCTTGTTCGGATTGATAAAATCGAACGGAACGGATGGAGCGTCCTTGAAGTAGGCGGGTGGAGGGCTTGCCGCCCCAGGTCCAGAAATAAAAGGACTCAAGCCAAGACCCGAGGGCGTTGACGAAGTAACCGGCTACGAAAGCCAGTGCTGTGGCCGGAACAGCATTATCCTTGTCCCATGCAATTCCCATCATCCTAAGCAGCGACAGATAGGTCACGAAGCCCGGGATCAACTGAGCAAGAATATCGTACAAGCTAAAGTTCATTGGCTTAGTGGGTTTAATTTCAATACTGAACTGCATTGCAACATTTTTCCTATTTTAAGAGAACGTTTGGATGTACGAATGTGCGACGTTTAGGACGCATTTTCGTACATCCGTTGTTCTGCGATTTATATACACAGCCAAATTTATTTTGTATCTCTAATGATGTGATGACATTATATTTTTCTTTTTTTGAATCAAAACTGGTGCTGTAAGCCAGGAAATATAAACAAATCCGATAGCAATATAAACCATGCCTGCCAAATCTTTATATTTTTTTAAATCAACATACGAGGATGGGTTTTTCTTGATTTCCTCGCCTATATTAAAATAAGCAAAAATCGCAGCAATTAGTAAAAAAGCATAAGGTATTAGACTTTTGATTATTCCTTCTTGGGTGTCTTCAATTAATTCATGAGTGTCATGAAGCCTAATTTCTATTATTGTGTAGTTTTTAAGGTCAACATAATCATGGACAAATTCAGCAACAGTTTTGTTGTTACTATTCTTCTTTACTTTTACTTCATTTGATGTGATTTTGCCCAATCTATATAAATAATGATTAAGATGTTGAATTCGCAACCAATCTCCATTAGGGAAATTAAAAATCCAAGACAAGAAGAATATCAATGTTGTAAACATTAACGAGCAGATATAAAAATCTTGGAACACGACATAGCCGGTTATTGGGCCTAATATCAATATTGCAATTGGATAATATATTTTAGCCATGTCTTGTTCTAAATTTTTGAATTAAAATTCCGAAGATAAATATTGTGATTGATGTTATTAAACTGAAAACAGGTGTAAGATTTACTAATATGCCTCTCAATTCTGCTTTCTCATCTAATTGAATCGCAATAAGGTATGGCGTGATTGATGCGATTAACCCAAATGCGATTGAGAAAAAAGCGACAATATTAAACCTATGTGCTTTGTCTACCCCACGAAAAAGGCCATACATAACAGAAGGAAATAAAGATAGCGCAAACGAGTACATTATCATTTGAAAATCAAGTGCCTTTGGGTAAGCAAGATATGCGCCCCAAAATGTAAGTACCATAAGAATTGCTAAAGGCATTAACAATTGCTTCGCTCGCATGACAAAAAATATTTCTTCGTCTTCGTCGCCATCTATTTCTATATGCTTACGGATTTTGTCATGATATAAAAAGTCATAAGCCAATGTATGAGATGCGGACATTAAATAACTGTCTGCAGTAGATAAGGTAGTTGCTATAAATCCTAATAACAAAAATCCGAGAGCCAACCCTCGAATCAAAAAATTTTCATTAGGTAAAACAGTGGAAAAAGCAAATTGAAAAATATTACTATCTGAAATGCCTTCATATCCTGTTCTCAATGCTAAGCCAATAATCACACCTCCTAAAGCAGGAAACCAATTAAGGTATAATGCAGAACGTATTATTGACCACTTCAATTCTTTATGCTTTTCTTTCCCAATGTCACCATTCGCTGCAATTCCTTGCCAGTTAGCCATGTCCACTATATTAAAAAACAATTGAAAAGTTACTATCCCTATAATTAAGTGATAAGGAAATGGAGAATTAGAAAATATTGGTGTAGGTTCTTGGCCGTTGTCTTGGCTGCATAGCCAATACGTTATCAATATTGTAAGTCCTGCTAATATCAAAGCAAATGCAGAAATTAGCTTTGATTGTTTAGCAGAAAGGACTTTTGGTAAATACAAACTACATAGTACGTAGATTAGGCTTCCACCTGAAAATATCAGGCTTGCTATTTTAAGGATATCAGAAGTGCTATTAAAAGTTACAAATAGAGATAATGCAGACAAAGCAATCACCCCTAAAATATTTTGAGGCTTATCGGTCGTAGCATTTGCTCTATATCCGCCTATGCTACAATAAACTGCTGTTATCAAAGCTAATATTAACGCAACCCAAATCGCAAGTTCTGGGTGTCCTACTATATAAGATAATAAAAGAGAACTCCAATATATCTCAAAGCCAGTATTAAATATGTATCCTAAAGTTGTAGCAATTGCGGCAATTATTCGAACTTTACTTCCATAAGCATCTTCCAGAAATCCATGAATAGTTTTATTTTTTGTTACAGTGTGAATTTTTGTAAATAGATATGCTAAAAATATAACTGAAAGACACCATGGTAATTGAAGTAGCAAAACCCAAGGGCCATTAAAAAATGCCAAAGTTGCAAAAAACCATATCCCCCCTGACCAAGCAAAAGTCATTCCTAGGGTATTGTTTTCGGTTAGTTCAGGACCAACTCGTGCCCCACCAAGGAAAAAACTTTTTAAATTGAAAGAGTTTTTTCTTTCTTTCCAAGCCGAATTGACAAAATAGTAAAAGCCAAATGCAATTACTATAAACGAGATTTGTATTTCTAAAAAGTTCATACTTTATTGATTTTTTCGTTTATATTTCGCAGAACCGTGTACATCCACGTCAGTCGGCGTTGAGGGCTGGTGAAGCGGGTTGGGTTTTAACGCCGGTTGTCGTGGATTTTTTTGTTCTGCGTTTTTTATCTTTATCGTTCGCCTTATTCCTCTCTTTAATGAAATTATGTAATGGTGTTAGCGGTTTTTCGCTAACAGTATAATCTTCATCAAAGAGTTCTTTAAAAACCTCGCTAAATTTCTTTTTCTTTCTGATTTTATAAAACAATGGCCACGTTTTATACTCGTCTCTACCTAACCGATGGTCTTTCCCAATTTTTCGCATCATTTGATAGACTTCTTCATCCTTGTCTTGAAGAACAAGAATTGCCATTCTGAATTCATCGCTGCATGCACTCCAATCTTTGCTTTCAATCATTTTTTTGCACTCATCAGTCTTGCCTTGTAAATATTTTGACAGTATTTTATTGATTATTAGAATATTTCTAGAAGCGTCATTAAAATGCTTTTTTTGATCACATGCAAACTCTAATAAATTGTTAGCAAGATTAAATTCACTAATCTCTAAAAGGCTATAACAAACATTGTTTAAGTGGTTATCTGCAGACTCAATTTCGTCAATTTTTAATTTTCTCCAAATTGTATGTGTAAGTTTTACTGCTAACTCATATAAAATCTGAAATGACTCTTTGAAATACTCAAGCGGAACAGAAAGCCTATCACCCAATTTGACTTCACCTACCTCAAAATCGCTTTCCTTACATTTGGCTAAATATTGCCTTGAGACTATTCCATCGCAATGCACAAATAAATTTCTTCTTTCCGTAATCTCAATAAATTTGTTCCAAATTTTTAGTTCTTTACGGAGAGGCATTCCTAATTTATTTTCAAGATAGGCAAAATGATCTGAATGGCTGTCACGAATCACACCATCTATCTCTTTCTCAAGTATATATTCCCTAGCTTCTTCAATTCCTCCAAGTTGAATAATTTGTGAGAAAGTTAAACTCTTTTCTGAAGTATTCAACATTTCAGGTTTTATTCTAAACATTGCTTCTATCAATCTTCCCATAAATGCGTCATATTGGCTAATAAGCGACACAAATAGGCTTTCAGGAATAACTTTTTGCGCAATGGAAGAGATGGCGAGATTTCGTTGAAGCCCATCGAAAGTAGGTTTGTCTTCAATCTTCATCATCAAGATTGTATCACCATCTTTATCTTTTTCTTCAGTTGTTTTTTTAGAATGAAAATCTAATAAATCTTCATCAGCCTTTTTTCTGAAAGGCTCAAGTAAGATCATTGTCATAGGTAGAGTATTATATATGCTCTCCAAATGGCGTATGTAAATGTTTAATGCTAAGTCGAATGTCATATTTTTATTTTTATTTCGCAGAACGTGAGCATGGGCTACGTGGCCGCGCTTAGTCGGCTATGTGAGACCATGCAGAGTTGGCACCATTATTACTGCATAATCCGGCGCAAACTGGACACTAAAATCCGGTGAAAGTGAACACCAAAGTCAGGGTTAAAACGAGCACTTTTTCCGGAGCAAACTGTACACCCTTTTTCGAGGGTGAAGGTTGTTAAAAATCCGGAGCAAAGTGGACGTTTTTCCGGAGCAAAGTGAACACTTTTCCAGTGCGATGTTAGCTCTTTTCCGGAGCAAAGTGAACACCTGATTTTTGGTTGATTGGTTCAGTATAGTGTTTGATTTTATTGATTCATGTACGTTCGTAAAAATCGAACTACATGGCAAATCAAGCACTCAGCATCATGAAACTCAGGACACTTATCCGATTTAAAGCGGAAGGCCGTACCCACAAATTTATTGGCAAGACGCTCAGTCTTTCCCGGACGACAGTCGTCAAATACATCCAGTTTTTGGAGGGCAGCGGCCTGGATTGGGCCGCGCTTTCATCGCTGGACGATCAGGGCTTGCTGACGCTTTGCCGTAGCGGCCATACAGATAAAGCGGATGACCGCTGGACGGCGTTAAGCCAACTGTTGCCGCATTACGAACAGGAATTGAAGCGCCCGCACGTAACGCGGCAGACGTTATTGGAAGAATACCGGCAAGCCTGCCCGGAAGGATATGGCAAGACCCAGTTTTTCCAATACCTGCGCGAGCATCTGCTGATTGCTCAGGCGTATCAACCCATCGAGCACAAGGCCGGGGAGAAGTTGTTTGTGGACTACGCCGGAGACCACCTGTATTTGACCGATCGGGACACTGGTGAGCAGACACCAGTCGAAGTATTTGTTGCCGCCCTGGGCTGTTCGGGATTGATTTACGCCGAGGCAAGCATGGGACAGACCCTGCCGGAATTCACCCTAAGCGTAGGGCATTCGTTTGAATACATCGGCGGGGTAACGGCCTGTCTGGTTCCCGATAATCTGAAGAGTGCCGTTACGCGGGCTAATAAATACGAACCGCATCTCAATGAACGTTTTTTAGCCTTGTCGCAGCACTATGGAACAGCCATCGTGCCGGCCCGGCCGCGTGCTCCCAAGGACAAGTCCAAGGTTGAAAATGCCGTGCAACAAGTCTACCGGCGCATTTATGCTCGCCTGCGCGATCAGGTCTTTCACACCCTTTCGGCGTTAAACATTGCCATCCGCCAGGAGTTGCAAACGCTCAACGCACTGCCTATGCAAGGCCGAAAAGAAAGCCGTCGGCTTTTATTCGAACATGTTGAGCGCCCACACCTGCGCCCGCTCCCACTCCGGCCTTTTGTGCACAAACAACAGCGCGAACTGACGGTGCAAAAAAACTGCCACATACAACTGGGCCTTGAAAAACACTACTACAGTGTCCCATACCGGCATATTGGCCGCAAAGTCAAGGTTTTGTATGATACCCAACACATCGAGATATTTTATCAAAACGAACGGATTGCACTGCATGCTTACAGCCACAAACCCCATGGATATTCCACTCAAAAAGATCACATGCCCTCCACCCACCGCTTTGTCAGCGAATGGAGCGAGGAATATTTTGTTCGCCGCGCTCAAAGCGTGGGTGCCCATACCCTTACATTCTTCCAGGCGATGTTCCGCACCAAAGATCACCCCGAACAAGCCTATAGATCCTGTCTGGGCATACTCGCTTTGGCACAACAATACGGGCATATAGCAACCGAACAAGCTTGTTTTACTGCCCTCGGACGACGTCAATACAACTACGCATTCATCCGGTACCATCTGGAACAAAACCGCTCCAAATCAAGCACTCCAAAGACCTTGTCCATACCCGATGAGCATCAAAATGTGCGCGGTCCGGACTATTACTTAAACAAAAAACAAAGCGATTCCATCCCCTGAAAAAATGCTCTTCTATGCTTATTCATTCACTTTATTCACCCATTTTTTTATCATGATCACCACTTCTTCCACCCTTGATTTGCTCGCTCAAATGCGGCTCCACGGTATGCGACATGCTTACCAAACCGCTCTGGCAAGCGGCACCCTCGAATCTACAAGCCCCGATGAAATCCTTGCTGCGCTCGTACAGGCAGAATGGGAAGAACGCCACAACCGTCGAAGCCAATACCTGCTCAACCACGCACGATTCCGACAAAGTGCTGCTCTTGAACAGATCGACTTCTCTTCCAATCGACAAGGCCTGAACCGAGCTGGCATCCTCCAACTCGCTTCCTGTAACTTTATCCATCGAGGAGAACACGTCCTGATCACCGGGCCAACCGGTGTGGGCAAATCATTCCTGGCCACCGCCCTGGGTAATACCGCTTGTATCAAGGGCTTTAAAGTCCTCTTCACCTCTACCGCAAAACTCCTGACCCAACTCCTCAATGACAAAGCCGATGGTACCTACCTCAAAAAATTGAACCACATCACCCGCCACAACTTGCTCATCCTTGATGACTTCGGACTGCACCCATTCCAGGAAGCCGACCAACTTATCCTGTACGATCTCATCGAAGACATGACACACAAACATGCCCTTATTCTCACTTCCCAAATCCCGGTTGAACACTGGCACCAACTCATCACTCAATCAACCCTGGCAGATGCCGTCATGGATCGAATTATCCACAACGCTCATCGTATTGAATTAAAAGGTGATTCGATGCGCAAAAACACCATCGCTAAAGACTAATTTTATACCTTTGAAATCTACTATACTGAATGCCTATCTTCAGGTGTTCACTTTCACCGGATTTTGGTGTCCACTTTGACCGGAATTATGCA
>Ga0163151_10005297_pt1 | contig 16561 bp, 16 predicted proteins | sample OliLakLV19MP5IB2_FD_145596 | JGI IMG/M metagenome (GOLD analysis project Ga0163151, IMG submission 145596) | Freshwater microbial mat bacterial communities from Lake Vanda, McMurdo Dry Valleys, Antarctica - Oligotrophic Lake LV.19.MP5.IB-2 | ecosystem: Environmental > Aquatic > Freshwater >...
CGAGGTCCCGGCGAATCTGCTCCGGCGCGCCCGAACCGAGTTCGGCCGCGACCATGCCCGCGAAGCCGCGGATGGTCACGAGCGGGCTCTTGAGGTCGTGGGACACCGTGTAGGTGAATTGCCCGGTCCATGACGGGCGTGGGAGGGTCTTGGCCCCGCGCATCGACTGTCGCGCCTTGCGCGCCAGTTCCGGGAGGTCTAAATACGGCTGGACGGCCACAGACTCCAGCCGCTCCCGCCAGGCCATGGCGATGACGCGGTTCTGCGTCTTGCGCTCGGGGCGGGTTGCTCAGGCATGGCCGATTGGCGGATGGAGGACCTGGACAAGTTTGGTGAGCGGAGTCGCGGTGATGGAGTCATCCAGCGGATAGTCATGCTGGCCAGGATGCACGATGTACAGATGATCCAGCGAAAGGTCTTGCTGCGCAATCCGCATCGACTTCGTGGTGGCCGGCCGGTCGGAATACTTGAACTCGAATCCCAGGCGTCGCCCGTTGCGGGTCAGAAGGAGATCGAGTTCCGCGCCGCTGTGGGTCGCCCAGAAGTAAGCGGAACGGTCGCCGCAGACACTTAGGATCTGCTCGATGCAAAAGCCTTCCCACGAAGCGCCCAGCTTGGGATGAGACTGCAAGCCCTCGGCGTTCGCGATTCCGAGTAGCGCATGGAGGATGCCGGAGTCGCGGATGTAAACCTTCGGCGACTTCACCTGACGCTTCTTGAGATTCTCGAACCACGGCGTGAGCTGGCGGACCACGTAGGTGCCGGTGAGAATGTCGAGATAGCGCCGGGCCGTCGGCTCGGAGCTTCCGAGCGCACGCGCCAGTTCCGCCTGGTTGAGGATCTGTCCGTGGAAGTGGGCCACCATCGTCCAGAAACGACGCAACGTCGCGGCGGGCACTTGAATGCCAAGTTGAGGGATGTCGCGCTCGAGAAAGGTTCGGAAAAAATCTTCATGCCACTGACGCGTGGTCGCGTCGTCAGTCGCCAGATAGGCGCGCGGAAAACCGCCGCGCCACCAGAGTCGGGAGAGATTGGGATCTTCCAGTTCTCCAAGTGAGAAGCCGGTTACGTCGATGAAAGACACGCGACCGGCGAGGCTTTCGCTGCCCTCCCTGATGAGTTCCGGCGTCGCGCTGCCGAGAATGAGAAATCGCGCCGGCGTGGGCTCTCGATCGGCGAGCACGCGAAGGACCGGGAAAAGGTCGGGGCGACGCTGAATCTCGTCGAGGATGACGAGGCCCGTGAGAGGCCGCAGAACGAGTTCGGGATTGCTCAGGCGCGCAAGATCCGCTGGTGATTCGAGGTCGAAGAAGTGCACCGGCTTCTTCGACTGGTCGGCCACCATCTTCGCCAGAGTCGTCTTGCCCGCCTGACGCGGACCAACGAGAGACACGATGGGATTGCCCCGGAGGCGGCTCTGGATGGCTTCGAGGTAGGCGGCCCGGCGGAGGCTCATTTCCCGGTAATTCTAAGGCATCACTTTAGAACTACGAGAATCTGGTTGCGTTTCTCAGGTAACCAGGGACGCGAGATCCCTTGCCGACCCCGGCGCGCTCGAAGGGCACGCGACCCATATTTGTGGCTCCCGTTGTTTCTCTACCTTGCCCGTTTCGCGGGCCATAGTAACTCCCACTGCCCTCGGCCTCGACCTCGAACCAACCGGGCCCAAGGAGCCCTCACGGGCACTCCATCGGGGTCAGAAGCTATGCGCACCGTGCCATTCTCAGGTTGGGGACTTTTGCCCCTCCCCGCGCTTCGGCCCCGACGTCTCCTCGCCCCAGCACTCGGGGCCCAGGGTAAACAGGAACGTGGCCCCCTCCAAGGGGCCGGGCGACTCGGCCCAGATCCGGCCGCCGTGCGCCTCGATGATGCGCAGGACGAGGGAGAGACCGATCCCGCTCCCTTCGACCTTGGGATCAAGTTTCTCGAAGATGTTGAAGATGCGCTGGCGATAGAGAGGGTCGATTCCCTGGCCGTTGTCCCGCACGAAGAACGCGCGATCGGGTTCGGCGCGGAAGCCGATCTCCACGCGGGGCGCCCGCCCGGGCACCACGAACTTCGTCGCGTTCTCCAGCAGGTTCTGGAGGACCTCCACGAGACGCCGCCGGTCGACCCGGATGGTCGGCAGCTGGTTACCGATCACCACCTCCACGCCCTGGGTGCTGACCTGACCCTGGACCAGTTCGAGCGCGTCTTTGACCATGTCGGCGAAGGGAGCGTCCTCGGCGGGGTTGACGATCCGGCCCACCCTCGAGAGCTCCAGCAGATCCGCGAGGAGGATCTGCATCTTGTCGGCGGCCGCGGTGATGCGGGCGAGGTCCCGGCGAATCTGCTCCGGCGCGCCCGAACCGAGTTCGGCCGCGACCATGCCCGCGAAGCCGCGGATGGTCACGAGCGGGCTCTTGAGGTCGTGGGACACCGTGTAGGTGAATCGCTCGAGTTCCGCGTTCTTGCGCGCGAGGTCGGCCATCAACTCGCTTCGCTCGGCTTCGGCGCGGCGGAGGCGGGCGGTCTCCTCCTTGAGGGCGGCCTCGTGGTTGCGCACATCCTGAGACATCTTCCGAAGCGCGCGCGCGAGTTCGCCGAGTTCATCCGCCGACTCGGTCGGCAGAGGATGGTCCAGGTTTCCCCGGGCGAAGGCGTTGGCGGCCCGGCTCATCTCTGAAAGGGGACGGCTCAGCGAGCGGGACAGGCGCGCGCTGGTCATCGCGCCGAGGATGGCGGTAGACACGAAAGCGGCCACGAACAACAGGAGCAGCGACGTTCGGTGGCTGGCCCAGAGGTTCGACGTCTGCTCGTCGATGCGCCGCAGCCCGGTCTCCGACGGATCCTCCGCGAAGGTGACGGCGGCGTACCCGGCGAGGGTACCCCCCGACTGGATTGCGAAGCGCACGTGTCGCCGCCCGGTCGCATCCGCCATGAGGAGGGCGCCGGAGTCGACCGAGGGCCAGACCCCGTCGATGCGCTCTCCGAAGCTCAGCTTCGCGTCGGTTCCATCCGTGACCACTCCGTACTCCGTGTCGGTCACGAGGAAGTCCCGGACCGGCAGCCAGCGGCGAACCTGGGCAATCTCCTCGTCGATGCGTTGGACGTCGAGACCGAAGAGGGGATTGAACAGGCGACCGGCGAGATACTGGGCGGTGCCGCGCAGGCGCTCCTCCTCGCTGGCGCTTTGCACCGTGGAAATGGCGTTCCGGATCTGGGTCTGCAGGACGTGGGCCTGCCGGAACGAAATGAAGCCGGCGCCCGCGAGGGCAAGGGTGATGCTTGCCAGCGTGAATGCGGACAGGTAAACCGCGTAGCGACGGCCCAGTCCAATGCGCACGACGGGCTAGGAAGCGCCCCGGAGGGCGCGCCTCCATTCGCTGAGGTCGGTGAGATCCCTGGACCTGAGGCTCTCGAACCGAGTGATGCCGTCGACCCTGGCAAGAGCGGCCCGGCCCGCGGTATCTCGGTGCAGAGCGAGGAGCGTCGTTTCGCAGGCCTTCATCGTGGCCGGAGGGACGCCTTGACGGAACGAAACGAGGCCGCGAAGCAGGGGCCGGGTCTCGTGGAAGATGTGCAGTCCGTCCCGGATCTTCTGCGGCAGACGCGCCCAATCGCCTTCATTGAAGGCTCCGGCGTCTCCCTTGCCGCGCAGAACCCAGACCGCCTGATTGAGTTCCGCTCCGGCGAAGACATAGTAGGAGCTGCCCGGCGGCGCGCCGGGCTGTCCCAGGGGAACGCTTGGAATGCCGCGGCGGGCGAGTTCGGCCCGGGGGACGGCAAACGCCGAGGTGGACCGCTCGGCCTGAAGGACGAGGGTCCGGCCGCGCAGGTCTTCGAGCCTGCGGATCGAGCCTTCCATGCTGGAGAAGAAGACGCTGTGGTACTCGCGTTGATCACGCTTGACGATGGCGAGTCGCGGCGTCACCGGGCGAGCACTCTCCTTCTGCAGGTCGAGAGTCACGAAGACGGTCTCGGCCACCAGGTCGACCCGGCCCCCATCGAGATGGCGGGCAAGTTCAGGCAGGTCTCTTGCGATCACGAGCGGAGCCACCTCGATGCTCTGGGAGGCGAGTCTGTGGCGAAGTTCGTGCAGCAGATCGGCGTACACCCGCAGCATCCGGTCGGGCTCGTGCGCCTGCTCCGCGATCACGCCGAAGGAAAGAGGCCGGTCTCCCCGGGCCGCGGCGGCTCTGACCGGACTCCCCGTCTTTAGGGCGCTCACGCCGAGGGACGCCTGGATGAGGAACGAACGTCGGGAGTGATCCCGCGATATCACGAGGGTCAGGCCGAGGCCGCGGGCGGCGGCTTGGGGGTCGATCCTTGCGGGCGCGTGCCGAGGGCCTGGGGCTTTCCGCACAAGAAGCCCTGGATGAACTCGCAGCCGAGGTCCACCAGAACCGTCCGCTCCGCTTCGGTTTCCACGCCCTCCGCCACCAGGGGAATGCCGAAGTCCCTGCACATCGCGTTCATGGACCGAACCAGGGTCCGCCGGTAGGGATCCTGATCGATGCCGCGCACGATCGCCATGTCGAGCTTGACGATGTCGGGACGCAGCGCCGCGAAGCTGTTGAGGCCGGCGTATCCGGCCCCCATGTCGTCGACCGCGATCCAGAACCCGAGATCGCGCAAAAGGGCCACCTTCTCCTTGAGATCCTTGACCTGATCGATTGAGTGACGCTCGGTTACCTCGAGGATGATCCTGGATCCAAGCCGCCTCAGAGGATTGTTCTCAGAGTACAGCTCTTCGTCGTCGAACTCGAGGCTGTGCAGGTTGATGAAGATCGCCTGGTCGGCCGGCACATCGATGGTCGCGGCGACCTGCCGGACTCTGCGGCCGAGGGAGATGACCCGGCCGAGTTTCTCCGCGGCCTCCACGAGCATGGTGACGCTCGTGAATCGGGTGGAGATGGATCGCGCCAGGAGCTCGACCCCGAACACCACGCCATCCTTCGAACCCACGATCGGCTGGGCGGCCAGCCACAAGCCGGTGAGCGCCTCCTCGAAAGCGATCTCCATGCTGGCCCGGTCGCCGATGAACTGGGATTTTGGTCTTGTGATGGCGAGCGCTTCGCGCCGCCATCGCGCGAGGCGCCCGAGGCGCACCGCCTGATCCATGGTCTCGACGATCTCCGCGGTGGCCGCGGGCTTGCGCAGGTACCGCAAGGCGCCGCCTTCGACCGCCTCGATCGCGGTTTCGAGACTCGGACGGCCGGTCAGGAGGACAACGGGGATGTCGAGGTCGCGGGCGCGGATCATGCGGAGCATCTCCACGCCGGTCAGCCCCGGCATGGAGATGTCGCTGATCACGGCCTCGGGACCGCCCGAGAGTTTCTCGAGGGCGATCTCGCCGGTTTCGGCTTCCTCGACTTTGAAACCCGCCTTGCGAAGACTGTCGGCGATGACGAAGCGGACATCGTGGTCGTCGTCCACGACGAGAATGGTTCCCCGATCGCGGGCTTGAGGTGGCTCCGACATGCCTCGGAGTATATGCGCCGGACGTTACGGAACCGGCCGCGCGTCCTCTCGTCCCGTCCCCTTGCTCTCCGGGAGGTAGACCTCGAAGCGAGTGCCCACGCCCAACTCGGTTTCGACGAGAATGGCGCCTCCCATCCGGGTCACGATGCCATGCACCACCGACAGCCCGAGTCCGGTTCCCTGACCCACCGGCTTGGTGGTGAAGAAGGGTTCGAAGGCCCGGTCGGCCACACTCTGGGACATTCCCTCCCCATCATCCTTGACCCACAACCGCACATGCGGCCCGGGTCGAAGTCCGGGGTGCACGAGTTCTCCCGGGGCCAGATGACGCGACTCGATACCGATCTCGATGGCGCCGGTCTGTCGCGTCGAGACCGCGTGCCGGGCGTTGGTCAGGAGATTCAGGAGCACCTGGTGGAGCTGGGTCGGATCGGCGAGGACGGTTCCGGTGGGTGTCATGCTCTGCCGGACCTTGATCTGTGCAGGCAGCGTGCTTCGAAAAAGCGCGAGGGTTTCGTCCACCAGACGGAAGGGCTCAACCTCCAAACGCCGGGACTCATCCTGACGTGAGAAGGAGAGGATCTGCTGGACGAGTTCGCGGGCGCGGTGGGCCGCCTCGCTGACCCGGTTGATGTAGGGGGCGGCGGGGCTTTCCTGGGGGAGTGAGTTCTGGGCGAGCTCCGCGCACCCCATGATGGCCTGCACGATGTTGTTGAAGTCGTGCGCGATGCCGCCCGCGAGAGTGCCGAGGGTTTCGAGGCGCTGAGATTGCTGAAGCTGGGCTTCGAGCCGGCCCGCCGCCTCTTCGGCCCGGGTGCGCTCGGTGATATCGCGGGAGTTGATGATCGCGGTCGGCTTCCGCTCGTTGCTCCGGGCGCTGCCGATCGATTCGAGGATTCTCTCCGAGCCGTCCTTCGCCCGGAACATCATGATGGAGGCGACCGGCGTGTCCGGATGAGCGAACACCGCGTCCATGGCCGAACGAACCTCCGGCCGCTTATTGGGATCGGTGAGATCGAGAACATTGCGCCCGGTCAATTCGTCCGCGGTGTAGCCAAGGACGCGTGCGCAGGCCGGGCTCGCGTAGCGGATCTCGCCCTCACGGGTCAGGATCCAGATCAGGTCGTGCGCGTTTTCAATGAGCGAGCGAAAGTGCTCTTCCCTGGCCCGCAGCGCCTCTTCGGCGCGCCTGCGCTCGACAATGTAGCTCCACGTCCGCAGAGCGCGATCGACGATCCCGGGCATGCGCGCGAAGCTCTCTTCGGATTTCACGACGTAGTCGAGGGCGCCCGTCTTCATGGCGTCGACCGCCACCTTCTCGTCGCCGTGGCTGGTCATGACCACTACCGCGTAGCCGGCCCGCTCCCGGCTCTCCGGGAGCAGCATGAGGCCATCACCGTCCGGGAGCCGGATGTCGGTGATCACGAGATCGGGCGGATCGTTGCCCTGGAGCACCGTTTGGGCATCCTTGACCGTGGTCACCGCGGTCAGGCGCACTTTCGAGGGGCTTCGTTCGAAGGCGCGGCGAATCAGCTCGGAATGCGGCTCGTCATCCTCGACGAGGAGAATCCTGGGCAGGTGCGGCCTCGGGATGGTCCCGGTGTCCTGCCCGAAGCGGGGGCCTACAGGGGCGGCGATTGGTTCCAAGTGAACCAGTACAGCCCCAGTTCCTTCATCAGGCCCTCGAAGCTCACGAGGTCCAGGGGCTTGACGAGGTAGCTGTTGGCGTGACGGAGGTAGGCCTGGGATACGTCCGGGTGCGCGGCCGAACTGGTCAGTACGACCACCGGGATCGTCTGCAGGTCCGGCGCCGACTTGATGTCGGCGAGAACCGTCATTCCGTCGACCCGGGGCAGCCGAAGGTCCAGGAGGATGAGGTCGGGACGCGGGCTCCTCGAGGGGTCGACGTAGGTTCCCCGTCGGTGCAGGTAGTCGAGGGCCGATTCGCCATTGTTCACGTGGGTGATCCGGCACCGCACGGTCTGACTCATCAGGTTGCGACGGACCAGTTCGGCATGATCCTCGTCGTCCTCGACCAGGAGGACCTCGATCATTCCGGTGGTGGCGGGGCTCAAGGTTCTTGTCGCAACCTCACGCAAATCATGCTAGCACACGAAAAAGTGACAACCGGATTCGTTTTGACCCCTTCCTGCGGGCTTGAGCAGATCGTGAACAGCGGATGAAACACCGCCGCCGAGAGGACCCTCAGGAGGCTTCGAACAGGGACTTGAGGGTGAGGTCCGAGAGCCCCGCGGCGAGAGCTACCATGAGAAGAATCCGCGCTTTCTGTCCGACGAGGTCCGAGCCCATGATGCAGCCCAGCTTCTGGAGCTGCGCCCCGCCGCCCGGATACCCATAAAGGGGCGCCACCGAACCCGAGCCGCACCGCGAGGTGATGACCACGGGAACGCCTGCCTTGAGGGCATCCTCAATGGCTCCGACCGCCAGGGGCGGCACGTTGCCAGCACCCGTGCCTTCGATCACCAGACCGCGGGCGCCCCTTTGAAGCGAGGCCCGGATCAATACCCCATCCGACCCCGTCGCCATGACGTGAAGATCCACCCGCGGATCGATCGAGCCCGTGCGGACGAGGCGTCGTCTCACCGCGCTGCGCACGAAGCGAACTCCGCTCCGGTCGAGAATCGCCACCGGACCGATCTCGCTTCGGAAAGCGCCAAGGTTCTGGGTGTGCGTCTTCACCGCTTCGCCCGCGGCGAGGATCTGCTCACCCACCGCGATGAGCACGCCGTGTCCCCGCGCGTGGGGGTTTGCCGCGGTCTGCACCGCGATCCGGAGGTTGGACGGCCCATCCGAGCCCGGTTCCCCGAGAGTGCGCATGGCCCCGCAGAAGACCACGGGTTTTGAGGTGTGGGTGGTGAGGTCGACGAGGAACGCGGTTTCCTCGATGGTGTCGGTTCCGTGGGTCACCACGATGCCGTCGATCTTCGGGTCGGCGAGATGAGCCTCGATGCGCTGCTTGAGGCTCCACATCCATCTCGGGGTGACGTGGGGCCCGGGCAGCTGAGCGTAGTCCTCGATGGTCAGCCTGGCCGCGCGTCTCAAGCCCGGAACCTGGGCCACGATGTCGCGGCCGGAGAGCGCCGGCACCGCGGCCGCGGTCTCGGGATCGATCTTCATCGAGATCGTCCCGCCCGTGAACATCACATGCACCCGAGGCTTCGAGGCCCTGGTGGTCGCGCGCGGGTCGGCTTTCCTCGCCATTTCGCTAGGCGGCGCTCCAGAGTGGCTTCATATTGTCGACGTACTTGAAGCCGGTGCCGGTGTTGAAGATGACGACCGAATCGTCGGGGGAGAGGTGTCCGGAAGCCCTAAGCTTCATTGCCGCGGTGACGCACGCGCCGCCTTCCGGCGAGACGAAGAGGCCCTCGGTGCGCGCGATGAGTTTCACGCCCTGGATGATTTCGGCTTCGCTGACCGCGACCGCGGCGCCGCGGCTCTCTCGCAGCGCCCGCAGGATGAGGAAGTCGCCGAGGGCCTTGGGCACCCGGAGACCGTGGGCGTGCGTGGTGGCCCCCTCCCACATCGGCGCCGAGTCCTTCCCCTCCTGAAACGCCTTGACGATGGGCGCGCAGCCGTCGGCCTGCACCGCGAACATGCGCGGGCGCTTGGAACCGATGAAGCCCATGGCCTCCATCTCCTCGAAAGCCTTCCACATGCCGATGAGCCCGGTCCCGCCGCCCGTGGGGTAGAGGATGGCGTCGGGCAGCTTGAAAGCGAGCTGCTCGGCGATCTCGTATCCCATGGTCTTCTTGCCCTCGACCCGATAGGGCTCTTTGAGGGTCGCGCATTCGTACCAGCCGTGCTCTTTCGCGAGTCCGGCGCAGATCCGTCCCGCGTCGGTGATCAGCCCGTCCACGGTTTCGACGTGCGCCCCGTACGAGAGCGTCTCCATCAGGAACACCTCGGCGATGTCCTTCGGCACGAACACATGCGCCCTGAGACCCCCGCGCGCCGCGTACGCCGCGAGGGCGCTGCCCGCGTTGCCGGCAGAGGGGAGGCACACATCGGTGGCGCCGAGGGCTTTCGCCATCGAAACCGCGAGGGAGAGGCCGCGCGCCTTGAACGAGCCGGTGGGATTGCCGCCTTCCTCCTTGACCAGGGCCCTTGGCAGTCCGATCGCCTTCCCGAGGGTGGGCGCTTCAAGGAGCGGGGTCATTCCTTCGCCGAGGGTCAGGCGATGTTCGGGGCTTTCGACCGGGAGAACTTCCTTGTAGCGCCACAACGACTTCTCACGAAGCTCGAGGTGCCCCGGCCGCATCTCGAGAGCCGCGGCCTTAAGGTCGTATCGCGCGAAGAGGGGCGCGCCGCAGACGCAGAGGTTGGCGATCTTCCCCTTGTCGTACGTGGCATCGCACTTCGTGCAGGCCAGATGCGTGAAGCTCATGATTTCACTTTCGCGGCGCTTCCCTTCGGGGGACTAAACGTGGAGAACCTCCGCCTCTTTCTTCTTGAGCATGTCGTCGACCCGGGCGATGGCGCCGTCGGTGAGCTTCTGGGTCTCCGCCTCGGCGTGTTTTTCCTCGTCTTCGGAGATCTCCGAGGCCTTCTTCATCTTCTTGATGTGGTCGTTGGCGTCGCGCCGGACGTTCCGGATCGCGACCTTGCCCTCTTCGGCCGCCTTGTGGGCGATCTTTACCAGGGCCTTGCGCCGCTCCTCAGTGGGCGAGGGGATGGGAATGCGGATGAGCTTGCCGTCGGTGGCGGGATTGAGGTCGAGGCCCGAGGTGCGGATGGCCTTCTCGATGACCGCCACCAGGGCGGCGTCCCAGGGCTGGATGGTGATCAACGATGGGTCGGGCACCGCGATGTTTCCGACCTGGTTGAGCGGAGTCATCGTCCCGAAGTAATCGATCTTGATCGAATCGAGCATCGATGCGTTGGCGCGACCCGTACGCAGGGAGCCGAACTCCTTGCGGACGGTCTCGATGGCGCTGTCCATGCGGTGTCGGGCGTTCTCGATGGTTTCTTTAACGTTCGTCATGATCCGGCGCTTCTCCTGGGGTTTTTGAGGTTCTTCTTTTGCCCCCGTGCACGGGGGCGCCGGGGCTAGTCGGCGACGAGGGTTCCCACTTTTTCGCCGGTCAACACGCGCCTCAAAAAGCCCTTCTTCTTGATGTTGTAGACCACGATGGGGAGCTTGTTCTCCATGGCCAGAGAGATCGCGGTCTTGTCCATCACCTTGAGCCCGCGCTGAATGACGTCGATGTACTTGATCTCAGAGAACTTCTTCGCCTGGGGGAACTTCAAGGGATCCATGTCGTAGATCCCGTCGACCCGCGTGCCCTTGAGGATGACTTCGGCCTTGATCTCGGTGGCGCGCAGCGCGGCCGCGGTGTCGGTGGAGAAATAGGGGTTGCCGGTGCCGGCCGCGAAGATGGCAATGCGGCCCTTTTCGATATGCCGGATGGCGCGCCGCCTTATGAAGGGCTCGGCCACCTGGCGCATCTCGATGGCCGAGAGCACCCGCGTGGCGAGACCGGCCCGCTCCATCGCATCCTGGAGGGCCAGTCCGTTGATGACGGTGGCCAGCATGCCCATGTGATCGGCGGAAACCCGGTCCATGCCGTAGGCCGCATCGGACACCCCGCGGAAGATGTTGCCTCCGCCGACCACGATGCCCATCTCGACGCCCAGGGCGTGGGCTTCGCGGATTTCCTCCGCGAGATAGTCCGCGAAGACGCGGTCGATGCCGAACGTCTTGGCCCCGAGGAGCGCCTCTCCCGAGAGCTTCAAGAGGACACGCCGATAGACGGGTTTGCCGCCGTCCGTCCGGCGGGGCTCGCGCGTCTTCGAGGGTGCTGGTAGCGACCCGCCTTGTGATCTGGAGGAGCGGGCAGCCGGTTTCGCCATGCCCCTAAGGCTACTCGGTCGGGCTGCCCGGTGTCGCGTCGCCGACGCGGAAACGCGCGAAGCGGCGGACCAGGATGTTCTCCTTGATGACCGCCACCTTCTCCTGAATGAGCTGGCCGACCGTGACCTTCGGATCCTTGACGAAAGCCTGCTCGAGGAGGCACTGGGTCGCGTAGAAATCCTTGAGCTTGCCTTCCGCGATCTTGTCGGCCACCGCTTCGGGTTTTCCCGCGCCCATGGCCTGCGCCCGGTAGATTTCCTTCTCTTTGTCGATGATGGCCTGCGGGACCTCTTCCTTGGTCACGTAGGTGGGCGAGGCGGCGGCGATATGCATCGCCACGTCGCGAACCATGGCCTGAAAATCCCCGTTCTTGGCCACGAAGTCGGTTTCGCAGTTCACCTCGACGAGCACGCCGACCTTGGCGCCGGGATGGATGTAGTGACCGATCATGCCTTCGCTCGCGGTGCGGTTCGCGCGCTTGGCCGCGGCGGCGAGGCCCTTCTTGCGAAGAACCTCCTGCGCCTTGTTCATGTCGCCCTCGGCTTCCACGAGCGCGCTCTTGCAATCCATCATTCCGGCGCCGGTCTGCTCGCGAAGGAGTCGGACGGATTCAGCTGTGATGTTCATGGGTCTCCTGCTCTCGGCTTCGCGGTCAGGATCTCTGCCCGGGGAAGCGTTTTTCTCAAAGTTAGAAATCGAGGCCCCCTGCTCGGATCCCCGGGGAACATCCCGGGAATTCAAGAGGGGGCCTTGGGCACGGCCGACGAACGGGGTTGTTGGGGAACCCCTGAAGAGGCGGTTAGACGGTGGCTTCCACTGCGGGCGCCGCGGCCGCGGCGGCGGCGGCGGCCACCGAGGCGGCGGCGGAAGCGGCGGTGCGGGCCCGCGCCGTGGCCGCCATCTCGGCCGACTTCGCTTCGCGAAGGCCGCGACCCGCGAGGACGGCGTCGGCCATCTTGCTCGCGAAGAGGCGGATGGAGCGGAGCGCGTCGTCGTTGCCGGGGATCACGTAGTCGACGAAGTCGGGGTTGCAGTTGGTGTCGACGATGCCCACCACGGGGATGCGCAGCTTGCGCGCCTCGGCCACCGCGATCGCCTCGTTCTTCGTGTCGACCACGAAGATGACGTCGGGCAGGTTCTTCATGTTGCGGATGCCTTTGAGGTTCTTGTCGAGCTTCACCTGCTCCTTGGCGAGGCCCGCGAACTCCTTCTTGGTGAGACGGTCCTGACGGCCCTCGGCGAGCATCATCTCGATCTGCTTGAGTCGATCGATGCTCTTCTTCACGGTGGTGAAGTTGGTGAGCAGTCCCCCGAGCCAGCGCTCGTTGACGAAAGGCATGGAGCAGCGAACCGCCTCCTCCGCCACCACATCCTGAGCCTGACGCTTCGTTCCTACGAAAAGAACCACGCCGCCGGAAAGCGCCACATCGTGGACATAGCGCAGGGCTTCGCCGAACATGGCCTGGGTCTTCTGCAGGTCGACGATGTAGATGCCGTTGCGCTCGCCGAAGATGTACTCGCGCATCTTGGGATCCCAGCGACGGGTCTGGTGTCCGAAGTGAACGCCGGCTTCGAGCAGGTCCTTGATGTCGACCATGGAGATCGAGGGCACGGAGATGGCCGGAACGGGAATCTGGGGGACGGACGGGGACGGGGTTGTTTCCATAAACTTCTTTCTAGCGCTTCGAGAACTGGAATCGGGCGCGGGCGCCCTTCTGGCCGTATTTCTTGCGTTCCTTGATGCGCGAGTCGCGCGTCAGGAGGCCTTCCTTGCGGAGGCGGGCGCGGAACTCCTCGTTGAGATCGAGGAGGGCGCGGGCGATGCCGTGACGGATAGCACCGGCGCGGGCGGCGACGCCGCCGCCATTCACCGTGGCCACCACATCGAATTTCTCCAGGGTCTCGGTGGCCACGAACGGCTGGCGCACGATCATCTTCAGGGTCTCGTGACCGCCGAAGAACTCATCGAGGCTCTGGTCGTTGAGCGAGAAGGCACCCTTGCCGGGGCGGAGGTGAACGCGGGCCACGGCGGTCTTGCGCTTGCCGGTGCCGAGATTTTCAGTGATTGCAGTTGCCAAGGTGGTTCTCTATTGAATCTTCTGGTTACTTCGACGGGGCGCCCGAGGACTTCAGGCTGATGGTGGTTGGGCGCTGCGCGGCGTGACGATGCGCGCTTCCCGCGTAGACCTTGAGTTTGGTGTACATCGCGTTCCCGAGCTTCGTCTTCGGGAGCATTCCCTTGACGGCCTCCTCGACCGCCTTCACCGGCCGCTTCGCCAGCATGTCCTTGGCCGGGGTCTCGGTCAGGCCGCCCATGTACCCCGAGTGGCGGCGGTAGAGCTTCCCTTCGAGCTTGCGTCCGGTGAAGGCCACCTTGGCCGCGTTCACGATGATCACGTGGTCGCCGGTGTCGAGGAATGTCGTGTAGGTCGGCTTGTGCTTGCCGATGAGCCGGCGCGCGGCCTCGGTGGCCAGACGGCCGATGACGACGTTCTCAGCGTCCATCAGGAACCATTCACGTTTGATGTCTTTTGCGGAAGGGACGAAGGTCGCCATTTCAGTAGTTCTTCGGGTCTTTTCAGGTTCGAATCAGGTTCGAAAATTGTTTTCGGAGGGAAACGCGTGACCGCGGCCAGGGCGCTCGGGCCAAGGCTCGCGCGGGAACTTGCGACTTTAGGTGAGCGGTCTTGAGGTTGTCAAACCGGGAGAGGCGAAAGCTCGAGGCCTCGAGCACTCATTCGGTCCTTGTATCGGCGGAGGGTCAGTTCGACGTCGACCACCAGCATCTCCGTGGTGCTTTCGAGCTGATCGAGCACTCGGTGCTGCTGGGTGAAATCGGGCTTGTCCACCTCGGCCGAATCCGCGAGCATTTCGAGACGGGCGCCCCACTCCATGAGGCCCTGGAGGCTCGCTTCCGAATGCGTATCAAGGTGCGAGGGCTCGGTCTTGCCGAGGTCGAGGCCCCGCATGAAAGCGCCTATTTCCCGGCGGCGGGCGCGGGCCCGTTCGACGAGGCTCGCGAAGGTGCGCTTGGTCGGGATCACGCGGTTGGGCGGAGCCGCCTCGATCGCGCCGCGGAAGCGCTCTTCAGCGATCCGCGCCAGTTCGAGGAGTTCTCGTTCCGCCGGAGCGGGCAGGAGCTTCTCGGACTTGGCCCGGATCTCGGCGGCCGCGACATCGAGTGATTCACGGACGCACGCGACCGCGCCACGGAAGAGGTATTGGATCTCCTCCCGCGACTTGAACCCATCCGGAAGGAAGACGGTGCCGGCCACGAACTGGGGCCCGCGGGTTGGCTTGGGGGCCTTGGCCTTGCGGCCCGGCTTGTCGGGCTTGGCCTTCCCCTTGGGGGCCACGAGGAGGTTGAGGCCTTTGCCCTTGGCCCCGGGGATGTCGCTCACCGGCGCCTCGAGGCCCGCCTTCGCCTGGCGCTTCAGGGCGAGCCGCGCCTCCTTCGCAAGGGCTTTGGCCGCGATCTTCTCTTCGAGCCGGGTCCTGGCCTTCTCCGCCTTGAGCAGTTTCTTCTGCGCCTTCTCCGCGGCCTTGGCGGCCGCGCGGGCGAGGGCCCGGTCCGCAGCGCTCGGCTTCGCCGCCTTCGCCGCCTTCGCCGCCTTGGCCGGCTTCACCGCCCTGGCGATTTTCGCAAGCACCTTCTTCTTCTGAGAGCCCCGGGCCTTCGGCGCGGCCTTGGCGGGACGGGCGGAAGACTTATGGGCGGCGGGCTTCTTCGTCGATTTGGGTTTTGTCTTGTTGGGCATGGCTTTAAGGGAGCCTTCCTGGAAATCTAGGGTAGGAACGACTTCGGGTTCTTGAGCTTCTCGGGCAGGTAGGTGTCCATGACGAAGTTCAAGGCATGTTTGGCGAACGCCTGCTGCTCGGCGCGTTGGCCCATCTTGAGCAGTTGTTCGAAGGCTTTGGCCCAGGCGGGGTAGTGCTGGAAGAAGGGGTCGTTCTTTAGCGCGTCCTTGGCCCGCTTGATGTCCACATCCTTGAGGGGATGCGTGGGCAGATCGTAGTCGATGATGTCCTGCGGAGTTACGCCCAGGAAGCGCGCCTGGGGCACGCAGAAGAACTCGTTCAGGTGAGCGTTGTTGCCCGATCCGACCTTCAAGGTTCGATAGATGTTGGCGATGCCGTACGGGTCGCAGTCGACGAACACGTAGACCGGGATCTTCTTCTCGTCGGCCAGCCGGCGCACGAAACGGCGGACCGCGCGGGTGGGAACGCCGGCCATGGAGACGAGGATGCAGTTCTCCTTCGCCCAGTACTGATGGCGGTTCAAACGGTCGAAAATGCCGCCCGTCTCGATGGCGAGAATGAACTTCGCCCTGGTCTTGAACTGAAGATGCTCGACTTCGGGCGGGATGCCGTAGGAACCCGAGCCGAACTTGGTGCAGTCGATCTCGATGGTTTTCGTGGAGCCGGGCTCTTCGCGGTCGACCACGATGAGGTCGCCGGCCACCAGGCCGCCGTGCTCATCGGGAGTGAAGCACAACTGCTCCTTGTTGACCCCGAAGAGGGCCTCGACGTCGTCGAGGATCGTGTCCGACTCCGTCTGCTCGTCGCAGCGCGCGTCGCCCCAGTTCTTGGTCTGGTAGTAGGCGTCTCGTTTGGTGGCCCGCTCGTCCGTGTCGATCATCTGCTTCGAGAGCGAGATCATCCGCATGGTCTGGGCGAAGGTCTTCACCGTCGAAACCGTGAGCGTCCGCTCCTTCTTCTTGCCCAGCATCTCGAAGTGGCCCTTTTTGGCCGAGTAGCGGACATTCGCGAGCGTACGCAAAGGGAACTTCATCTCGGGCTTCTTGAGCCCGTTGATCTTCGACTCGACATCCCGAGCCGTCCCGACGATTTGTGAGATGACAGGCGAGACAGCCTCGCCGGACTTAGCCATGCTTTGGAGCCTTAACTGCTTGAAAAGAAAATCCCCGCGTCACGCGGGGATTCGTCTGCGATGAGACTAAAGGTCGCGGACCGGCTTCGGCCCGCAGCTTAACACGCCCTGTCCGCCCGGCTCCCTGAGGAAGCTAGGCGGGTGTGCGACATGGGTGTGGGTTATTTCGCGATTTCGGCCAGAGCCGTGCGAGTCCGATAGTAGTATAGCTATCGGAGGAGAGCTAATGCCAGAATCTATTGCCGTCCTTGAAGCCAAACGTGGCGATGTCTTGAGGCAGATCACACAACTCGGTGACATGAGGAAGGGATCGATCACCGAGACTTTTCGCTGTT
>Ga0163151_10005298_pt1 | contig 16561 bp, 15 predicted proteins | sample OliLakLV19MP5IB2_FD_145596 | JGI IMG/M metagenome (GOLD analysis project Ga0163151, IMG submission 145596) | Freshwater microbial mat bacterial communities from Lake Vanda, McMurdo Dry Valleys, Antarctica - Oligotrophic Lake LV.19.MP5.IB-2 | ecosystem: Environmental > Aquatic > Freshwater >...
TGAGAAATAGAAAAGCAAAAACCACCAAAGGGGTATAGTTATCCACAGCTGGCTGCAGTCAGGTCAGCAAAAGCCCCTGGTCAAAATTCAATCGGCACAGGTGGTCAAAATTCAACCGGCGCCAACACGCTGTCTACAAATTGCCAGAAAATCAAAGCAGATCGTGCTGTAATTTTAAAAGCAATTTTCTTAATAAAGCAGAGGGAACAATGCCCAACTATTATTCCGCAATTTTAGCCGCTATGTTCTCTGTTGCCGGTGTAGTGCAGGCCCAACCGTATCCCACCAAAAACATCCGCATCGTAGTAGCAGCAACCCCGGGCGGGGGCGTGGACACGACAACGCGTATCGTTGCCCAAGGGCTCTCGGAGCACTGGGGCCAAGGGGTCGTCGTCGACAATCGACCTGGTGCCGGCGGCGCATTGGCGGGTAGTGTCGTGGTCCAGGCCGCGCCTGACGGTTACACACTGAAAACTATTTCTATCAGTCACGCGGTTCTTCCTAGCATCAACAAAAACCTTCCGTACAGCCCGGAGCGCGATCTGACGCCGGTAAGTGTGCTCGTGAACGCACCGAACGTGCTTGTCGTGCACCCCTCTCTCCCGGTGAAGTCAGTGAAGGAGTTGATCGCGCTCGCTAAGTCGAAGCCAGGCCAAATCCTCTTTTCTTCCTCCGGCAACGCTGGCCCCCCGCACATGGCGATGGAAGTGTTCATGATGTTGGCTGACATCAACATGGTGCATGTTCCTTACAAGGGTACCGGTCCCGGCATGGTGGACCTGGTGGCCGGACGCGTCTCGCTCACTTTTGCCAGCGTGATTTCGACGCGTCAACATGTCGAGTCCGGCAAATTGCGTCTGCTCGCCACGGCCGGCTCCAAGCGCGCGGCAGCACTTCCCAGTGTGCCAACGATGGCTGAAGCCGGCGTACCCGGTTACGCAGTGGACGTGTGGTACGCCATGTTTGCGCCTGCCGCCACCCCGCGAGAAATCCTGTTTAAGCTCAACGCCGAGAACGCGAAGATTCTGCACGCACCGGAGACGAAAGCAAAGCTAGCCGGAATCGGCCTGGAACCTGTTGCGGAGCCGCTCGACAAGACGGCGGCGTACATCAAATCTGAGATCGCCCGCTGGGCAAAGGTAGTCAAGGCTGCCAACATCGTCGCAAACTGATCGGGTTTTCCATGTTTTCTTACAACGCCAATGTCGTGAGTTTCTCGCATGCGCTCGCCCGCTTTCGCTCAGGCAAGGAAACGCCACGCGCGTTCCTTGAGCAATGTATCGCGGCCATCGAGTCGCGCGAAGCACAGGTGCAAGCCTTCGCCGCACTCAACCTGGAAGGCGCACGCAAGGCGGCCGATGCAGCTACTGAACGCTACCGCTCAGGCAAACCCCTCTCCATGGTTGACGGTTGCCCGGTGGGTATCAAAGACATCATGGACACCCGCGATCTGAACACGCAGATGGGCAGTCCGGCCTTTGCGGGTTGGCAGCCTCGCTACGACGCGGCCTGCGTGCAGGCGCTGCGCACGGGTGGTGCGGTGATCTTGGGCAAAACAGTGACAACCGCATTCGCGTGCGGTGCGTCGAACAAAACCACCAACCCTCACGATCCGCTGCGCACACCGGGCGGCTCGTCGAGTGGCTCCGCTGCATCAGTGGGCGCGGGGATGGTACCGGCGGCACTCGGCACTCAAACACAAGGCTCGACTCTGCGGCCCGCATCCTACTGTGGCATCGTGGGCTTCAAGCCGACGCATGGCGTGCTGACGATGCAAGGCGTACATCCCATCTCGCTCACCAACGACCACATGGGCGTGCTCGCAGGCACACTTGAGGACACATGGCGGATCGCTTCGCACATTTCACTTGCGCACTGCAATGCAGCCCAACCCGTGCTTCATCGCGCCTCCGACAGACTGCCTCGCGCAGCGCGCCCGAAACGCCTGCTGAGGTTATATACCGGTGCCTGGGAAAAGGAGACCGACGCCGCAACCCGCGACGCCTTCGAAGAAGTGCTGACTCGTGCCGCGCGCGCAGGCGTCGAGATTGCGAGCCGCGACAATGATGCCGCAGCAGCAAAGCTCGAGAGCTTACTCACGGAAACGTTTATCGAGCAGTGTCTCGGGATCACTGCCTACGAGATGAAGTGGCCTTACCAGCAGTACGTGGAATTGCACGGCTCGCTCATCGAGAAGCGCGTGCACGACCGGATGGCGCAAGCTCAGGCAATGACGCCAGCCGATTATGCCGCACGTCTAGCCGCGCGGACCACCATGTGCAGGGAGATAAAGCGCTTGATGCGCGGCTTCGACGCCATCGTCACGCTGGCTGCATCCGGACCGGCACCGGTCGGCCTCGCGCACACCGGTAGTCGCACCTTCCTCGTATATGCCACATTCCTTGGACTCCCGGCATTCAGCCTTCCGCTAATGCGCGTGGGAGATTTGCCAGTCGGACTGCAGTTGATCGGCGCGGCAGGGCGCGACGGCACTCTCTGCGCCCACGCGCACTGGATGACGCAATCCCTCGCCACTTGAGAAAGTAATGTCGAATTAGCCGCCGCCCGCGGCAGCAAAGATCTCGCGCAGGCGTTTAAGGTCGCTGGTCTGTGCGAGCGCTACCATGAGCAGAATGCGTGCCTTGATACCGCTCAGGTAGCCAGACGATATCGCGCCTTTGTTGATCAGACTTTGCCACGAGCCTTTGTAACCCTTACCCGGATGCGGCGCGCCGGAAGGCAATCGAATCCCGGCCACTACCGGAATGCCGGCATCTATCGCCGCGCACGCACCTTCGTAGAACGGCAGGTTCACGTTGCCGCCGCCAGTGCCCTCGATCACGATGCCGTCCACGCGCTCGCGGATGCAGGCGCGGAACAGCAGATCGCTTGAGCCCTGCACCATCTTGATGACATGAACATTCTCCTTTACATGGTCCACGTCGAGGTGCAACCGTCGCTGTGGCATAGCGAAAAAAGTCACTGACTGCTTGGTGACGGTTCCCACAAGGCCACCATCGCGCGAACCGAAACAAGTGAGCCCCTCCGGAGTGACCTTTGTTGCGTACCGCGCCGCGTGGATTTCACCGGCCAGCGCCACCAACACACCTCGCGCACGCGCGTCAGGATGTGCCGCGATCATCGCCGCATAGAGCAGGTTGCGCGGACCATCGGGATCCTTCTCGTCAAAGTTCCGCTGTGCGCCGGTGATCACTACCGGCTTTTCGCTGCCCAGTGTCAGATCCATCAGATACGCAGTCTCTTCGAGCGTCGCAGTGCCGTGCGTGACAACAACGCCCGCGACATTCCCGTCTTTCAGCACTTTGTTCAAGGTGTCGCGAAGCGTGAATGCTGTTCGCGTGTCCATCAGTGCACTGTTGATGTTCGAATGCTCGAGCATCTTGATCTCGGCCACGTCCACGAGCTCTGGCACCGCGGAAGCAAGATCCTGCACCGAGACCGCAGACACGTGACCACCGATCTTGGCGTCGAATTTCGAGGCGATCGTACCGCCGGTACCAACGACATAGACGAGGGGCTTTCTCATTGTGTTCTCCAAATTCTGGGAAACCGGTTTTGGGTGCAAATCGACACACTTTTACTCAGCCGTGGCCCCAGAAGCTTTAATAACTTTTCTCCATTTAGATATCTCTTCCTTTATGAACTTACTGAACATTTCGGAAGTATTTTGGCCAAATTCGCTACCGTTTCCAGCAAGTTTCATACTCACATCTGGCATGGGTAGAGCTTTTACAACAACTGCGTTGAGCTTATTGACCGAAGACATAGGAACTCCAGCCGGCGCCAGAAGGCCCGTCCACCCGACCGCAGAAAACTGAGGCACTCCAGACTCCGCAATTGTCGGCAGCTCAGGCACCAAAGAAAAACGCTTCGCGCTACTTACTGCGATGCCTCTCAGCTTGCCCGACTTGATCTGTGGCACAGCAGCAAGTGCATCTGAGAACATCATGGTTACCTGTCCGCCCATCAGCGCTGCAAGCGCTGGTCCGGTACCCTTGAATGGCACATGAATAATATCGATACCAGCCATGCCTTTTAACAACTCACCAGCCATATGCGGTGGTGCCCCGATACCTGCAGATGAAAATGTTAGTTTGCCAGGCATTGCCTTGGCCAAGGCAATAAGCTCCTTGACCGATTTGGCCTCAACAGAAGGGTGAACAACCAACGCATAAACTGTAGTGGCCACTAATGCAACTGGAACAAAGTCCTTGATCGGATCAAAAGGTATCTTTTTGTAAAGAGATACATTTATTGCAGTAGGCCCTGCCGCGGTCATTACCAACGTGTAGCCATCGGGCTGTGCACGGGCCGCCATTTCCATGGCAATGTTGCCGCCAGCGCCACCACGGTTATCAACAATAACCTGTTGACTCATAGCTTCGGTGATTTTCTGGCCAATAACCCGTGCAGCCAAATCAACCCCTCCTCCAGGAGGATAAGTCACAATCATGCGAATTGGCCGGTCAGGATACACAGCCGCCGATTGCGCCATTGACTGACCACAGAAATAAAAAGAAAAAATAGTGATGATTCCCGCTAGATGTCTCTGAATATGCATTTTCAAACTCCTTGATAAATTCGAAATGTTTGAGATTGAATCGCGGGCGTTCCTTCAAGTGCCCATTGACTCGCGCTGCCTCCAATGAGCGACCGACGCAAAGTAATCCGCAGTCGTTTGCACATCAATAACTTCCCCGTATTTCTGGTGCATATCAAAAAGATTGATCCAATGAGAAGCCTCGATACGGTCAAAACAGCACTCTCCGACAATGCCAACGCGATAACGCAAAGCTTGAGCATCAAGTACTGCAGCCCGAACACAACCACTTGTCGTTTCACCGCAAACAATCACCGTATCCACTCCGGTCTGCCGCAGATAATGCAGCAAGGGTGTGCCAGCAAAAGCACTGGGCGCCGTTTTTTCCAGAAGCAAATCGCCCTGTTTCGGTGCCACCTCTGCCACAATTTCATATTCCAAGGCACGAATTTCCGAGGGCAATCGATCAATACCACGATTTTTCTTACCGCCGCGCTCCAAAACACGGGTACTGTCACTGGGGAAATTACGCATACCACGGACATAGACAATCGGAATGTCATGCTCCCTCGCGGCGGCCACCAAACTGATCATCCGATCGATAGCATCCCAACCCGCCAGGCCACAACTCATCGGCCAGTCCCGAATCGACTCCAGCAGAGGCTTACGTTCATTTCCCAGCGAAGCGTAGTAGACATCGACTAACAACAGCACAGGCCTATGACCGAACTCATCTCGATCTTTTTTGCCCCAGACAGCCAGCAATTGCTTGTCTTGTTCAGTAAGAAAATCATCCCATGACGCCATAGCACACCCTCTTACAAATAAGATATTTCTCTGAATTAGAAAAAGAGAATCAATAATTGTAAATACACCACGCAAACTTTATGCCAGAAACGGTGAGTTACTAATGCAATATACAACCAAAACCGGGTAATCTATTCAGGGAATTAGTCTCAGAAGAACTCAGTCCACATACAGGAAAATCGTTATGGCCAGAACCCTCACCATTGCAGCCGCACAGACGGGTCCCGTTACCTCCAGAAATTGGCGCGATGCTGTGCCAAATACCTGTCAAACAATACTCAAGGCAGCGGCACAGGGTGCAAATGTGGTGTGCTTCTCAGAGCTGTTTATGACCCCTTTCTTTCCAAGTCAACTCACATCCGACTACGAGCAATATTTCATGGATGTTGATGACCCTGCAGCCAAAGAAATTTTTGAAGCCGCAGCTGATGCTCATATTGCGCTGATTTTCCCATTTGGTGAAAAACACCATCGGCATTTTTATAACTCGTGCTTAGTGATGGATGACAAAGGGCATAAGGTCGGCATTTATCGTAAGACACATATTCCTGCAATCTTGCCATCAGACAAATCCGGGGGATCTGGAAGTTACGAGAAATTCTACTTTTCTCCTGGTCATGAGTTTCCTGTCTTTAATCTTGAGGGTGCGCGAGTAGGCATACAGATCTGCTATGACAGAAAATTTCCAGAAGGCTCAAGACTGCTCGCACTTCAAGGGGCCGAGATCATATTTATGCCAATCTGTGCGGCAACTTACGGTGAGTCAATAGAGCGTGGGAATACTTGGGAAATTCCTTTACAAGCCAGAGCCTACGAGAATGGCGTCTTTGTTGTTGCCGTGAATCGCTCAGGAGACGAACAAGGCCGTCAGCACATTGGCCGGAGCATGATCATAGATCCTCTAGGCGCAAAAATACTGTGTGAAGCATCAGCAACTGATCCGGAAATCCTCATTCAGACAATCGACCTAGAAAATTCTGCCAAGGCGCAAACAAGCCTTCCGTGGTGGCGTGACCGTCGTCCGGAACTCTATAAAAATCTCAGCACTGAATCGTCGTAGATCCAGTAGCTTTTTGATAATAATCTCAACATTAGCCTCAAATATATTACGTTTTGAATCATTCTAGGGGCTGATTCACTTATAGGACCACCCGGCAGGTGTGCGGGAAAGGAGTGGGATTGATTTTCCTATCCGTAATCGGCAAGGTGTCGTTCGGCACGGAAGGCGCGCAGTTGCAGCGCGCCGGGATTCCGACGGTGATCTACGGCCCTGGCTCGATCGAGCAGACGCACAAAACGAACGAGTTCGTGACGACGAATCAGGTCATGCAGTGCGAAGCAACCATGCGATGGATTGCCGATCGCATCTGCGAATGGCGGTAATGAGTAATGGGTAAGAGCGCGCGAATCGCCGGCCTCGCGGTTTTCACCCATCACCCATCACCCATCACCCATCACCCATCACCCATCACCCATCACCCATCACCCATCACCCATCACCCAATTCCCATGCTTGATAACGTGAGGAACAAACCATTCTGCGTCGAAGAAGCGACCATAGCCGAATTGCACCAGGCGATCCGCGACGGGCGCACGACCTGCGTCGATGTCGTCAGGCAGTACATCGCGCGCGCGCGCGCCTACAATGGACCGTCCAGCCTGCTGGTGACCGAAAGCGGCGTACCAGTGCCCGAAGCAACCGGCGCGGTGCGCGCGCAAGCGCCGCTCAAATTCCCGACGGAGACATTTAACGCATCGGCGCTGTTGCCCGATCTCGACCAATATCAAGGGCCGCCGCTCGAATTCGGACGCATGGAACCTACCGTATCGGATCCTTCAGTACAGCAGCAATACGGCATGATAGTCGGCAAGCCGAATGCCGGTCAGGTCAATGCACTGGCAACACTGAACATTCGCGGCGAGCGTTCCGTGACCTGCCGCGGCGACTACGACCGTCATCCATCCGAAGGCCCGCTGCCTGCGGGCGCGCTCGCGGTTTGTGAAATTTTCCGCCGCCAGCCTGACGCGCTGGAGCAGGCGGCCGAACTCGACGCCGGATACGGGAGCGAACCCGATCTGGAACAGATGCCGTTGTACGGCGTGGTATTTTCGTTCAAGGATGCGTTCGACACGAAGGACATGCGTTCCACTGGCGGCGGCGATGCGCGCTACGACATCGATTTCCCGGCGCGCGACCACATCCTGGTCGATCAGTTGCGCAAGAAAGGCGCCATCATTTACGCCAAGGCGCTGATGACCGAATACAACGGACGTGCCGGCGATCCGGGCGGCCGCAATTATCCGGTCAAAGTGTTGCCTTCGGTGCTCGGTTACCAGCGCAGCAGCTGGGCCGGCAATCCGTCCAATCCCTACGACACCACGCGTGCAGCCTCACTCGGCTCCAGTTCCGGCTCGGGTGTGTCGGTCAGCGCCAATCTGGTGATGGCCAGCCTGGGCGAGGAGACCCGTGCGTCGACCCGCGGCCCGGCCAATCACAACGCGGTGGCGCTGATCCTGCCGCACAAAGCGCTGCTTGGCTTCGACGGCGGCGCGATCGGTGCCGATATTTACTGCGACCGCACCGGCATCCTGTGCCGCACGATTGCCGATTGCGCGAAAGTGCTCGATGCGCTGAAAGATCCGGAGAACGGCTATTACGATCCGCGCGATCCCTATACCACCGTGCCGCGCTCGTCGGTTTTGGGGTCGGGTTACCTCCAACACGCAAAAGCGTCAGGGGAAGTCGGCGCGCTGAAGGGCCTGCGTATCGGCATCGTGCGCGAATCGATGCTGAATCCGGGCACCAAGGCCGCCGAGCCAATCACTGCCACTGCGGTGAAAGAAATCAAGGCCATGCTGGGCGCGCACCTCGGCGCAACGCTGGTCGAATCGTCCGATCCGTTATGGACGCGCGATCCCGATGTCGAGCAGATGACGATAGATTTTCGCAAGGCGCTCGCGCGCCTGGTGCCGTTGTTCATGCCCGATCTGCTGTTCCGGCTGGATGGGAAGGGTAAACCGGTGTTTACGGAGTTTGCCGCAGCCATCGTGCCGACTGAGTTTGCGCCGGGCAAGGTGTTCGGCGGCGGCAAGCTGCAGCCAATCGACTATATGGTCGAACTCGCCGACCTGCGCATCGCGCCACCGGCGAATCTCGATGTGTCCACCGTGCAGGAACAGATCCTCGCCCATTCATTCCGCTTCCACATCCGGCAATATCTGTCGCGCCGCGCGGAAGATTGGAGGGCGCGCGGCTTTGCCGAAACGCTGGTCGACTGGCCGGCGCTTAACGCGCGCTCCAAATTCTGGGGCGACGATCAACGTTCGGCCTTCAGGAATTGGGAGGAAACCAACGACCCGCGCAATCCGCTCGGCGGGCGCCAGGGCGTGGACGAGCGCATCATGCTGCGCGAACTGCTGCGCCGCGTTGACATGATGGTGATACTCGAAAATCGCCTCGATGCGCTGGTGCGGCTGCATACACCGCTGCCGCCAGCGAAGATCGGCGGGCCGGACGAGCCGGGACCGATCGCGCGACTGCGCAACGAATCGCAATACGGCCCCAACGCGGGGCTGACCGAAGTGCTTATACCGGCCGGCTACGTGACGACCGCTTACGATGCAGTGTTCGCGCTGAGCCCCGATCGCAAAAAATACATCCCTGCCGCAAGCGATCGACCGACCGCGCTGCCTGCGCCGGGATTGCCGTTCTCGCTGGTATTTCGCGCCGAGCCGGGCAAGGAAGACATCGTGCTCAAGATCGCGTCGGCGTACGAAGCCGCGTCAAAACGGCGCGTGCCGCCGCCGGCGTTTGGGCCTTTGCCTTGAAAAATACTATTTCACAGCAATGGGGCTCAGGCTTGGCTAATTGCATAAAAGACAAGACGGCGTGGGAGTGGTTAGTTTAACGGCCGATATGCACCTATACAAGTCTGATGACCTTGCCCCTGTATTCCGTAGTTCTTAACCGATCCATTATGCGGCTTTCTTCAACTATGCCGCGAGCCAGTTATTCTCGAACCGTGTTGACGCCTGTCTAGAATTGATCACTTTCCCCACAATGCGCCGATCCAGAATTGACCAGCATATCGGTTCGCGGAAGACCGCCAGTCCTGGCTTAGCAGTCCGTTGTTCCTGATCAGCTTTCAACCGGCACTGGTGGTCAATTCGAGGCCGGCGTCAACAGGGCGTAGCAAAAAAGTGACTGTTCATCAATTGAATACTTCGGTCTGCGGAAATCGATGCGGATCAGGGATGGTATGAGGTTCAAAAAAGGGCGGCGTAAGATTGCTGGCGGGCGAATCAAAAGGCCGAGCGTAGACACATTCCCACCAGTGCTATTCTTTTTTTACGGTAGCCTACGGTGAACGGTACCGCAGTCGCCTGGGCGTGGCGAGGATCGACCTTGAGCCGACGTAGCGATTGTTCCACTGAACTACTGCTTTTCGGCCACTCCGGTCATTCACGGTTCGCCGATATCTTGGGCAACATGGCGGTTTTGAACGGCCGGTTCCGAAAAAAACCGAACCGGCGGTATCGGCCAGAAGCGGGCGCTCAAGAGACTGCGAATGGCCACCGAGCTTATGCCTTTCCTACTAATCGACTGGGTGGTCGGTGGGCCAGCGCTGCAATATGCTCGCGCCGCGCTTGCACGGTCACCGCTTTCGGCGCAACGTCTCCTTACATATTGAATAAAACCCTTTTTATCTGTTCACGCCGCAAAGGGGGAGAGAACATCTCAATGAAGTCATATACGTAAGGTTTTAAATAAGTGCCTTTTCGCAAGCCTATGTTGATCAAATTAGGCTCGAAAAGATGGTTTGCATCTATTGCTTGCAAATATTTATCTTCCCGAGCATTAAATGCAAGTGAGGCCACTATAGCGACACCCAGTCCTAGCCTTACGTAAGTTTTCATGACATCAACGTCGGTAGCGCTGAGTACAATGTTCGGCACTAACCGCTTTCGGGCGAAAGCCTCTTCTACGCGACGGTATACAGAAAATGAGGCGTTATAGGTGATCAGTGGATACTTTGCCAATTGTTCAAGGGTTGGTTTTGTTATCCGCTTCAAGGGGTGGCCCTGCGGTACAAGCAAGATTCTTGAATGTTTATGGCAAGGAAATAATGCCAAATCCGGGATCAACTTATTTGTTTCCGAGGTAATTGCAATGTCTGCCTGCCCCTGACTCACCCAGTCCGTAATTTGATCAGGGCCACCTTGCAAAAGAACGAGCCTAACCTTGGGATGTTTCGTCATGAACTCCCTGACAACTTGGGGGAGAGAGTATCTGGCTTGTGCATGAGAAGCAGCGATCGTAAGACTGCCTGTCTGCTGTAGCGAATCAGCTTGACCGATCTGCCCGATGCTTTCGATTTCGCGAATGGCTCGCCGTGCTGATTGCAACGCCTCATTGCCGGCATCCGTTAGCGCAAGAATTTTCTTTTTTGATCGTACGAATATGCCAATTCCCAGTTCTTGCTCAAGCGCTTGAAGCTGCCGGCTAACATTAGGTTGCGTCGTGTGCATTACACGCGCCGCCTTGGATACATTGAGCTTGCAGTCAACAACTTGGCAAAGTAGTTGTAATTGGCGAAGCTTCATAAGGTATGCCTATTAAGCATTTAGAATATCTAATTATAGTATTAGAGCGCATATAAATTGATGCGTATAGTCTTTGAAGAAGTGACCTTTTTTGGGTCTCCTTATGAGAGAGATATGAATGCAATAACTGTAACGCCTGTGGGCTATGCTCTCGGTGCAGCAATAACGGGGGTTAACCTAACCAAGCCACTGAATGCATCGAACAAAGAACAGATCTGCGAGGCATGGCAGAAGCACTTGGTGCTCGTGTTTCCCGACCAACAATTGAGCCCCGAGCAGATGCTCGAATTTACCTCATCGTTCGGAAAACTCGATCCGAACGATGCTGCGCCCTATTACAGGGATCCAACCCATACTGAAATTCTGATAGTCACAAACAAGCCCCTGTATGGGAAGCCATCAGAAACAGCTACGGCAGGAACTAGCTGGCATTCTGATCGTACCTATACGTTGCGGCCTACCAAAGCCTCGTTTCTCCTTTGCAAGGAGAAACCTCCGGTCGGTGGCGATACAATCTTTACGAACATGTACTTGGCTTATGAAACGTTGAGCCGGCCTTTCCAGGAATTTCTGGATAAACTTGAGGCCATACACGACGTATCTCTGGTCAAGGGTCTCGATAAACGAGATCCCGAAAAAGTAGCAGCCATGAAAAAGCTGAATCCGCCTGTAATGCATAAGGTGGTTCAGACGCACCCGGAAACGGGGCGGAAGAGCCTTTTTGTTGGCCAGAGAATTCGGTCTTTCGTTGGAATGACCGATGCGGAAAGCGCGCCTATTCTAGCTTTTCTCAACCAGCACGCGATCTCCCTTGAGTTTACCTACCGCCACAACTGGAGTCTGAACGATCTCCTGATGTGGGATAACCGCTGCACTATGCACATTGCGGTGCCGAATTACGACAAATCAAGAATTCGCTATATGCTACGTACTGCATTGTTGGGTGATGAGATTGGCCGTCGCTTTGAAGAAGCCGTAAAGACTGAAGTATCTATAGAAAAGGAAATTGCCGCAGTATCCTAGTCTTAATCTATGTGAACAATCCGCAACCAGAACTATGGAAACACCGAAAAGCGGAAATAAAGGAGGAGATATGAACTATCTAGTCGGCATTGCAACCGCACTTGCGTTGACAGGTTCAATATTCCAAGCGAATGCACAACAGTATCCATCCAAACCGGTACGTATCATCGTTCCCTTTTCACCCGGCGGGGGGACTGACTTTATTGCGCGTATGCTCGCAATCAAGCTCTCCTCGAATCTTGGTAAACAATTCATCGTAGAAAATCGGGTTGGAGCGGGAAGCACGATAGGAACGGAGTTTGCACTAAAGTCGCCTCCTGATGGGTATACGCTGCTACTCACCTCGGGTAGTTACACAGTTGCATCCAGCCTATACAAGCTGCGTTATGACCCTATAAAAGATATGACTCCGATCATTCAACCGGATGACGGACCGTTCGTTATGGCAACTCACCCATCCTTGCCTGCAAAAACCGTTAAACAATTCGTTGCGCTAGCAAAAAGTAATCCGGGCGCTATCAATTATGCAAGCAGTGGGCAGGGAAGCATTTCGCATTTATCTACCGAGCTTTTCTCCATGGTTTCTGGAATTCGTCTGACGCACGTGCCATATAAAGGCACCGGATTGTCTGTAGCGGACACCATCGCCGGACACAATCAATTCCTATTGGCGGCAATTGCGAGTGCTGTTCCGCACGTCAAATCTGGACGACTCAGGGCAATATCTGTTACCTCGGCCGAGAGAAACTCAGCGCTGTCTGATGTTCCTACAGTGAAAGAGTCAGGGTATGAATACGAAGTCAGCAACTGGCATGGGTTGATGGGGCCCCAAGGAATGCCCTCCTCGGTAGTCGACCAACTAAATAGTGAAATTAACAAGATCATCAAAGATCCCGAGTTTGCACAGCGAATTGCAACCGATGGCCTGGTGCCGGTCGGAGGAACACCAGAGCGACTTCTCAAGCTGCTGAAAGATGAAATTTTGAATTGGGAAAAAGTAGTTCAGCGAGCAGGAATAAAACTACAGTAGCAATTCGATTAAAAATTGGTGACTGTTTATATAACCACATGACAAGCCGGAAATTGATTAAAGCGGAAGTTTTCAGGGATTAACGTTTAAGACGAAAAATCATCAAAGCTGAACCAGAGATTCATAACTTGGAGAGTCAACCTTATGCACGAAGGAAACTCGAAGACTGTCTCACTTATCAATCCGGTAGGGCAGACCCAAACAGGACAAACGCCACTGGCTGTACGCCTTAGCACGTTGAGCAATAAGCGCGTTGGCCTAATCAACACGGGTAAGCCAAGTATCGAGCATTTTCTCGATCACTTGGAGGCGTTGATTAAAGCTGATTACTCGGGCGTCTCCATTGTTAAGGTCAGGAAAGACTTCACTTCCGCAAAACCAATTGCACACGAGCTCGACGGCGAGATTGATGCTGCCATCAGCGCGTGGGGTGACTGAGGGGGCTGCGCGTCGTGGAGTGTCCACGACTCGGAGCATTTCGAACGGCGCGGTGTGCCTAGCTCGACTGTCATCACAACGGCCTTCTTGGGCCACGCAAAAGCTGCGGCCAAGCATCTGCATATCGCCGATTTGCCAATAGTGGTTGCACCGCACCCGCTATACGATCTCGAACCAGCTGAGTTGCGTGAACTTGCGAAATTCGCCTACCCGATGATCATTGAGCAGATCACGACCCAAGGCAGGTTCGTCAGTATCAAACGCGTAGACTACGAGCGGCCAGCGGGCCGAAATCTGGGTCAAAACAAGACCGAACCGACTGGAGCGGCCGTATGAGTGTAGTGCAGCCACAACAGCCGATTATTGAACTGGATGATTCGTGGGAGACTATAAACGACTGGTTTCTCGAGCACGATCTCACCGATGGCCTCCCCATTGTTCCGCCTACCGAGGCACGTGTAAAAGCCATGACCGATTACGTGGCTCACGAGCTGGGGTGGGGGCCGGCTGACATCATTTCGACGCTGGAGCCCAAACGCGGTATAGCAACTGTGGAAAAGATTGCCAGCAATGCTGTGATGGCTGGATGCAAACCGGCTTACATGCCGGTCCTCATTACTTGTGTGCAGGCGATCGGCAATCCGAGGTTTAATCTCTATGCGGTACAGACGTCTACGCACAACACATCCGCACTTCCGGTTGTTAACGGTCCGGCACGGAGGGCGATAGATCTCAATTGGGGATACAACACAACCGGGAGTCGATGGCACAGCACTGCCACTATTGGGCGGGCGCTACGCCTCATTATGTCGAATATTGGTGGAACGCCCGGGGCAATTAACATTCATACGCAAGGCCATATTGCCCGCTACAACGTCTGTATTGCTGAGAACGAGGAGGAGAGCCCGTGGGAGCCAATCCACGTCGAGCGTGGGTATCCTCCAGAGGTGAGTACGGTTACTGTTTTCCCCGCATGTCCTGCCGCAATGATCGACGAACGGGGCGCAAGTCATAACGCGAAAGACCTTTTACGCACATTTGCTTTGTCGATACCCTACATTGGCAACCGCAACACCTCTGGTGAGGGTCAGCCGCTCATCATTCTTTGTCCACAGCATGCGGCCATGTTCGCTGACGGTGGCTATTCAAAGGCGGATGTGAAGCGCTTCATTTGGGAGCGTGGTCGCCTACGCTTCGGCGATATTCCGGCGGGCATACGTGGCAGCCTCAGCCAGACAAATCTCAAGTTCTACGCCGACGTAGATCCTGACTACGGGATCCCGATCGCTGGTAAGCCAGAAGATATCGCTATCGTCGTCATGGGTGGCAAGGGTACTCACAGCCTGTCTGTTCAGACCATACTTGGCGCAGAAAACATCACTGTGCCAATTAAATGTAAAGACGGCTCCTTATGGATATCGTCATCGTGACTGTTGAGCCTGTCCAGGCACATAAGCCGGGATCATAGGGCTGTCTCTTGCTTTGTATTGAGGAGATTGATGCCACTCAACAACTTTACATATTAAGAACGGTTATTGAAGGGAAAATAGTCATTCCCGTCTAAAGTCTGAAGCAGAAATAACTTGTAGATAATCCTTATTGGAGTGATCTAGTCGTATGAAATATGAAATTGGTAAGCCTTATACCTTGATTGCACATCATGCGAACCACCGATCGTTTAATTACATGCATAAGGACGGCTTGCCACAAAAGCTTGGATTTCGTGGCCCCTTCGTGCTGGGCGTTGCCAATTATGGCAACATGACCCGCGCGGTGGTATCGCAACTCGGTGAAACATGGTTGGCTCAGGCCATGATCGAAGCCAGGTTTCTTAAGCCAGTTTGTGAAGGTGATCGCCTACGTATCGAGACGTTACCTATTCATAAGGACGAGGCAACACAGGCATTTGAAACTACTGCATACAACGAAACAGTGGGCGACGAAATCTGTGCTTCTATGCAAACGTGGGTCCCGAATCCGTTTCCAGAAATCGATGCCAATGCCAAACTTCTTCCAAATGAGTGGTCAGGCCTAGTCACGCAAAGACGAACGTGGGATAACATAATTGTTGGTCAAGCTTACCGTTCACTGCAGGTTACCTTGACCAAAGAAGATAATGCCTACTGGAAAGGTATTCTCGAAGATGACTTGCCGATCTATGAGCAAGGTGAGTGTCCCCCAGTTCATCCATCGCAAATACTGCGCCTTGTTCAACTAGGTTACAACAACCAGTTCATCGGGGACAACGCAGTGCACAGTTCTACGAAGGCCGTAATCCGAAGGATGTTACGCGCGGGAGATTCTGTTCATATTTTGACCGTGCCGATCAAAAAATGGGAAAAAAAACAGAACCACTGGCTTACGATTTACTGTGCAGTTCGTTTGCGTGATGAGGTGTGTGTCGAGATTTATCACACTCAAATCATCAAGCTTCGTGGCGCAGAGTCAGTCTTGGGTAGAGTCGCCTAGTATGTTCGGAATACAGTTTTTCCATCCCCTTCTTTTTCCAATGCGCGGGGAGGAGGCGATCTCTTGGCCCCCGAAGCTATGGTATTACCCTGTCCTTCATTCGCACGAATAGCCATTCTCAAGAAAGCCAAACTATGCTTGGCCGTGATTTCACTCGCATGTTCAGCCCGCGCGGTATCGCGATCGTTGGTGCCAATCAGGATATGTCAAAGCCAGGTCGACAAACCGTCCTTGCACTCGAGCGGCATGGATATCGGGGCATGGTCTATCCAGTGAATCCAAAATACGGGGAAATTGGTGGCAAGAAATGTTACCGATCGATTGCAGAAATTGATGGGCCAGTCGATGTTGCAGTCGTGGCATTGCCTGCACAGTATGTGCCCGAGGTCATATTGCAGTGCGCCCAAAAAGGTATTGGATTTGCGGTTGTAGTTGGTGGTGGGTTTCGCGAAGTGGGTCCGGAAGGTGCCGCATTGGAACGCAAAATGCTAGACGAGGCGAACGCCGGTGGCGTAAGAATTATTGGACCGAATTGTCTTGGTTACAAGAATGTTTACGAGGGAGTCTTCGCGAGTTGGGGAAGTATCACGCGCCCGCCAGATCTCAAGCCTGGACCGGTATCTGCGGTG
>Ga0163151_10005310_pt1 | contig 16530 bp, 17 predicted proteins | sample OliLakLV19MP5IB2_FD_145596 | JGI IMG/M metagenome (GOLD analysis project Ga0163151, IMG submission 145596) | Freshwater microbial mat bacterial communities from Lake Vanda, McMurdo Dry Valleys, Antarctica - Oligotrophic Lake LV.19.MP5.IB-2 | ecosystem: Environmental > Aquatic > Freshwater >...
ACGACACTCGACGCTGGGCTACCAGTCACCGAGGCAGTTTCTGGAGGATTGGCGTCTGGCTCAATATGAGAAAAACCTGGTAGCATGAAACCCGCCCGATGGAAGACGAAAAACAGAGGGAAGCTCAGTTCTGCCACAGTTCAGCCACACTTTAACACGGGTGGTTAGTTCCATGCGGACAGTGCTCCGGCTTAGGGATTTCAATGCCGTTTGCATTCCCACCTTGGCTCATTGGGTTATTGAGGTTGCCTGACCAAGTGAGTCTTGAAGACGGAATCTAGCTTGGACACTGCTCTTCAGGAACTTCTTTATCTTTTTTGTACCGATCAGAGATTTCAGCAAAGATTTCATCGGCCAATTGTCGTTTTGCTGGGTCATCGGATATTTACTGAACCCCAAGTTTTGTGGCGAAATTCGCCATGACTGCATCACCAAGGAGTGTAAGTTCGTACTTCAACACTTCATCGAGCGGAATATCAATTTCCTCCAGAGTAAAGGTCGGGTACTTTACCTTAACAAGGCCGAGATCCAGCAATCTTGCGAGCGCTAATATTTTGGGAAGGTTTATACCGAAATCCCTCATGGTTTTCAATCTTGGGTGATGGATGACGCCGTTTTCCACAGCCCCTAGCATAATGTTAAGGGCAATCGGGTCCAGGGCATCCGTTGCTTTGGCTACTGCAATTCCTTTGCGCTGCTCTACTTCGGACATTGCCTCTGTTAATGCTTTCTTAACAGATGCCTGACTAGTAGTTACATCGGTCTCAGGAGCATAGTGATTTACTTTTACATGGGCCACATCGAAAAGCAGCGGGATATTATCAGACCGAAATAGAAGTACCTCCTGTGGTTGTCTCACGGCATGTGCAAGACCGATTTCATACATGACATTTGAATTTCTCTGCCGCCTCACAGCCGTGATGTCGGCGAAAATCAACCTGCTATCTGAGATCCCGCGCAATATCTTGGTCAGGATCGAGTCGCTAATCGTTGATGCATCGACTCGGATTGGTTGCAGTCCTAAACCTTGGATGGTGGGTTCTATTACTACTTTCCAACGATGCTCAAACATGGGATCGAAGCTCATGGCCACAAAGACATGCTGGTTTCTAGGAAATGGTGGGAACAGCGAGAAGAGTTCCGAAGGAAACATGGAAGCTATCCTTTCAGACGGAAGAGCCGATGCTATCCGCTAGGTGCAGTGATTGACCTGAGAGGACAGATTCTATCACGCCGCTAGGGTTCAGCGAATTGCACATTCGCGGCCGCTCCCAAACTTCCTTTTTTCATTCTGGAAGTCTTCAACCTGTGGCTGAAGTGTGGCTGATATGAACGTGGGTGGACTGCTCACGAGTTTCATTGCTTGACCTGGGAGATAAAGATGTCAGCCTATTCGCCAAAACTCACAGCCGTCGATTCAAACAATGCCGACACCTTTTTATTCCCTTGCTACCAATGATCCCTCCAAGCTCGCTCGTTACCTTCTTTCAAGGGGTGGCCTGGCTTGGTCCCCAACTGCGCACAACTTTCTCACCCGCCCAACCCCAGTCGCGTTGGAGCGAGACATTTTCCCAAGCGACCACTGCTTCATCGTGGGGGTTCCGTGAGCACGGGGGACCAACCAGGCCACCCCTCCCCCCTTCTACTGCGTCGATTCCTTGATCTTGGTAGCCCTCTGCTCAGCCGACTGCTCCAAAATACTTTCTGTCTGACGGGCCTTATACATCGGAGTCTGTATAGCATCCACCGCAGCCTGCCCTGCTGCCTGCGTCGCCGCACTGCCGGACGCAGCCGCAGCCTTCGTCTTTTCTATCGGCGTCTCCTGATTACAGCCGAATAGCCCTACCACCGATAGCAATCCTACACCGAACGAAAAACTGAGCCTGAATTTCTTCATCGTAATCTCCCAAGCCTACAATTCAACATTGAACATTGACCATTCACCATTTCCCATGCTGTCCACATGTAATCGTACTCACGAGGCGCCGAACGGACAAGATATTGCGAAAACAAGCACTTTGATCGCCGAACACATCTCCGTTATAATCGCGCCACTGATATAGGAGACCCTATGGCCACCGCCAATCAAGAACAGCAATCGCAACTCCGCCAAATCGCCGAACTCCTCCTGGCAGTCGCGGGTGAATCCGTGACCGTTATGAAACGGAACGCCCCGGAGCGGGCCTTGAAATTGAAACGGCCCGATGAGTGGGGCATCTATCTGGAATTTCTCAAGGTTATGTTTAATCTCACCGACCGGCTCTCCGCCCTGTACATGCCGATCAAAGCACAGCCCCAGTTCATGGACGGTCTTGAGGACGCCGTCACCTCACAATTGAAACATGTGCTGGAACCGGCCTTCGGTTCCGGGGCCGACCAAATGGAAATCATGCTCACCGTCGGGGCGGCGGTGGCGGAGAGTCGGCAGCTCTATGAGCGGTACCGATTCCTCGTCACCGAGCAGAATCCCGTGAAGGACGAGATGTTGAAAGACTTTGGCGGACGTGTCGCCGACACGATGGGAATCGCAGGAAATGCGCAGGTCTCCTCCGCCGCAGCGCTCTGCGCGAGCGCCGTCATTCCGGCTATCAAAGCCATCCTAGCCGGAGATCCCCCTCCGGTCGTAGCAGTCGGAGCTGCCACAGATGTGGTAACCCATCTACCGTCCACACCGCCACACCTCACCCCGGCTCCTGAACCTCAAAGTCCGACGGGGGCCGAGATTACGTTGGTGAGCGTGATGTCGACTGTCGCAGGAGAAGAAGTGGAAACCCGGTGGGGGCTACACCCTCGATTTCGACAGGATCTTCCTCCGGAAGATATCCAACGAATCGCCAAACTGATGAACCGAGTGGCGAAAATACTTGGCGAACGGTATGCTTCCGTGGCATTCTCGGACGAGTGGACATCATGGCATAAGGCCGGTCACGCGTGATCCCCCGTCCTCGTCGTTCGTGAAACGTGAAGCGTATCTCGTTCAGGCGTTTCATGTTTCTGGTTTCATGTTTCTAGTTTCAAGTTATTCGTTTCGGATTGCTGAAATTCCGAGGTCGAATTTGAAACCTGAAACTAGAAACTCGAAACCAGCCACTCCCGGACGAACGACGCTTCACGAGCGATGACAACACCCACATCGGCACCAATATCGAGGAAATGCAATGGATACTCGTCAGACAGCAGATACATCGCCACACGCCATTCCATCCGGGCTCTCACGTCTCAAGGAATTAGCCATGAATCTTTGGTGGAGTTGGACTCCAGAAGCCCGTCGGCTGTTCGAACACATCGATCCGACCCTCTGGGTATTGACCCATCACAACCCTGTCGAATTACTGGCCAAAGTCAGGCCGGACCGACTCACGCATCTTGCCGAAGATCCCTCGTATGTGCGGCTGTACTCTGCCGCCCTCAAGATGTTCGACGAGTACCGTCAGAACGGACACAGTTGGTTTAAAACACGGCACAGCGATTTGAAATCTCCCACCATCGCCTACTTCTCTGCTGAATTTGGTCTGCATCGGTCCATTCCCATCTATAGCGGAGGTCTGGGTATTCTCGCCGGAGACCATTGCAAGGAAGCCAGCGATCTCGGTGTGCCTCTGGTGGGAGTGGGATTCATGTACCCGCAAGGCTATTTTCGGCAACGGATCACGCCAGAGGGTTGGCAGGAAGCAGCCTACGCCCCGTTCAATCAAGCAGAGTCGCCGATTCATCCGGCCCTCTCTCCATCAGGAGACCCGTGCAGGCTTACGGTCGAGATCGGTAGCCGGGTCGTGGCGGCAGCGGTCTGGAAAGTCCTCGTCGGTCGGGTGACCCTCTACCTCATCGATACAGACGTCCCCGAGAACAGCCCTGAAAATCGGGCGCTGTCAGCTCGACTCTATGGTGGCGACCAGGAGATGCGCCTCTGTCAGGAATATCTGTTGGGTATCGGTGGTGTCCGTATGCTTCGTGCCTTAGGCATTGCTCCAACCGTCTGGCACGCCAATGAGGGCCACTCCGCCTTCCTCACATTGGAGCGCATTCGCGAATTGATCCAGAAAGGATCGACGCACGCGGACGCCTGTGAAATGGTCCGCCAGAGCACGGTGTTTACCACCCATACACCGGTGCCGGCTGGCCACGATGTATTCCCCCATCACCTCATGGATCGATACTTTGCCGGCTATTGGGAGCAGTTAAGCCTCTCGCGTGAAGATTTTCTTCGCCTGGGAGATACCCCGGAATCCCAGGGGCACGGCTTCAACATGACGGCACTCGCCATGCGGCTGGCCGCCCACGTGAACGGGGTCAGCCGTGAGCACGGGCAGGTCTCGCGAGAGATGTGGCAACATATGTGGCCCGGCCTTCCGATCGAACAAGTCCCGATCCGCAGCGTCACCAACGGCATCCATGCACCGACGTGGATTGCACCGGAACTCAACCAACTCTATGGCAAATATCTCGGCCCCGAATGGGTAGAAAAATGCGACGACACAACGATGTGGCAACGGGTCCTCGATATCCCCGACCAGGAACTCTGGACCGTACGCCAAACCATGAAACGCAAACTCATGAGCTTTATCCGAGAACGTGCCAGGAGCGGTTGGATGCAGGGGGATCTCCAAGCCTCGCAGGTCATCACGCGAGGCACGCTGCTCGACCCCGAAGCGCTCACCATCGGCTTCGCCAGGCGATTTGCCACCTACAAGCGGGCGACCTTGCTGTTCCGCGATCTCGAACGGGTAAAACGGTTGCTCCATAACCAGTGGCGTCCCGTCCAATTGATCTTTGCCGGCAAGGCCCACCCGGCTGATGAACCAGGCCGCTATTTTATTCATGAAGTGTTGAGCTTTTGCGACGATCATAAGTTGGGTGGCCATGTGGCGTTCCTAGAAAATTACGATATGCACATGGCGAAGTTCCTCGTCCAAGGGGTCGACATCTGGCTCAACACCCCGCGTTTTCCCTTGGAGGCGAGCGGAACGAGTGGACAAAAAGCCGCGCTCAACGGCGTGATGAACCTGAGCGTCCTTGATGGATGGTGGAAAGAAGGCTATAACGGCGCCAACGGATGGGGCATTGAACCCTTGGTCGGGAACCAGGACCTTCAGGCCCAGGGCGAGCATGATGCCCAACAGCTCTACCGCATGTTGGAGCAAGAAGCCGTTCCCCTCTACTATCAGCGAGACCTCGACGGAATCCCTCGTGGCTGGTTACAGCTCATGAAGGAAAGTCTTCGGATCAACGCCCCCCGCTTCTGCACCAAACGGATGGTCAAGGAGTATGTCGACACGATGTATACGCCCGCCATGGTGCTTGCGCCCACGGCATGGTAACGGGCCGTGATACGTGAATCGTTACAGGTGAGCATTGTTGGAGGAAGAGTCCTCGGTAGTCCTACATTTCACCTTTCACGTCTGACCCTATTATTGGAGAACGTCCGTCGCGACGCCACGACTGCCACGCTACGGATGCTCCTGCTGTTCACCCTCGGAGCGATCGTCCTAGGCCCCCTCTCTGCGCAAGCAGGCACATCGACGCCACCGTCCAACATCGCCCTTGAACGTGACGCCTCACTCGCGTTCAACCGTGCCGAATACGGCCAGGTTCTACAGATCTGGTATTCGCTTCCGCCCGAGACCACCGCATCGCTGCCGCTCATCCGCCTTGCCTTTCAGAGCTCTCTCAAGCTTGGACGGCCGGAGGAAGCGTTCACACTCTATCAACGGCTTATCCCTGCAGATCGACCGGACGATCCCACACTCTTACGCCCCTTGGCACTCAGCTTTCTCACCAGCCATGTCCGCGACCCACAAGAGTCGGTGAGAGTAGCAGCCTATACGATACTGGCTGAACTTGGCCTTGCAGAAACAAGGGCCGTCCTGGAAGACGGGCTGCTCGATGCATCCGTCCTCGTGCGAGCTCGTGCCGCAGACGCCATCGGCAAGGCTGGGCTCGCAGGGAAATCAGGCCCCTTACGGCGTGCCCTGAACGATGCGATGCCGCCCGTGCGTATTGCCGTCATGAACGCGCTCAGTGAGGCCAAGGTCACCGAGATCATGCCCTACCTCATCGAGGTCGCACGAACGGACGACGGGCCAGAAAGTGTGTTCGCCTATGCGGCACTCTACCGGCTCGGCAAACAGGACATGCTGATCGACATCACCGGAGCGGCGACGCTTCCGGAGCCCGATGTCCGTATGGCGGCACTGGGAGTACTGGGGAGGCTGAAACGACCATCGAGTCTGTCGGTCTTGGGCCAGGGAGTCTACGACCCTGAACCGTCGGTTCGTGCGTTCGCCGCCGGAGCATTAGGAGATTATGGACAAGCCGGTGGCGTCGCGCCACTCACCCATGCCCTGGGTGACGAACATGCGCGAGTGCGCGCAGTAGCAGCCACGAGTCTTGGACGGCTGGGGATTCGCGAGAATCAGCCATTGCTGCGGGCTCTCACGCGCGATGCCAGCATGCAGGTGCGGGCCAGCGCGGTGGAAGGACTGCTTCGACTGGGCGACACATCAGCCATCTTACTCGCCGCAGACTTGTCCAAACACCCGGACCCTTCGATACGAGCAGCTGCCGCTCATGCACTGTCGGCCACTTCCGACAAGCAGGCGGTGGAAATATTGCAGACACTGCTACAAGACAAGCAACTACAGCCACGTCTCTTCGCAGTAAAAGCTCTGGGTATGAGCGGCTTACCAGTGATCCCATTGCTCAAAAAAGGCTTGCAAGACTCAGATGTCTCCATTCGCCTGACTGCGGCAGGAAGTCTACTCCAACAGCTACGCCGTTCCACAACGGTCCCCAAAGTTCACTAGCAGGATGCTGAAAAAGTCCGCCAGCTTTGTTCTCGCATCGTTCAGATCCTCAACGTACCCCAGAGGGTACGCCTCCGGTCTTCACTCGCTGCGGCCGCGCTGGACGGCCTTTTTGAGCATCCTGCGAACCATTCTTGTGCTGTCACTCTTCCGTAAGAGTCACAGTGAGTTTTGAGCACACACTGAGTTCTTCCACCACTTGCTAGCCGAAAGGATCGCCTCATGTGGAAATTGATTGCCGCGCTGATCCTGGCAGCCGGATCGTTCGGTCTCGGGTTTTTCTTCGGCCAACGCCCCGTCGGCACGCTGCAACAAACGGTCTCGGACCTCCAACATTCGCTCACAACCACGTCGCGCAACATCTTGCACACCACGATGGGAATCGAGAGCGACCTGCGCAGGCGGCAGAGCCTACTCGACACCAAGTCACGGGTGGTGCAGGCGAAATCAGAACTGTTCGAGAAACATCCTCAGGAAGCCGCCAAGCAACTCGGCGAGGCGGCTACGACATTGGACCATGCCGCAAAGGGCGCGCAGCACGAGGAGCCGACCCTCGCCATCAAGGCGTTGGCCAAAACGCTCCGTGAAGTACAACTCCCGTTGTCGATGGGGAAGGCGGTGTCGATCAAGAAGCTCGATGACATTCAGCGAGAGGTTGACCGGCAGTTGAACAAGTAACGGATCCGTGAAAGGTGATCCGTGAAAGGTTTCGGAGGGGGGCTCCGAGCAGTTCACGTTTCACCCTTCACGGCTTCTGTGGCTGCAGGATGCTCAAAAAGGCTGTCAGCAAGGCCGCAGCGAGCGAAGAGGCGAGACGTACACTTCGGTACGTTGAGTCTCTGAGCGATGCGAGAACGCCGCTGGCTGGCTTTTTCAGTGTCCTGCTACGCGCTAGCCGGCTGTTTCTTCCATTTGGCAAGGATCCGTTCCACCCGCATACGGACGACCATATCCGGATCCTTCATCAACGGCTTGATCGCTTCGCGACCTCGGTCATCGCCGATTGCTTCGAGTGCCGCCGCAGACGTTAAGCGTGTAAACCAATCGCTGTCGGAGAGCATGTCGATAAGCGGGTCAATCGCTTCAGCATGTTTGATCCGGCCTAACGCCAGCACTGATTGCTTCCGAATATTCTCGTCTTTGTCTTTCAACGCGGTGACCAATCGAGACAACGCCGGTTGACCCAGCTCGACCAACGCGTTGAGCGCATCGTCTTTGAACTCGTCGTTCCGCAGCTGCATCATCAGAGGATCGAGCACACGCTCGTCGCGTATCTTCCCTAACGCGGCAATCGCATATTTCCGCACGTCCCAATCGCGGAGCAACTTGATCAGGAGCTCGACGGCAGGAGAGCCGATCAGTCCCAACCCTTCGATCGCCACTTCCCTGACTTGCCAGTCCCCATCTCGCAATGCGCGACCCAGCGGTTCTACGCAGCGCTCATCGCCCATTTCTCCGAGCGTGATGGCGGCCTCGCGACGAACCACCCAATCTGGATCCTTGAGCAGATCGATCTGGATCTCGATCTCATCCTTGACTTTCTCTTCTTCAAGGACGACCTGCTCAGTCGATTCCGCTGTCGGCTCACCTGGTACCGGCTGCTCCCCCGTAAACTCCGCCGCCACCTGATCGGTGAGTGCGTCGGTCACCGTCTCTGACACAGCGGGAGTCGTACCCTCTTCTATCGGTCGTGATGGTTCCATTCGTCCTACCTTACCCCGGACTATTCATTGGCCCGTCAACTGCTCGGCAGGATGACTACTTCGCAGCAGGAGCCGCCGTTTTTTTGCTCGACGCATTTTTCTTGCGTAGCGCGACCGTACGCCGTTTCCGCTGTGTCCGCCGCAGCCGCTTCTGTAGCGAACGGAGGGCCTCATCCTCTTTGGGGCTCTTATTGTCGGCCAATTTCGCCGCCACCTTCTTTTTCAGTCTGGTTTCGTCCGATTCACCTGTCGTTTTTTTCGCCATCCGAATTCGAGCCTCCCTGTATACCTCATTGATCTAATTGACTCTCCCCCCCCACCGGGAGCGAGCTTCTGAGTCTAGTAGAGAGCTTCACACCCTGTCAACCAAGGCTTGTGCGACACATCATCTTCTTTTTTTGTCTCGCCGGAACCAACGGGACGCCTACTCTGTATACAGACTCCACTCCACCATTACACATCACGTTCACCCACGCATTGCGAATTGACACCCTCGCCCCCTCGTCTCTAGAATGCCAAAATGATCAACGATCGTTTCCTCAAAGCCTGCCGGCGAGAGCCGGTCGATTGTACACCTGTCTGGTTCATGCGCCAGGCGGGCCGGTATATGGCAGAATATCGTGCGCTCCGCGCGAAGCACTCGATTCTCGAGTTGTGCAAGACGCCCGAGTTGGCCGCCCAGGTCACGCTCCAGCCGATCGATCGCTTCCCGCTCGATGCCGCCATCATTTTTGCCGACATCCTGTTGCCGCTTGAACCAATGGGGCTCAGCCTAGAATTTGCAGCAGGCGAGGGACCAGTCATCCACAATCCGGTACGAAACCAGGCCGATATCGAACGACTCAATGTCATCGATGGGGGTGAACTCGACTATGTGGCCGAAGCCATCCGTCAGGCTCGGCTCGCTCTGAACGGACGAGTGCCGTTGATTGGATTTGCCGGGGCGCCGTTTACACTGGCCAGTTATGCGATCGAGGGTGGAAGTTCACGAAATTATCTCCTCACCAAACAGTTGATGTACAACGAGCCGAAGGCCTGGCACCAACTCATGGACAAGTTCGCGCGGGTGATTACCGGCTATCTGCGGCGGCAGATCAAGGCCGGCGCACAGGCGATTCAATTGTTCGACAGTTGGGTGGGGTGCCTCTCGGTCGGCGACTATGTCGAATATGTGATGCCGCATGTCCAATTGATTTTTGAGGGGCTAAAACGAGAAGGCGTGCCGATGATTCATTTCGGCACCGGTACCTCGGCGATGCTGCGTCAGATGCGGGAGGCGGGCGGCGATGTGATTGGAGTCGACTGGCGCATCAACCTGGACGAGGCCTGGGCAACGGTGGGACATGATGTGGCAGTACAGGGCAATCTCGACCCCCTCACGTTGTTTGCGCCGTTGCATGAAATCGAACGGCGCGTGGAAGATATTCTGCGCCGGGCCGGCGGTCGTCCGGGACATATCTTCAACCTGGGCCATGGAATCTTGCCCACGACTCCCATTGAACATGTCGCCGCGACCATCGACATGGTGCATAAGTTGAGTCAACGCTAGTGCCAATAGCATACCGCCTATGTTAAATCATTCGGTTCCACTCGCTGGTACGGAGGTTTCTGTGCTGAGCGCACACGAATCCTCCCTCTGTCCTACCTTGTGAGCAACCTCCGCACCGTCGCCGTCATCGGTGGAGGGATCTCAGGTCTCTCGACGGCCTACGCCCTTCACGAGCAAGCGACTGCCGCCGGAATCCCGATCCGCTGCACGGTGATCGACGCCGCACCCGACTGGGGCGGCAAGATCGTCACCCATCGGATCGGCGATCTTCTGACAGAAGCAGGACCCGATTCCTTTCTGTCTCAGAAGCCGGCTGGCCTTGAGCTGTGCGCCAAACTAGGACTGACCGATCAGCTCATCAACACCAACGAGACCGGCAAGAGGGCTTCCGTCTACTCGCGTGGCCGTCTCCATGAGCTGCCGGAGGGACTCGTCGTCATCTCTCCCAATCAGTTGGGGCCCTTTCTCCGAAGCGGTCTCTTGAGTTGGGCGGGGATTGCGCGGATGGGACTGGACCTGGCGCTTCCAATAAAAAGGTCGCCGGGGGATGAATCACTGGCATCGTTCTTCCGGCGACGCGTGGGTCGGCAAGCGTTCGAGCGGATGCTGGAGCCCTTGATGGCCGGCATCTATGCGGGAGACGCGGAGCAGATGAGCCTGCAGGCGACGTTCCCGCGGTTTGTCGAATTGGAGCAAGAGTACGGAAGTGTGATTCGCGGGATGATGGCGTCACGAAAGGTCGGCCCTTCCACCAGGCATTCCGGTCCGAAGCGCACGATGTTCGTCAGCTTGAAAAACGGGTTGTCCGATCTGGTCACTGCCCTGGTCCGTCGATTGACAGAGCAAGGCGTCCTGCTCAAGGGAGGCTGTACCGTTGACGCCCTGCGTGTACGATCCCATCAGCCAGGTCGTTGGATGTACGATATCATTCTCCATGACGGTTCAGCCTTGTCCGTAGACAGCCTCGTGTTGGCCACTCCGGCCTATGTGACGGCAGAACTGGTGCGCCCACTCACGCCCATTGCCGGAGGGCTGCTGGAACTCATTCCCTATGCCTCGACCGCCACGATCGCGATGGCCTATCCACGTGCATCGGTGTCCGGCGTGGCTGAGGGCTTCGGGTTTATCGTCCCGCGAGCAGAAGGACGTGACCTCATTGCGGCGACCTGGACATCGCTCAAGTGGCCACACCGTGCTCCGCCAGATCAACTGCTGGTCCGTTGTTACCTCGGCGGAGTCGGGCGAGAAGCGATTCTTCAATTGGATGACCAGGCATTGGTGGCGCGGGTGAGAGAAGAGTTGGCCAGTATATGCGGTGTGACGGCGGAACCAGGGTATGTGGAAGTGAATCGCTGGATGAAGGCCATGCCGCAGTATACGTTGGGACATCTCGACCGGTTGAAGGAGATCGAGGCGGCACTCAGTCGCTATGGGGGACTGATCCTCACGGGCGCCGGCTATCGAGGAGTCGGGATTCCGGACTGTATCCGCGACGGAGCGCTTGCAGCCGAACGGGTTGTGCGTTATCTGTCTGGCGAGCGATCCTAGCAGGGCGCTGAAAAGGGAGCGGGGGTAGCTGGGACGATCCCCGTGTTCGCGCAACGCGCGGCTTGAGAAAGCCCTCGTTGGACGCGCGCAGGTGGGATCATCCCAGCCACCCCTTAATAGAGTGATAGTGCGCTGCGGCCTTGCTTGGGAAAAGGCGCGTCCCTGGGGGAAGAGGCTGTCTTGGCAGACTCAGGGCGGGTGGGTGAAATAATTGCCGGGGTGGGCGGGTGAGAAGGTCGCCTTTTTTGAGCATCCTGCGGGTATACCGTATTTGCGTGTAAGTTGAATGTTTCGCAGCCTACTGGAGATCGCCATGGATACCCGAATAAAGATTTTAGAAGTGACCGGACCATATCGCGAACCGCGCGAGCAAGTGTTCTCCTATGACTATTCGATCCAACGGGCGTCCTGGCCGACCGCCCAGGCAGTGCGAGTGAAGGTGGCTATTCCAGAGGAGTTGGACGTGGTCAGGAGCAAGATTTTAGGGGATGTCATCGGAACCCCAGGCCAACAACTCATGATTTCAAAATGCCTGTCGCGGCATATCGCAGACGAAAAAATCCGCATCGCCGAGGCCGACGGCATGTTGGCAGAGCGGCGCGATACCATGGTCCCTCCCTTCACGGGGCCACTGGCTCATTTATTCGCACGACTCGATGCCTGGGCGGCTGAACAGCGAGACGCATTGCGGGCAGAAGTTAGAACGTTGGTGGGACTGTGATCAGGTCGTACATTCAGGAAGGCTGCGGTCAACCCTCCCCCTACCGGACAGCCGGACTGGACACAAGAAGAGACTCCCGACCCCTTTTACAGGGAGGCGAAAAAGGGATTGTGGAAAGATTCACGGCCTCTGCCACCATGGGAATGGCGGAAACGCTAAGGAGACAACGATGACCTCAAGAAAACGCTACAGCCTCGCCGTCCTAGTTGCCCTGTGCCTACCCTTTATTTTGCCGCACGACCCTTTGGACACGCATGCAATGAGTGCAAATGAATGGATGAAGGAGAATGATCTATCATCGACCACATATATTGCTGGGGTGGTCGATACATGGATGATGGCAGAGAACGTCATCGTCGTAGATGTACTCAAGGAAAAGTTTGAAGGAGATCCGGAGAAGATAACTCGCATGGCCTCGTTATGGTTAAGAGACCGAAAACTATTCGCCAGAGAAATCAATCAAGCTATGGGCCTAACAACGTACAGCCATCTTGTGAGATGTATAACTGAGCGCCAAATGCCGTTGGGGCAAATTGAGGCAATAACCAGACGATACCTTGAGCGTTCGCCCGACAAGTGGGATTCCTCTGTATCAAAAGTCGCACTCTTAGCAGTTGCAGAGGTCTGTAAGGACCATCCGAAATATTGATTGATCGTTGTAGCTGGCAATCCATGGTCGCCTGATTACCTTGCTTGACGCGCTGCCCAACTAGGGCCTAAGCTCAAGACCTCACATAAGGAGGTGTCACATGATGCTCTTCCTGACACTCGTTGCGCTGCTTATCCCCATCCCTGTCTTGGCCGTGGACGCCTCGACGATGAAATCAATTGAGGGCTACTGTCAGACGACCAACGATCCACAGCAGTGCCTCTCGTCCTTTCTGAACGATGCACGCGCATTTGCACAGGCCAAAGCACGGCAAGAGGAGCGCGACTTTCAACTCGCCCTCGCTCGTGAATCAGCACGCGCAACGGACAATGCCTTAGCCCTCATGTGGCTCTTCTCCGGTTCCACATACACTCCCTACCAGATTCCGCCGGCCACCTCTTCTCATCATTCACCGTATGGTCCTCCCACGCTTCCTCTGCCTCGTTCGCCGATCAATTGTCAGAGCTATGTACTCGGCAACGCCGTCAACACGTCCTGTTACTAGGACGCACGTCCAGACCGGAGATAGTCATAGGGCGTTGCACCCTGAGTGGGCAACGTACTCCATACATCACGCGAATCCATCACCGGATCGATGCCTCGGCTGGTGGCGCCACGATTGCGGTCCATCAAGCGCTGGAACATATTGTAGCTGAGCAGATTTCCCGCACCGCTGTTTACCGCGTTCGTCACACCCGCAATCATGTTCGACGTGGCTTCCCCAGCGCCGAGAATCCCCTGCGCCTGCGCGCGTCCCGCGTCCAGTTGCGTTTGGGCGATCTGACCCGAGAAGGCCTGGAGGAGATTCGCCGACTGACCGGCCGCCCCGGCGCCCGTGTTGAACAAGCCAAAGAGCTGGGAAAACTGCCGTTCCGATTCTTCCGCCCCGAGACCCCGCACAAAATCCCCGAGGAGCTTCACACCTTCCTCGGATCCACGGAGCCCCTTGCGGGCCAGACTGCGATCGAGGTACTTCGTCCCTTGCTCCAGCTGGAAGTGGTAGTACGGCGAGGCTTCAATCGGCTCCTGGCCGGCGCCCGCTTCGATCTCCGACCGCTTCTGAAACGTCGTGAGCCGCGATTGCGCATCGGTCAGCCGGTTCCGTCGCGTGGCATCCTGCTCCATGTAGAGCGTCCGTCGACGCTCACTCGCATTCTTCCCCGTCAAAATTGGAAAGCTGTTCCAGTCGGTCGGCTGCGAGAGTCGGTCGGCTGCGAGAGTCGGTCGGCTGCGAGAGTCGGTCGGCTGCGAGAGTCGGTCGGCTGCGAGAGTCGGTCGACCTCCGATTGCAGATCGACCATTTGCAAGGCGTTCTGCCGGACCCGCTCTTGAAGAGCCCCATGAGCGTCAGGTCTTGCAATCACACATGCACCTCTACCGCTAATGCTACGGGATTGTCTGATGGTAGATCCTACAGACTTATGCACCGGAGGCAACGAGAATGCCGCATCGCATTCCGAGCGGAGAAGCAGAGGATACGATATGCCGAACCGCAGGATGCTCAAAAAGACCGTCCAGCAAGGCCGCAGCCGATGAAAGCACCGGAGGCGTAGCCTCACGGCTACGTTGAGGATGCTTTCGAGGGGAGAACGCCGCTGGCGGTTTTTTCAGCATCCTGATGCTAGAAGATTTTTCGATACTGCCTCGAATGCACCCCCGACTCATCAGCAAAGCCCAGGGACGCACTGTCGGGATTGCCTGTGTCGTTGAGATCGATGCGATAGTGTCCGCGAATGGCTTCCATCGCCGTTTCAAAAGGAACGGCCTGGGGATAGAGATTGCCCGGTGCATGCGCGCCACGGGTTAGGGTGCGGATGACATCTGCTTGCGCATATTGGGCATCGGACACGACGTAGATGTCGGCCACGGCATGGTCTCCCAGTTTGTGGCCGGGGGTTGTCGGGGGCAAGAGATCGGTTAAGGTCCCGGCAAGCCGATCGCGTTTAAACTGCTTCAAGAGTCCGACGACTTGGCTGTCGGTGGCTTCTGGGGGAACCGAGAGGCTGATGGCATTCATGTCTGACACGACGGCCTGGACTTTGAAGAGGACCGGCGCGGCTTCGGGATCTTCGATGATCGGTCCGGTCGGCCCTTCCGTTCCGGCGGCTTGTTTGTTCTTCGAACTGGGCACGATGAGGAACACAAACAGCCACAGTCCTAACAAAATGGCTGCGATGACGATCAGGGGGTGGACTCCGGCACGCTTGCCTTCTTTGTAGGAGTGTGCCTCGTCACTCATGACGGTGTTCCTCGGTGGCGGTGGCAGGATTCTGCTTTTTGGCTTCATCCCACAGTCGATCCATCTCTGTCAATGAAAGCTCTCCAACCCTACGGCCCGACGCGGCTGCATGAGCTTCGATGAATTGAAATCGTTCGACGAATCGGTTCGCGGCTTGGCGCAGGGCGTCTTCCGGATTCACCTTGATGAAGCGGGCGAGATTGACGAGTGAAAACACCACGTCCCCGAACTCCGCGACGATCTCCGCTTGTCGAGCTGATGGGGCGCCGGCGTCGGGCTCTGTCTGGTTCGACGCGGGAATGCGAATCGCCGCACGAAGCTCCTGGATTTCTTCCTCAATCTTGCCGAGGACCTGATCGAAGCCTTTCGCATCATGGGTCCAATCGAAGCCGACGCGTGAGGCGCGGACTTGCAGTTGATAGGCCCTCAAGAGGGCCGGCAGGGTCGGAGGCACACCGTCGAGTGCCGAATCCGGCCGGCCCAAAGCCTGACGTTCCGTCCGTTTGATCTCGTCCCATCGCGCAACCACTTGGTCGGCATTCGCCGGGGTCGGCACCGCAGTGCCATTTCCAAATACGTGGGGGTGTCGTCTGATCAATTTGTCTGCCAGTTGCTCCAGCACGTCCTCAATCGTGAAGCGGCCCGCCTCTGACGCGATTTGACTATGAAACAGCACTTGCAGCAGCACATCACCCAGCTCCTCCGGCAGTTTCGTCTGATCCTGTCGGTCGAGAATTTCTAACACTTCGTAGGTTTCTTCAAGCAGATGGGGCTTCAACGACTCGTGTGTTTGCTTGCGGTCCCAGGGGCATCCACCCGGCGCACGTAACACGGCCATCAAATCGACGAGTATATGAAACCGTTCCGACATGTTGGCCTCATGGTTGCACAGAGTTGGGCGCTCATTATACTCGGTTCTCAGCAAGCTTCGTAACTACCATCAGGTGTTCAGGCTGAAGGCTGAAGTGTACAGACTACAAATGATTTCGCAAAGCATGAATGCGGGGGTAGCGGGATACAGGGATAGTCGGGGTAGCCTCTTACCCCTCTACCCCGTTGCCCCTTTACCCCTTTACCTCTTCAAGCAGAGATGAATCCTCCTTGCGCAAGAAGCCCTACCCCTAAAAGCCTTCAGTCTATCTACCTGAGTCGTGACCAGGCTTCAACCGGCTGCGCAGCTTGCGCGTCTGTCCCTAATCCGGACGTAAGGTCGTTGGTGGAGTGCTCTTGCGCACACACGAGTGCCAGATCACGACGGCAAGATGCGGGAAGGCTGCGCGTGGCGGGCCACCACCACATCGGGGCGTTCTGACGCTCC
>Ga0163151_10005311_pt1 | contig 16528 bp, 14 predicted proteins | sample OliLakLV19MP5IB2_FD_145596 | JGI IMG/M metagenome (GOLD analysis project Ga0163151, IMG submission 145596) | Freshwater microbial mat bacterial communities from Lake Vanda, McMurdo Dry Valleys, Antarctica - Oligotrophic Lake LV.19.MP5.IB-2 | ecosystem: Environmental > Aquatic > Freshwater >...
CGTCTATTATTACCTTGTCATTGCGAGAGCTGGACCAACCCGACGTTGGGTGGAATCGCCAATGAACACCCCCGATTGTCATTGCGAGCGAGGCTTGCCGAGCGTGGCAATCCATCGGAACGCGTGGATTGCCGCAGTCGCTTAGGCTCCTTCGCAATGACAAACGGTAGGTGTTCATTAGCAGGAGCGCAGCGACGAAGCAATCCATCTAGCTGGATCGCCACGCCCTCGTTCCTCGGGCTCGCGATGACAAATCAGAGGGTAAAATATCCTGGCTAGCGGTGCCGTTCCGCTTGGTAACCGCTCAAGACGACCGCCGCGTCATGGCTCGCATCCTCATCGTAACGTATGGCTCACTGGGGGATATTTTTCCCGCCATCGCGCTCGGGCGGGCCCTGCAGGCGCGCGGACACGAAGCGACGATCGCGACCAGCGAACCGAATCGCGCCACCATCACCGTGGCGGGGTTGCACTTCCGTCCGGTGAGGCCCGACTTATCGGTCAAAGGGGAGGCCATGATTCGTCGCATCATGAATGGCCGGCGTGGGACAGAATACCTGATGCGCAACGTCGTGTATCCGTCGGTTCATGACATGTACACGGACCTCGCCGCGATCGCGGGGGAGGCCGACCTCCTCGTCAGCAGTGAGCTCGCGTGCGCCGTCGCGATTGCCGCCGAACGACTCGAACTGCCTTGGGTGTACTTCGCGCTTTCGCCCATTTCATTCCTGCCGACCCTCGATCCCTCGCGGTTACCGGGTCCGGCCGTGCTGCACTGGATTCAAACCCTCGGCCCGGCGGCGAACCGGTTCGTGCGGCGCATGGCCAAGCTGGCTTCGTACTCGTGGTGGAAGCCGGTGCGCACGTTACGGCGCCGGTTGGGGATGGCGGACGGCCAATCGCCGCTTTTCGAAGGCAAGTACTCGCCGCATCTGAACCTGGCGCTCTTCTCTCCCGTTCTGCAGCCGCCGCAAACCGACTGGCCGCCGCAAACCGTCCAAACTGGATTTCTCTTTCACGACGAGCCACCGGATGAGCGAGCTAGCGGTCGACTTCCCGCGGAGGTGGAGTCGTTCCTCGGGGCCGGAAAAGCGCCGATTATTTTCACCCTTGGCTCGGCGGCCGTATTCCTGGCAGGCGAATTCTACGCGAACAGCGCCGAGGCGGCACGCCGGCTCGGCCGCCGGGCGGTGCTGTTGATCGGGAAGAATCCGGCACCGGCGACTAGCGATCCAACGATCCTGGTATGGGATTATCTGCCCCATGCCCAGATCTTCCCCCGCGGTGCGGTCATCGTGCATCAGGGAGGCGTCGGCACGACCGCGCAGGTGTTGCGCGCCGGGCAGCCGATGCTGGTGATGCCATTCGCTCACGATCAGTTTGATAATGCGGACCGCGTGTGCCGCCTTGGGGTTGCTCGTCAGATCTCACGTAGCGCGTACACCCCAACCCGGGCGGCCGCCGAACTCGAACCCTTGCTCTCGAACCCCAGCTACGGAGCGACGGCGCAGCGGCTCGGCCATCAACTTCGCACCGAGTCCGGGCCTGCAGCGGCGTGCGACGCGATCGAACATTTGCTCGCCGCGAGGTCGCACTGCGGTTGAGATGGAGCGGCTTGTCCTCAAGACGCTAACGTGAGAGCGAACATTCGGAAGCGGGTTGGGGACAACTTGCTCCACCTTTCAGTGGCTTCGGTTGAGATCGAAGAATAAGCTCCATTGCATGAGCCAGGCTAAGGGCGACTATTGCTCTTTCCCGCCACGATCCAGGCGATAACTTTATCAGCCAGCCGATCGAATGCAGCGACGCTCAGTTCGATGTGCTCCTCTTTCGTATCCTCGATCTTGTTATGACTGATCCCGTGCAGGCTTTGCACGAACATCATCACCGTCGGAACGCCCGCGCCCGCCATTTCGGCGGCATCATGCAGTGGGCCGGAGGGCAGTCGCAATGAAACTCCCGCCGTTTCCCGGATCGCCGCATCACAAAGCTCAATCAGCTCCGGATGAAAGGGCCGCGGCTCGATGTGCCAGAGGCGTTCCCAACTAACACTCACGCCACCCTCGCGGGCGAAACGCTCACTTGCCTCACGCGCATCCTGCAGCATGCGCGCGAGGGCGTCGGCATTCAGGTGCCGTTGATCCAAAGTGATTCGGCACTCCTCCACCACGCTGGTCACGATCCCCGGCTTGGTCGTACAGGACCCGATCGTGCACACGCCGTTGCCGCTACGCTCGGCAATACGATAGATCTCCGGACACATTCTCGCCGCCGCGAGAAAAGCATCCTTGCGCCGATTCATCGGCGTGCTGCCGGAGTGCGCCGCCTGGCCCCGGAACGTGATGGCGTGACGTTCCACGCCGAAGGTTCCCAGCACCGCGCCCAGCGGTAAATTCAAGTCCAGCAGTACCGGCCCCTGCTCTATATGTAATTCAATATAGGCCGCAGCGTTCCTGAGTTCGGCACCCGCCTGCTTCACCTCGGAGAACGTAATTCCGACCTGCTTGAGCGCATCCGGAAGTGCGATTCCGTCGCGGTCTCTCAATCCGCGAGCCTCCTCCAGGTGCAAAGAACCGGAGCAGGCCGAAGAGCCGAAAAGGCTCTTTCCGAAACGGGCGCCTTCCTCATCCGCCCAGTCCACGAGCCGAATCGTTACCGGTGGCTTCCCTTGATAGTGAGCGTTGATCCGACGAAGAATTTCCACCCCGGCGAGCACGTTGAGACAACCGTCCAGCCACCCGCCATTCGGCACCGAGTCCATATGCCCCCCAATCAGGAGCGAGCGATCGGACTCTCCCGGCAAAGTAGCCCAAAGATTACCGGAGGGATCAGCCGTAATTTCCACGGGCAACTCCAGCAACTTTTCCCGTAACCAAGCGCGAGACTTCAGCCAGGTGCTGGTGAACGCGACGCGTTGCGCGCCGTTCTCATCACCGGTGAGCTGACGAAGTTCCTTCAGTTCCGCGACGGTCCGCGCCGGAGCAAGTGCGTTCGACATAGGATAAACGGAATATCTCCGCTTTGTGACTTGGAAACGGAGCGCAGGCGAGTCACATTCCATTCCGAGGCCCCCACGTGTTCACTGCCCGCCGGCTGCAGCGGCGAAAAATTCCCCCGTCAGCTGCATTGCGCACGGCACCTGCTCTGAACGAAACCCGTCCATCCCATTTATGCCTACCCTCGCCACCACCGTCGACGGTCTGAAGTTACCGAATCCCTTTATCATCGGCTCCGGTCCTCCGGGCACTAATCTGAGTGTCATCCAACGCGCCTTTCGCGAGGGGTGGGGCGCGGTCATCGCCAAGACGGTCAGCCTTGATTCGTCGAAGGTGGTGAATGTAACTCCGCGTTACGCCAAACTGCATGCCGGCAACGGGGAAGTCATCGGCTGGGAAAACATCGAGTTGATCAGCGATCGTCCGTTCCACCTGTGGTTGGATGAATTCAAACGCTGCAAGGATGGGAATCCCCAAGGCGTGCTCATCGCGTCCATCATGGAAGAATACAACCGGGACGCTTGGATCGAGATCGTGCAACGTTGCGAGGCGACGGGCATCGACGCCTTTGAACTGAATTTTTCGTGTCCGCATGGTTTGCCTGAACGCAAAATGGGAGCAGCCATGGGGCAGGACCCACAGATCCTGGAAGAGGTTTGTGGCTGGGTGAAGTCGGCGACGAGGAAACCGGTTTGGGCAAAGATGACTCCCAATATCACGCACATCGAGGACCCCGGCCGAGCCGCGCTGCGCGGGGGCGCCACGGGACTGAGCGCAATCAACACCATCCGCAGTGTAATGGGCGTGAACCTGGATACGCTCCGACCCGAACCCACGGTGGAAGGTTATACGACGCCCGGCGGTTATTCGTGTCGAGCGGTGAAGCCGATCGCGCTGCGGATGGTGATGGAACTAGCCACCATGACTCGCGCCGAGTTCCCCGGCCGCTCGTTGTCAGGGCTCGGCGGAGTGGAGAGCGGGGAAGACGCCGCGCAATTCATCCTGCTCGGGGCCGACACGGTGCAAGTCTGCACGGGCGTGATGAAATTTGGCTACGAATGCGTGCAGCCCATGTGCGATCAGCTACTGGCCTTCATGGCGAAGCACAACTTCGAGACGCTGGACGATTTCCGGGGCAAGAGCCTCCCCTACTTCACCACGCATGCGGATCTCGTCAGACGACAGACCCAGCGTAAAGCGGCGCAAAAATTAGCGGCCACGGCCGCCGCGGCCGCCCCCAGCGCCGATGGAAGCAAGGCGGTACGCAGCGATGCGGAATGGACGGGTGATGAATTCGTCCGGCAATCGGATGCGCTCTCGCGCGGCTAAACGCGTGAGCTTCTCGCCACCCGATATGGCGCCCTCCCTCCGCTTGGTTTCCGTCTACACCCGTCGCGCTCGATCGAGTTCCTCGCCGCGCGGCGAAGACCGAAAGCAAACGGGAGTTCTCTTTAAACCCGTTTGCCGCAGCTCTGCTTTCTTTCCATGGCACTCCTGATTAAGAACGGCGAAATCATCACGGCGGATTCGCGTTACACCGCCGACATCCTCTGTGAAGCTGAAACCATCACGGCGATTGGACCGAACCTCGCCGCTCCCACGGGTGCCGAGGTGGTCGATGCGAGGGGCAAGTATGTCTTCCCTGGGTTCATTGATCCGCACGTCCACATTTACCTGCCCTTCATGGGCACGTATTCAAAAGATACGTACGAGACCGGATCGGAGGCAGCCCTGGTCGGCGGGACCACCACCCTGATCGAGATGTGCTGCCCCGCGCGCTCCGACGATCCGCTGCAGGCGTTCGAACTCTGGATGTCCAAAGCCGTGGGTAAATCAGCGTGCGATTTCAGTTTTCACATGGGGGTGACGAAGTTCGACGACACCACTGCCGGACAGCTGCGCGAGATCGTGAACCGCGGAATCAGCTCCTTTAAAATCTTTCTGGCCTATAAAGGGGCTTTCGGGATCGATGACACGGAACTCTACCGCACGCTCAAACTCGCCAAGGAACTCGGCGTGATTGTCACCGCCCACTGCGAGAACGAGACCTTGGTCGCGGAGCGTTGTCGGGAGTTATTGGCGGCCGGCAAGTCGGATCCGGCGCAGCACCACGAGAGTCGACCACCCGCGGTTGAGGCCGAAGGGGTGCATCACCTGTTGACGTTTGCGGAACTGACCGGCGCGGCCACCTACATCGTTCACCTGAGCTGCGAGGAAGCGTTGCGCAATGCCATCGCGGCCCGCCAGCGCGGCGTGCGCGTGGCCATCGAGACACTGATCCAGTATCTGGTACTCGACAAAACCTATGCCGAGCGGCCGGACTTCGAAGGAGCCAAGTATGTGATGTCGCCGCCGCTGCGCGAGGTGCGGAATCAAAATGTACTGTGGAACGGATTGCGCGATGGCTTGATTCAGACTGTCGCAACCGACCACGCGCCGTTTGATTTCAAGCACCAGAAACCAATGGGTAAAACCGATTTCACGAAGATCCCCAACGGCATCCCGTCACTGGAGGAGCGCGTGAATCTGCTCTATACGTACGGGGTGAAGGCGGGGAAATTCGATCTGCACACGCTGGTTAATGTTGGCAGCACCCAAGTCGCAAAATTGTTCGGGCTCTTTCCGAGAAAAGGCACCATTCAACTTGGCGCCGATGCGGACCTCGTCGTTTTTGACCCGAACTACCGCGGCACCATTTCAGCCCGGACGCAGCACATGAATGTAGATTACAGCGCGTTCGAGGGCTGGCCGCTCGAAGGTCGCGCCAGTGTGGTGACGGTGCGGGGACAAGTGGCGGCCCGTGACGGCACGTTCACTGGCACGTTCGGACGCGGCCAGTTTCTGAGACGACAACCCAGCCACTTCTAGACGGGTAAATAGTCATGTCTACGTCTACCGCCCGTACCGCCCCAGCTGGCAGCAACCTGGCCGCGCTGCAGGACTCGCCCCTCTACAATTCCGACCTCGCCCCCGTTCCCCGCGAGCGACGTACCTGGTCGAAGTGGCATATCGCGGCGCTCTGGATCGGCATGGCGGTGTGTATTCCGACCTACACGATAGCGAGCGGCCTGATCGCGCAGGGCATGAACTGGTGGCAGGCGTTGCTCGCCGTGCTTTTGGGCAACCTGATCGTGCTGATTCCCATGACGCTCAATGCGCATCCAGGAACTGAGTACGGCATCCCGTTCCCCGTTCTGCTGCGCGCCAGCTTTGGTACGCTCGGCGCCAACATTCCCGCCCTGATGCGGGGCGTGGTGGCCTGCGGCTGGTTCGGCATTCAAACGTGGGTCGGCGGCGCCGCCATTTATGGGACGGGCGCTATAATATTTGGTTTTGACCCCACCACGAAGATTGCACTCCCGGTGCTGGGACTTTCCCCCGGTGAGTTTGGGTGCTTCCTGCTTTTCTGGGCCATCAATGTCGTTTTCATTCTGAAGGGAATAGAATCCATCAAGTGGCTTGAGGCCCTGAGCGCACCGTTCCTGCTCGCGATCGGTGCGGCTCTGGTGGTTTGGGCGTATCAGGCCGCGCACGGATTTGGTCCGATCTTCAACCAGCCGGACACCTTGATCGCGGCAGGGAAATTCTGGCCCGTGTTCGGAGCCGGGCTGACGGCGATGGTGGGCTTCTGGGCCACCCTCTCGCTCAACATCCCGGATTTCTCCCGCTTTGCCCGATCGCAACGGGACCAGATGGTTGGCCAGGCGATCGGCCTGCCGACCACCATGGCGCTGTATGCTTTCATCGGGATCGTCGTGACCAGCGCGACGATTGTGGTCTTTGGTGAGGCGATCTGGGATCCCACGGCCGTCATCGCGCGTTTTGGCAGCAAGAGTCTTTCAGCCCTCGCGCTGGTAACCCTGGCCGTTGCCACCCTCTCGACCAACATGGCCGCCAATGTGGTTTCGCCTGCGAACGATTTCTCCAACCTCGCCCCCCGCCGCATCAGCTTCAAGACGGGTGGACTCATTACCGCCTTTATTGGGGTGATTATGATGCCATGGAAACTGATGGCAGACCCGACGGGCTATATTTTCACGTGGCTCATCGGATATAGCGCATTGCTCGGTCCCATCGCGGGGATCATGATTGCGGATTACTTCTTGATCCGCCGGCGCCACCTGTCGGTCGCGGCGCTCTACGACACCCATGGTCCGCACCGCTACCTTGGCGGCTTTAGCATCGTTGCTTTTGCGGCGCTTTTCCTGGCTGTTCTGCCCAACTTACCCGGTTTCCTCGCCACGGTGAATTTCGTGGATCGCGCCAACGTGGCGCCAGCGCTGCTCGGCATTTATAATTATGCGTGGTTTGTCGGATTCGCGATCGCGGTTGTTGCGTACCTGGTGCTGCGGAAGCGTTTTCCCAATCACTAGCCCGAATATTTCACACCTTCTCGTAAACGTGCAGCAAACTGTATTTCATTTGTCATTGCGAGAAGCGCAGCGACGAAACAATCCATCTAGCTGGATTGCCGCGCCCTCGTTCCTCGGGCTCGCAATGACAATGGAAGGTGTGAAATTTCCGGGCTAGGACCCACGCCCCGATCGATTTTCAACCCCAACCTTCAACTCGTCCGCCACCTTGCTTTCTGTTCACATGAAATCCGTTCCACTGCCCTCCACTCATTTTAAACCCCAGGCGTACTCGGGACCGTCGGCCGACGACGTCCTGACCTTGCGGAAACAGTATCTGAACCCCGGCTTGTTTTTCTATTACAAGAAGCCAATCATGATCGTGGAGGGGAAGATGCAGTGGGTGTGGGACGACACGGGCAAACGCTACCTCGACGGACTGGGCGGGATTGTGACGGTCAGCGTGGGACATTGCCACCCGCACGTCCTGGCTGCGGCGCAAAAGCAAAATGAGACCCTGCAGCACTCGACGACGATCTACCTGCAGCCTCGCATCGCCGAGTATGCCGAAAAGCTGGCGGCCAAGATGCCGGGTGATTTGAAGGTTTGTTACTTCGTGAATTCGGGCTCTGAGGCGAACGACCTGGCGCTGATGATGGCGCGGCTCTACACGGGAAATTACGACATGATCGCGTTGCGCAACGCCTACCATGGGGGGAATGCCAGCGGTATGGGCGTGACGGCGCACAGCACCTGGAAGTTCAACGTACCGCACTCGTTTGGCGTCCACCATGCCATAGCGCCGTATCCGTATCGTGGACACTTCGGCTACGACGACCCCGAAGCCGGGCGGAAGTATGCCGACGATGTGAAGTCGCTGATCGATTACGCCACCTCGGGCAAAGTCGCAGGTTTCATCGCCGAATCCATTCAAGGCGTGGGCGGATTTGTCGTGTACCCTGACGGCTATTTGAAGCACGTCTATGAGCACGTCCGCGGCGCCGGCGGGGTCTGTATCGCCGATGAAGTACAAACCGGCTTCGGCCGGACGGGCACGCACTTCTGGGGTTTTGAAACGCAGGGCGTGATACCTGACATTGTGACGATGGCGAAAGGGATCGGCAACGGGGCACCCCTCGCAGCGGTCGTGACGACCCCGAAGATCGCCGCGGTGCTCACCCAGAAAGTTCATTTCAACACCTTCGGCGGTAACCCTGTGGTGAGCGCCATCGGCAAAGCGGTGCTGGAAGTTATCGAGCGCGAGCATCTGCAGGAGAACTCCCTGCGCATCGGTGCTTACATCCTGGCGGGGCTGGAAAAGCTAAAGGCCCGCCACAAGGTGATCGGCGACGTCCGCGGCAAGGGTCTGATGCTCGGCATTGAATTCGTCAAAGACCGCACCACGAAACAACCGGGCAAGGAAGAATGCGCCCAAGCGGTGGAAAACGCCCGCGAACTGGGCCTGCTCCTCGGCAAGGGCGGCTTGTGGGGACAGACCATTCGATTCGCCCCACCGATGTGTATCACGGAAGCCGATGCCGACTTTCTGCTCGCGGTGTTGGATGAGGCCATCGGCGCAGTGACCTAAGCTAAGGCAATCCAACGTCGCTCCGCCTACGAGCGGAGCAACGTGCGACGATCTGCACTTGCCGCACGGGGCGGCGTTGACGTTTCATCGGCCGGTGCAGACCTCCGCAAACCAATCCGGGATTTTGGCGCTCGAACGACCGGACCGGAGCCTCTGGACCTATTACGTGCTTTCGTTGCTGGTGTTTCCACCGTTGTTTCCGGTGCTGATCCTGCCGGCGTGGTTTCGTTACAGCACGATGCGGTACCGTTTCACGGACGAGGGAATTTCGATGCAGTGGGGAATCCTGTTTCGACGGGAGATCATCGTAAACTACGCGAGAATTCAGGACATTCATCTGCACTCGAATCTCGTGGAACGGTGGCTCGGGCTCGCGCGCGTGATGATTCAGACCGCCAGCGGGAGCGCGGCGGCCGAGATGACGCTGGAGGGTTTCAAGAACTCCGACGCGATCCGTGATTTCCTTTATTCGAAAATGCGCGGGGTAAAGGATCACCCGCGCGATGGGGCGGCTGACGGTCTGTCTCGCGCCAGCCTGCACCCGCACGAACTTGCCGGAATTCTGCGCGAGATTGCGCGGGAGATGCGGGAGATCCGACTCGCGCTCGCTGCGCGCCAACCCCAACCGCCCGGTCCGCCTGAACGCCACCCAGATGCTTGAGCAAGCTCGCACGTACTTGTTACAGTGGCTGCGGATTCCGGCGATGCCCGAAGCACCGTGGGGAGCACCCGAAACGGTCCGAGTGTTTCGCGCGGGTCGGAATTACTACAAGCTTCGGGTATTGCGATGGACTTTCGGGCAATTGCTCACGCTGGCCGGTATCATTTTCTGGGTGATTATGCTCGATCGCTGGGAACGCCGGGTCGACTCAGCCCGAGAGTCCGCCTTGGCGCCGGCCCAGCTCACGATTGAGACCCAAACTGCCCTAGATAACTCATCCATTCCTCCGGAAAAATCGCAGCGCCGTCGCGTCCGCGCGGACGACCTCGTGGCCCAATCTCCGGACTGGTTATTTTCAACATTACAAATCTTCGAGCTATTGGGCCTGATCGGTTACCTTGCTCAACTGCCGCTCACGTTTGCGCTCCTGCGGCTCGATTATGAATTGCGGTGGTATATCATTACGGACCGCAGCTTGCGCATTCGCCAGGGGATCTGGCGGGTGCAGGAAAGCACCATGAGTTTCGCTAATCTCCAGCAGGTCGCCGTGACGCAAGGTCCGGTACAGCGCTGGTTGAAACTCGCCGACGTCCACGTGCAATCCGCGGGCGGAGGCTCCGGCGAAGCGTCATCGCGTGGCCACCGCGAGAATCTCCACGCGGGAATCTTTCACGGCGTGGATAACGCATCAGAGATTCGCGACTTGATTCTCGACCGGCTGCGGCTTTTTCGCGCTACCGGCCTGGGCGATCCGGACGAAGCGAGATCAGCGACATCCATCTTGGCGGATCCTGCAGCGGTCCCCGATTCGACGCGCGCGGCGGCCGAGGCTTTGTTGGCCGAAGTTCAGGCCCTCCGCCGAACCCTTAGCGAACCGGAATCGAACGATAGACGGCCTCACGGGTAGGCACCATCCTCCACGACATGTCAGATAAACCTAAATTCCTCAGAAGAAGCAACCACTGATGAGCGCTGATCAATTAGATCCGGATCGATGGGATAGAACTTTCCCTTCACTTACCGGGTGAACGGCCTCCATCGCGCAACTTTGTTTGGATCAGTGGTCATCAGTGAAAATCAGTGGTTCAACTGAGTTTTTTAGGATAAACGGAGTGGCGCGTCATGAGAGAACAGAAACGCCGCGGTGAGGACATCACCGCGGCGGAAACTGTACCGAAGGGTCAACGGTCCTAAAGCCGCTTCCGTCCGCTAAGCAGCGAAAACAGGAACAGCACCAGGAACACGACAAAGAGCACCTTCGCGATCGTGGCCGCAGTTCCGGCGACGACGCCAAAACCGAGCACTCCTGCGATGATGGCGATGATGAGGAAGATTATCGCGTAGCTTAACATGACGTAGTGATGGGGTTGATTGTTGCGAGTAGCCGCCCTGCTTCGCCTGCGCTCACGTTCGCGATTGAACGCATGGCACTATTGAAGACAACGGGGCTACTCATTGTGGCTTAGACCCGTTCGGAGTCATCCGGAGCGTTGCGAAAGCAACTTTATTCTCCGACCACCCGGTTGGGCCCATCAACCACTATACGAAGCATCCAAGCCGCCGTGTCGTGAACCTCCGCGAGCCGCTCCAAAAGCCGGGCGGTGGCTGCATCCGGTAAATCAACGCACCCCGCACGCAGGTCGCGCGACAATTCGTCGTGTTGAACGCGGAGCTGGTGCAACAGGTGAACCGCCGGAGTACGAAACGCGCGTATTGTACCCACAGGTTCGGTGGCCCCACGGATCTCTGAGTCCGGCAGCTTGAGTCCGAGCGATCCGGTACGATGCCGCAGCTGAGTGAGCCAATAATTCAGCTGCCGTTCTTGATCGTCACATAGCTTCAGGAGGCTGTGCGGACGGGGGCCGGTCACGTTTCCACCAAAGTCACGCAGGAGGTGAACGAGGCCGCACTCCCGCGCCAGCACGCGCGGCAAAATCTTGCTCAGCGCTCCAAGCGTTTTATCCGTTACACCGGAATCCGGAACAGGGCGCGGGCTCGACACGAACACTGCGACCGAAAAAAGCGCGCGGGGTTTCCCCAATTTCCGGTCACCCATCGGGAGAAACCCACCACAGTTTTCGGGAGGAAGGCAATCGAGCAAACGCCCCGAAATCGCGCTAGCGTCGGAGCTTGAGCAAGCGTTCGCCCGCGGCGTGCAGCGTTTCCGGCTTTTTCGCGAAATTCAACCGGACGTAACGATTTTCTCCGTTCGCAAAAAAGCTGGACCCGGGAACGGGGGCGACCCCGATCTCACGCGTCATCCAATGCGCAAATTCGACATCGCTCGCGTAGCCGAAGGGCGAGATGTCGACCATGACGAAGTAGGCGCCTTCAGGGCGGGTATAGGTTAGACCCGTGTTGTCCAAGTAACCGAGTAACACATCTCGCGATCGGGCGTATTCCTTGGCAAGTCCGTCGTAGTAGTTGACCGGGAAGTTGAGCGCCGTCACCACCGCGTGTTGCAAGGGTGCCGGTGCTCCCACGGTAAGGAAATCGTGCACCTTACGCGCTTGCGCGATCACCTCCGGCGCGGCGTGCACATAACCCAGCCGCCAGCCAGTGATTGAAAACGTCTTGGACAACGAGGAACACATCAGCGTCCGACGCGCCATGCCCGGAAGCGTCGAGAAATAGGTATGTCGATGCGGCGCGAAGATGATGTGCTCGTAAACCTCGTCCGTCAGAATCCAGACGTCGTACTCTTCCGCCAGCGCCGCGATTTCCAGCAGCTCAGCGCGCGTGAAGACGCGGCCGCAGGGGTTGGACGGATTACACAGGACGAATGCCTTCAGACCGCTGGCAAAAACGCGCCGAAGCTCCGCCGGGTCGAAACGATACCCGGGTGGATGCAAGGGAACGTGAACGGGCGTCGCTCCCGTCAGAATCGCGTCCGCCGAATAGTTCTCGTAAAAGGGGGAAAACATTCCGACTCGATCGCCCGGATCGCACACCGTCATCATCGCGACCATCATCGCTTCGGTCGCTCCGCACGTGACAACGAGTTCCCGGTCGGCATCGACTGGAGTTCCGAGGAATCGCGTCAGCTTAAGGCCAAGAGCGGAGCGCAATTCGGGCGAGCCCCACGTAACCGCATACTGGTGACGATGGGTGTCCATGGCATCCTTCGCGGCTTGAATGAGCTCAGCCGGCGGATCCCAATCCGGAAAACCTTGCGCCAGATTGATGGCGCCGTGACGAGCCGCGACGCGGGACATTTCGCGGATCAGCGACTCGGTAAAGACAGAGGTGCGTTGGGAAGTGCGGGGCATGAAGCGGCGATAAGAAAGCGGAGAGGCAGGACAACAGCCGACGGCGAAACCAACCAGGACCTAGCCCGGATATTTCACCTTCAGATTTGTCATCGCGAGCCCGAGGAACGAGGGCGTGGCGATCCAGCTAGATGGATTGCTTCGTCGCTGCGCTCCTCGCAATGACAAGGTAATAATAGACGTACCCAGCGGGTCGAGCGTTCACGCCAGAGTGTGAAATATTCCGGCTAGGGAATCCGGAGCGTCATGCCTGGCCTGAGATCGCCTTCATCCCGCATATTGCCGCGGTTCGCCTCGAAGATCCCACGTACCTGAGCCGCCGATACACCGGCGCCGTAATAGTCGCGGGCAATTTTCCACAACGAGTCTTTTTCGCGGACAACATGGGTGCGCCCCGCTCGCGCGGCGCTGGGAGATGACGGCGCCGTCGGGACGAATCGCGGCGGCGTCGCCGGAGCCGACGCGGGTGGAGCGTTGATGATGATGCGCTCAGCGGGCGCAGTGATCGGAGGAGCCGCGGAACGAGTTGGGAGACCCGCGGGAATTTCGTCATTCTCAACCGCGACGCGCGGCGGTGCTCCCCGCGCAGCGTCCTGCACGGGATTGGTCAACGACAACATGCGCGGCGTCCGGTTGACGGGAACGGCTCCGCCACCGCGCAGCGTTGCCAGCTCCGCGCGCAATTCTTCATTTTCGCGGCGCAGTTTGGTCAATTCCTCATCTGCGGCCAGGCGCACGGACTGGTTATCCAAGGGACGACCGGGAATTCGCGCGGCGAATTCGCGGGTGGCGGCTTGCACCATGCCGCGGACAAACGGCGCCTGCTTGGAGTTCGGCTGAAGCTCGAGATATTTGCTGAAGTGGTAGTAGGCGAGAATCGGGTCCTTGGTGTGGTTCAGGTAAATTGAACCGGCCTCGACGTGGGATTCCGGCGAATCTCGCGGACCACGCCGCTCGATGACCTTCAGAAAGGCCGTCAGCGCCTCAGGATTGCGCCCCTGCTTCTTGAGCTGAACGCCTTGAAGATAAAAGGGCTCATCCAATTCTGCGATCTGGGGAGCATCGTTACCGCCGCTGCACCCCACGCCGAGCAGCAGCGCACAGAGGGCGACAGCGGCAAGGATGAAGCGACGAACGGTCATGTCGTAGTGAATGGGATTGAATGGAGAGTCGTTGAAGCTAAATTCCGCACCTCTCGCTGACGACTCAAACTCTAAATGGCGCTGCAACCGAAAACCGTTCTCTCCCGTGCACGTGCGTGCATCCGGGCAGAAACGGATGCATTGACCGCCACCAGTAACGCGCTCGGGGCGGAATTTGTCGCGACGGCGCAAGCCGTGGCCGATGCGCGCGCCGCAGGCAAGAAACTGATTTTCACCGGCGTGGGGAAGAATGCGCCCGTAGCCCAGAAGATCGCAGCCACGTTTAACAGCACGGGCGTTTCCTCCTGTTTTCTCGATGCCACCCAGGCGCTGCACGGGGATCTCGGTCTGGTCGACGAAGGCGACCTCGCTTTTTTGCTGAGCAATAGCGGGCAATCGGAGGAAATCCTGCGACTTGTGCCGATGCTCAAACGCTTTGGGGTGCGGATTGTGGCGTTTTCCAGCACGGTGAGCTCGGATCTCGTGCGAAACGCAGATCTTCGCCTCCTTTATCGGGTACCGCGCGAGGCGTGTCCGCTCAAACTTGCGCCGACCGCCAGCACCACGGCCGCGCTCGCCTTGGGCGATGCGTTGGCGATGGTCTTGCTGGAAATGCGCGGACTCACGCGCGACGACTTCGCCAAGTATCATCCCGCGGGAAATCTCGGACGAGTGCTGCTCCTGCGGGTGAAGGACATTATGCGCACGGGCGAGCGGCTTTCGATCGCCCGCGACACCGTGACCACCCAGGACGCAATCCTGCGGATGACCAAGGCAAAGAGCGGCAGCATCGCCTTGGTCGCAGCGAAAACGGGCAAGTTAACGGGAATTCTCACCGATGGAGACTTCCGGCGGAGCGCCCTGACAGGCCCCGACTTTCTCCAACAACCGGTCGCGACGTTCATGACGCGTAACCCCAAAGTCATTTCGGAGGATGCGCTCGGGGTGGATGCGCTGCGATTATTCGAGGCGCACAAGATCGACGACTTAATCGTGATTGACCGCCATGGAAAACCCGTGGGATTGATCGACGGTCAGGATTTACCAAAACTCAAGATCGTGTGAAGCCTCCTATTCGAATCGGCATAATCGGCATGGGCGGCTTTGCGGGGACTCACCAGCACGCCATTGCGCGACTTGAGGAACGAGGCCATGCCCGGCTGATCTGCACCTGCGATCCGAACCTGGATGCGTTTCGACACGAGCAAGGCGCGTGGCGACTGGCAGAACGAGGGGTGAAGCTGTACCGGGATTACCGGGCCATGCTCGAGGAGTGTCACCCTGAACTGGATATGGTCGTCGTGCCGACGCCGATCCAGCTGCACGCGGAAATGCACGCGGCGGCGACCAGCTTCGGGATTCCCGTGTATCTCGAAAAGCCTCCGACGCTGGATTATGCAGAATTGGAGCGGATGATTACCGCGGATGCCCGGGCGCGAAAATCGTCGGTCGTCGGATTTAATTTTATCATCGAGCCCTTGCGGCTGAAGATCAAAGAGCGCCTGCTCGCCGGGGAGTTTGGCGCGATTCGCGGAGCAACCCTCAATGCGTTATGGCCCCGACCGGCGAGCTACTTTGCGCGCAACAACTGGGCCGGGCGCCTGCTGGCGCCGGATGGCCGGGTCGTACTCGACTCGTGCTTTGGCAATGCGATGGCGCATTTCGTGCACAACCTGCTGTTCTGGACCGGCGGACCCGATCTGTTCACCTGGGCCCGGATCGCCGCCGTCCGCGCGGAGCTTTATCGGGCGCACCGCATCGAAGGGGCGGATACGTTCTTTGTTGAGGCCGACACCTCCGGCGGCGTGACGCTTCGATTCGCGCTCTCGCATGCGTGCGCGGGCACCGGCACGCAGGCCGAGACCGTACTTTGCGACAAGGCCGTACTTCGCTACACGGTTGGGCAGCAGCTGGAAATCCGCTGGACGGACGGTCGCGTTGAGCGTGTGCCTTTGAATCCCTTCGACGCATTGGTGGAAAACCACCTGGACTACTTTCGCTATTTGCGGGGTGAAAGTCCGCGGCCTGCGACCACGTTGGCGGATTCGCGGCCATTTGTGGCCCTGAACGGCCTCGCGCACATTTCGAGCGGGCAGATCATGCCGATACCCGCGAACCTCATCGGCGTCGTTCGCGACGAGAAGGAGCAAACGGATTATCTACAGGTCACCGGCATGCCCGCGGCGCTCGAGCAGTTTTTGACCCGCGGCGCTTGGCCCAGTGCGAACGGTTGGAATCGCGAGCCGCCCGAAGTGGTCACGCCGGCGGATCTTCCCCGTTTCCACGACGTGGTTCGCAAAATGGCGAGCGAGCGAAACCCGGAGTGAAGAGGAATGAAGCGTGAAGCTTAAGGCGTGGCGCGCCGGCGGCTCGCCGGATCCGGGCTCGAGTCCGCGCAACGAAGGATAATGCGGCGCTCACGTCGCTTTACTCAGACGGAATTTTTGCCAACCTTTTCCTGCCATGCCGACGCCCGCTTTTGTCTATCAAGATCCGTTCCCTTTGGGAGCGGATCTTGAT
>Ga0163151_10005313_pt1 | contig 16520 bp, 18 predicted proteins | sample OliLakLV19MP5IB2_FD_145596 | JGI IMG/M metagenome (GOLD analysis project Ga0163151, IMG submission 145596) | Freshwater microbial mat bacterial communities from Lake Vanda, McMurdo Dry Valleys, Antarctica - Oligotrophic Lake LV.19.MP5.IB-2 | ecosystem: Environmental > Aquatic > Freshwater >...
ACACGGCTGGTCCGCGATGGCGGAGAAGCCCCCATCGCGGACCAGCCGTGTCGGGATGCGGGGGACGTTGGAGCCGGCGCGCAGAGCGCGGGTCAGCCACAGCGAGTGCATCCGCCGGGCAAACTCGGCCCGCACATCGAAATCGTCGAAGAACAGGCGGCGGAACATGTGCAGGAGAAGTGTATATCAGGGCGCGGTCTGGGCGAGCGTTCCGACGGTCATGCCCCGGGCCGCCCGACCCACCGAACACTACGATCGCCCGTGGCGGCGCGTGTGGTCATCATCGGGGGGGGGTTCGCGGGCCTGACGGTGGCCCGGACGCTCGCATCGCGCCGCGCGGATGCCCCGGTGCGCGTCACGCTGATCGACCGGCGCAACCACCATCTTTTCCAGCCGCTGCTGTACCAGGTCGCTACCGCCTCGCTCTCGCCGGCGGACATCGCGCAGCCAATCCGCAAGGTGCTCTCGCGGGCGCGGAACACCGAGGTGCTGCTCGGCGAGGCCGTGGGGGTGGACGCCGAGCGGAGGGTGGTCCAACTTCGCGACGGCGAGGTGGCGTACGACGCGCTGATCGTCGCGACAGGTGCGACGCACTCGTACTTCGGGCGCGACGACTGGGCGGCCGCCGCGCCGGGACTGAAGACCGTCGAGGACGCGATCGAGATACGGCGCCGCTTCCTGCTGGCCTTCGAGGGCGCGGAGCGCGAGCACGATCCAGAGGCTCGCAGGGCACGGCTCACGTTCGTCGTCGTGGGCGGGGGGCCGACGGGTGTGGAGTTAGCCGGCGCGATGGCGGAGATCTCGCGGAGATCCATCCCCAGGGACTTCCGCTCGATCGACACGACCACCGCGCGCATCGTGCTCATCGAGGCCCAGCCGCGGGTGCTCGCATCGTTTGAGGAGCGACTCTCCGAGCGCGCACGGCGGGACCTGATGGCGCTGGGCGTCGAAGTCCGCACGAGCGCCCGGGTGACGGCGATCGACTCTCGCGGCGTGAACATCGGCGGGGAGCGCGTGGACGCGGGGTGTGTCTTCTGGGCCGCGGGCGTGGTGGCCTCGCCTCTCGCGGCGACACTGCCGTGCGCGCTGGACCGGCAGGGACGATCGGTCGTCGGGCCGGACCTCTCGGTGCCGGGGCATCCGGAGATATTCGTCATCGGCGACCTTGCGAAGGTGACCAACCCGAGGACAGGCGCGGATGTGCCGGGCGTAGCGCAACCGGCGATCCAGATGGGCCGGTTCGTCGGACACATACTGAGGCGTGAATGCGCGAGCGGCGGCTTCGTGCCGGGCACCGCGGAACGTGGGCGGTTTGCCTACCGCGATTACGGCGACATGGCGACGATCGGGCGCGCGCGGGCGGTGGGCATGGTGTTCGGCATCCGCGTCGTGGGCGTGCTGGCTTGGGTGCTGTGGGCGGGGCTGCACGTCCTGCAACTCATCGGGTTCCGCAGCAAACTGATCGTGATGATCCAGTGGACGTGGGCCTATGTGGTCTTCACGCGCGGGGCGAGACTCATCACCGGCGACACCGACCTCAGACTGGGACGCGCACCGGAACAGGACGCGGCACCCGTCGCCTAACATTTGCGCCTGCGCCCGTAGCTCAGTGGATAGAGCGTCGGTCTTCGGAACCGAAAGTCGGGGGTTCGAATCCCTCCGGGCGTATTGGCTTTCTCCGCCATCCCGGCAGCGAAGACAGTCAAAGCACACTGCGAGCAGAGAGAAGCCCGGAGCGTTCGATCGCCCCGGGCTTCGCGAACAGATGCGAGATTTTCGTGAATCGCAGCCGCGTCAGTACGGGGTCGCGGGGATGGGTACCGTCGATGCGAGGAAGAGGAGCCGTTTACTCGAGGGGTTCCTGAGCAATGACAAATATGTCTGCTCCTTCCATCGCGCGGATCGGTGCCCACCGCCGCGGCCGCGACCAGTGCGGCTTGTGATTGCTCCTTTACATCTTGATCGAAGGCCTGCCGCGCCCCATCAGGCCAACCACCAGCGACAGCAGGAAGAGCACCAGGAAGATAAAGAACAGCACTTTGGCGATCGTTGCCGCCCCAGCGGCGATTCCGCCGAAGCCGAAGACCGCAGCGATGACAGCGATGATGAAGAATCCGATTGCCCAGCCAAGCATGTGAATCTCCTTTTTTGCCCCCCCCCTCGCGACGAGTGGCGCGGCAGGACGGCTTTAGTGAACTTCGCGGTTTGAGTGCGTGGGCGACTTAGTCCTTGGCGTCCCGTGCCGCGTCCTTGATGCCGTCTCCCGCTGCCTCGATGTCCTTGCCAGCACCCTCTGTGGTGTTGCAGCCGAGCATCGCGATGGTCACGAGCAGGAGGGCGATGGGCGTGAGGTAACGATCCAGGACGGTAGAATGATTGCGCTTCATGGCTCTGCCTTTTCTGTAGTAGGAAAGTCGCTGCAAACTTGTCAGCGTTGAATGCATCATCGCCGGGCCGCGCGCACCATCGCTGAAATCGCGATGAAAAGGCGTTCATTCTGTGCCGCTATGTTTTGAGCGTCGCCGATCGAGAGTGATCGGGATCCCGCAAAGGGGCTGGAACGGTGCCGGGAAATCGGGTAGGCTCAGGATCTGATGGATCGCAGGATCTCAGGATCATGGAGGTGGACTGTGCGAGTGCTGATCATCGAAGATAATCCCAAGATGGCCGAGGCGCTGCAGCGCGGCCTGCGCGAGAGCGGCTACGCCGCCGATGTCTCCCACACGGGGTTCGAGGGCGAGGACATGGGCGCGGCGGAGGAATACGACGCCATCCTTCTGGACCTGATGCTCCCGGATCGCGATGGCGTCGAGGTGTGCCGCAACCTGCGCCGGCGCAACGTCGCAACGCCGATCCTGATGCTCACCGCGCTGTCGGGCACCGAGAGCAAGGTCGCGGGCCTGGACGCGGGAGCCGACGACTACATCACCAAGCCCTTCGAGTTCGAGGAACTGCTGGCGCGCCTGCGTGCGCTGCTCCGCCGCGGCGAGGCGACGGAGTCGCGGATGCTCAAGTGCGACGACCTCAACCTCGACGTCTACACGCGGCGCGCCTCGCGCGGCGAACAGTCGGTCGATCTTTCCAACAAGGAGTTCGCGCTCCTTGAGTACCTCATGCGCAACCCCAACCGCGTCCTGTCGCGCACCCAGATCGCCCAGAAGGTGTGGGACATGAACTTCGATCCGTCGAGCAACGTGATCGACGTGTACGTCGCGGCGCTCCGCAAGAAACTGGATCGAGGCTTCCCGCGCGAACTCTTCCACACCGTCAAGGGCGCGGGCTACCGGTTCGGCGTTCTCGATTGAACCAGCGTCCGCAGGACCGGGGATTGAGCGTCGTGGAACAAGTCGCAGTGGATCGTACCGCATCGGGTCTGGGCGCAGCCCATCGCGCCGCCGCGAACCACACACCGGTTGAGATTCCTGCCGCCAAGCCGCGGGCGCATACGCCCGCGAGATTTTCGCTGCGAGCACGCATCACACTTTGGGTCATTGTCGTGTTCGCGTTGATCGAGACCTGCACGCAGGGTGTCTTCCTGCTCTATCAGCGAACCGCGATCGACCGGGTCTTTGACGATCAACTTACGTTAAACGCGCGCGAGGTGGCGGCGGCCATATCACCCCTGCTGCCGACAGTTACACGGGCAGAACTCGACGCGACCGCGTTCCGGGAGTTCCGGTTTTTTCACTTCGAGCGCTTCGTGGTGGACATTTTCGACGGTGCGGGCCGGAGCGTTGTCACGGGCACCGACTCCACTCTGTCCTGGAGCAATCTCAGGCTGAGCGGGCCACCTCCGGATGCAGCGCCCGTCCACCTGCGGATAGCGGTGCCGGCACTCCGAGCGACGGACCCGGACGCCCCGACCGCGCGGATCGCGGTTGTCGGTACGAGCAGCGCGACGGGCGGCCGGTACGCCATCGTGGTCGCCTCCAGTGACAACTATGCGCGGAGCCAGTACACGCTCATCACCCGCCTGGTGATCATCAGTGCGATCATCGGCCTCTTTGCCGCGGCGGTGAGCGCGCGGATCATCGCGGGCATGGCGGTCGCGCCGATCGAGCGGCTGCGGTCGATGGCCTCGCGCCTGGGGCCGGAGTCGATAGGCCAGCCGCTGGTGATCGCGTCACAGACCAGCGAGGTCACGCGTCTGACGGATGAACTCGACCGGGCCCGCCAGCGAATCCAGGAGAGCATCGTCGCCAAGGAGCGCTTTTTGAGCAACGTGTCGCACGAGATCAAGACGCCCATCGCCGTGATGCTGATCGAGTCGCAGACCGTGAACCGAGAGGGATGCTCCGCGAGCGTGACGCGGTACATGCAGACGGTCGAGGAGGAGATGTCGCGCCTGGGCCGGCTGGTTGAGAGTTTTCTCACGCTCACCCGGACACAGACGGGGCGCGGCCCCGCGGTGATGCAGCGCTACGCCATCAACGACATCGTTGCCGACAGCGTCGAGGCCTGCACGATGATGGCGCGCCAGCACCACGTGTCGCTGCACCCCACGCTGCTGGACAACGATGAGACCATCGATGCCGCGGCGATCGGGGATCCGGACCTCTTGCGCACCATGATCGACAACCTCATCCGCAACTGCATCCGGTTCAGCCCGGAGGAAGGCCGGGTTGAAATCGAGGCTCGGGCAAACGGCGAGTGGGCGACGATCATCGTGCGGGACGAGGGCGTGGGCATCTCGCCCGAGCGCCTGGTTACGCTGTTCAACCGCTTCGCCGAAGGGACCGACGAGCGCAAGGCGCGTGGGCACGGCCTGGGGCTGGCCATCTCGCAGGGCATCGCGGAACTGCACGGCGGCTCGATCTCGGTCGCGAACAGGCCGGGGATCGGGAGCGAGTTCGTGGTGAGTTTGCACCGCGCGGGGTCAGAACCGGGCGAGGGCGGCTATCGGGGATGATTCCGAATTAATCTTTCCTTCAGCCTGCCATCACCCAAACACCCAACAGTACATTCGTCGGGGCAGCAGGGTGTCTGCTGGCCTCGCTCATATTTCTCACAGGAGCACGATCATGAACAACCCCACCAGCACGAAGCCCCAGAGCGGCGGCAGGATGAACGAGGGCCATTCTTCTCTCGCGGATGTCCGCAGCGACTTTGGCGCGGTTCGTCAGGACATCAGCAAACTCGGGAGCGATGCTGTCGATTACGCCTCCGGCGCGGCGGCGGGCGCAGCGCAGATGGTCAGCGATAAGGCCCGGCATGGGGCGGATGTCGCCTTGGATGCCGCCAAGCGCGCCGGCGAGTACGGCAACGAGGCGTACGACCAGGTGTGCGACTTCATCCGCGAGCGTCCCATGACCTCCGCCCTGATCGCCGTCGGCATCGGTGCGGTCCTGGCCCGGATCCTCATCCCCCGTCGCTGATTCTGCTACCACGCTCCTATCCCCGCATTTCCTCCCGGCGAACCAACATGCTTGAGCGCATCGGTCGGATGGTTGACGCGGCGATCGGGCTAGCACAAGCGCGTGCGAGCCTGATCGTCCGTGACCTGGAAGGGGCGGGGGCCGCGGCGGCGGGCTACTTGGCGGCGGGCATTATTGCGGCCATGGGCTTGCTGGTTCTCTTGGCCGGCCTGGCGGCAGCGCTGGCCCGACCACTCGGATGGCCGGGAGCGCTCGGGGTGGTGGGCGGACTGATGCTCGTGTGCGGGATCGGCCTGTTTGCGGGCTTGCGTTCGCGCAACGAGACCGCGCGTCGTCTTCGCCGCGAGATTGAACTCGAAGCAGAGCAGAGCGCGGAGGTGCTCAGGGCCGCGGGCGGACCGGACCCGGACAAGGCCTCGCCTGCTCATGGACCGTCGCTAGCACCATCCACCAGCGGCATCCGCGAGGCGATCATCCAGACGCTCACCTCCAATCCACAACTGGTGGCCAGCACGGCCTTCGCGGTGCTGTCGGTGCTCGGGCCCAAGCGGTCTCTACGCATCCTGGGCACCGCGGCCTCGGGCGCGGGCGTTGCGGCGTCGCTGATCAAGGCCTGGAAGTCTGTCCAAGCGCCGGTGGGCTCCAACGGTCACCTACCGCCCCGGGCAGCATCGGACTCCCGCGCGGCCCACTTTATGTGATGTGCAGAGCGCCGCGGAAAGGCGCATGACGTGGCGTGACGGACTCCGCTGCTTCTATGAGCAGGGATTCACGAGTTCGTCACGGGGGATTCACAGTCACAGCGAACTATCCATCGTGCTGAGCCGCGCCGAGCCCAACTGAGCTTGGGAGTGGTCTCACATTTCAGTCTGAACTGTTCATCAGCAAGGGAGGTTTCCATGGATCTTCGACACTGCGCGCAGTTGACAGCGCTCGGGCTTGTCCTTTCCGTCGGCACCGCGTCGCCCGTCCTCGGGCAGGAACTGCGTGAGCAGCCACGCGAGCAGGCGCGGGAGAACCGCGCTGCTGAGCGAACTGAGAACAGGGCTCACTTCTTTCACCGCGCGAGCGATCTCATCGGCAACGATGTGGCCAACCCGAACAACGACGTGATCGCGTCGATTGAAGACTTCATTGTCGACCGTGGCAGCGGGCGGATCGAGCACGCACTCCTCAAGAGCGGCGACCTGCTCGGCATCGGCGGAAAAACGATCGCAGTACCCTATGGCCGACTGAGTTTCGACAGCGTGGATAAGCGCTTCAAACTTGACATGACCAAGGAGCAGATCGATCGCGCCTCATCGTTTGTTCCGGCGAACTGGTCCGAACTGCGGGCTTCGACGTGGACACAGGACGTGGACAAGTGGTGGAACGGGGACGACACGGACTCGGACATCACCACCGAGCACTCCTCGGCGTTCAAGAGCGCCGAGCGCCGCACCGTGAAGGGCACGATCGAGTCGGTCGAGCGCGACCGGTCGATCGGCGGTTCCGAGCAGGTGATCGTCACCGTGCGCACCGACAACGGGGCGGACGAGCGGCTGCTCCTCGGGCCTTCGTGGTATGTGATGGGCCAGGACGCGGCTCCGATGCGCGGCGACAAGATCGAGGCCAAGGTCGTTCACACCGGCGCCCAGGCGGGTGACGGGCTGACTGTGCTCTCCGCCAAGATTGACGGCGATGACCTCACCCTCCGCGATGATGAGGGCCGCACCCGCTGGCGCATGGACCGCGACAGCGAGAAAGACGCGGACAAGAGCGATCGGCGCGACCGCAAGCCGGAGAAGCAGGACCGCGATGACACCAGCCGAAAGCCCGGTCAGACCCGTTACGCGGGCCGCCTGATGCTGCTCACCGATCTTGTCGGCGCATCCGCGATCACCACGAACAAGACTGGCGGCGAGGTGCAGGAGGTGGTCATCGAGCGGCGTTCGGGACAGGTCGCCTTCATCGGCTTTGATCCCAACGAGAACCTGCTGGGCATCGCCGACGAGATCAAGGTGGTTCCCTGGCCGCTGCTGAGCGTGGGCTCGGACCACAAGGTCCGCATCGATGCAAGCAGTGAGATGCTCAAATCCGCGGAGAAGTTCCCCGACGATGTGACGGTCTACCAGGACTCGGCGCGCCTCGGGCCGCTCTACCGCGGCTTCGCCATCCAGCCCGCCGTCTTCAAGGCGCGTGCCGACTCGGATCGCGCAATCGCCGATGACGGCTGGGGCAAGGACGGTTTCTACTCCAAGGCGTTCATTGACGGGGAGGTGGCGACCGTTTCGGGGCGCATCACCTCCATCCGGATCGACACGATCCGCGATGGCACACCCGCGTCGCGCGTGGCGGTGGTGACGACCGACAGCGGCGAGCAGTCGGTCATCCTCGGTCCTGAGTGGTACATGGCCAAGCAGTCGATGGCTTTGTCAGATGGCAGCCGCGTGATCGTTCACGGCAAGCGCGGCACGCTCAACGGTAAGAGTTACATCTGCGCACACTCGATCGAGTCCGATGGTCGCTCGCTCACGCTCTGGGACAGCGACCGCCCCGCATGGGAAGGACGCTAAGCAGCCAACCAAGCGACCGACCGGGCCTCGCGCCCGGCCGGTCGATTTCAGCACCACTTGAAGGGACACGCCGAATGTCGCGCATCGACCCCGCACACCGTGACCGTTGGGCCGCCCAAGCCTCAAGAACGCACGGACCCGCGACCCGGGCGGATCGTGCGGCGAGGCGCGCGGCATCGCTGAGCACTCACGCTCGCCCGGTTGAGGACCAGCCGAAGGCGCGATCGCTGCGACCACTTCACCTGACCGGCTTGGTGGCCGGATATCTCGCGCTGCTGGCGAGCATCGCCGCGGTGATCGTGCAGGTGGAAACGCCGGGGACCGGCCTTCTCGTGCTGTTCGCTGGCGTGGCGGCACTCGCGCTGCTCAACCCGCTGATGCTCGCGGCCTCGCTGCGTGATTGCTCACCTCGACTCCGCACCCGCGCGGACGGGCCGGCACCGCTCCGGCCCGGCGAGGATGCAACCGCCTGAGATCAGACCTCATTGTCAGAATCGTTTGTTCGTTTCTTCTTTTGTCAGGAGCCGAGACATGAACTGGGATCAGATCGAAGGAAAATGGACGGAAGTTCGCGGTCAGGTCAAAGAGAAGTGGGGAAAACTCACCGACGACGACCTTGACGTCATCGGTGGAAAAAAGGATCAGTTGGTCGGCCGCATTCAACAGGTCTACGGCCGCACCAAGGAGCAGGTCTCCAAGGACGTTGACGAGTTTTCGCGCGGCTGCAACTGCTGAGCAGATTTATTCTAACACCGCGAGGTGTTCCAAGCGGCGGCGGAACGTCACGGACCGTTCCACCACCGCATTTATTTCGGGCTTCGCACGCGGATTCACGTTCAGTTCACAGCGAGTTCAAGCGGGCAACACCTACTTGCTCTCAAGGAGCGGCGGAGCGTCCCGGCGCGCCGGAGTTGAACCCATTCATTTCAAGAGGAGACCCAGATGAACCGCAACCGATTCGAGAGCGGCTACCCCGAGCAGCAAGCGTACGACGACCGCCGTCGGCAGAGCGATGCCAACGCGGGCAACGACCACGAGCGTGGTGAATACCGCGCCGGGCGCTCGGGCGGACAGGACCACGACACCTCCCCCGAGGACTACGGCGCGCGGCACGGCGACTGGCAGCGCTCCGGCGGCAGCCGCGGCTACGGCGAGGACACGTCGGGGCAGCAGGGCGGGTACGGTCGCACGCTCCGACGCCAGGAGCCGTCCGGCACGAACAACTGGGATGATGGTCGCGGCGGAAGCCCGTCCCAACAAGGGCAGGGGCGCTCCTCGCGCGCAGGGTACGGCGCCGGCGGCGACTATGGAAGCGAGTCGAGAGGGGGCGGCGGGAACGGGGGGAGCAGGTTTGAGGGGTCGGGTCAGGGATGGTCTTCCGGCCAGTATCGCGATGACGGCCCGGGCTATGGCCAGCAGGGCTGGGGCAACCAAGGACAGAGCAACTACGGCCAGTCCGGTTCATATGGCGGCTCGGGACATGGCCAGCAGGGCCCGCGCCTGTCGAACTACGGCCAGGGTCAGTATGGCCAGCAGGGTTCGGGCCTGTCGAACTACGGCCAGGGTCAGTATGGCCAGCAGGGTTCGGGTCTGTCGAACTACGGCCAGGGTCAGTATGGCCAGCAGGGTTCGGGTCTGTCGAACTACGGCCATTCCGGCGGGTACGGCGGATCGGGCTACGGTCAGTCGGGCGGCAACGCGACACAAGCCGGTTACGGGCAGTCCGGTGCCGGCACGCAGCGGTCGCGCACCAACCGCACGCCCAAGGGGTACACGCGCTCCGATGACCGCGTCAAGGAAGAGGTCAACGACCGCCTGATGCACGCCAACGAGATCGATCCGAGCGACATCGAGGTTGCGGTCCAGGGCGGCGAGGTCACGCTCACGGGCACGGTCGGGTCCCGGAGCGAGAAGTTCCTCGCCGAGCAACTGGCCGAGGCGATCATGGGCGTCAAGGACATCACGAACCAGTTGCGCATCAAGTCCAACTCGGGCGGCTCGCAGGACTTAAACTCCTCCGGGGGCGATTCGTCGTCTTCCCGATCCTCGGCCGGGCCGAGCGGCTCGGGCAACTCGGGCTCGAAGAACTCCGGCGGCAACTCTTCTTCTTCGCCTTCCGGACAGTCCGGCTCCTCCCAGCGCGGCGGCGGATCATCGTCCTCATCGCGATAGTTCCATTCAGTCCTTCGGCGGGGCGCGAAAGCCTCCCGCCGACCTTTCCCATGTACTGCGCTGCGCCACTCTGACCGTCTATGGACCTCCACTCCGGTACACCCTACTGGCTCATGTCGAGCGGCTTGGGGTTGGTGGTGCCCGCGCTCGAAGGCGATGCGGAGGTCGACGTCGCGATCATCGGCGGCGGCATCACCGGGGCGCTGCTGGCGGATTCGCTGTCGCGATCGGGGCTGCGGGTCGCGGTCCTCGACCGGCGCGACCTGGGCACGGGCTCGACCGGCGCGAGCACCGCGCTCCTTCAATACGACACGGATGTGCCGCTGTCGGAACTGGGTCCGATGATGGGCGATGAGGCCGCGGCCAGGGTCTTCCGTCTGGGCGTTGGCGCGGTCAAGAGCGCGATCGAGATCGCCCGCGAGTTGGACTGCCCCGCGGCGCAGCGCCGCTCGCTGTACCTCTGCACCCGCAAGGAGGACATCGAGTTCTTTGATCGCGAACTGCCCGCCCGTTCCCGGGCCGGCCTGGACTGCCGATGGCTCACCGCGCGAGAACTGGAGTCCGGCTGGGGGATCATCGCGCACGGCGCGATCCTCTCGGGCGAGGCGGGCGAGACCGATCCGTACCGCCTCTGCCACGCGCTCCTGCGCCGCGCGATCGCCCAGGGTGCGCTCGTTCACGACCGCACGGCCGTCGAGCAGTTCTGGGAGACCGACAATGGCTGGGTGCTTCTCACCCCGACGGGCAAGCGCGTCAAGGCGCGGTTCCTCGTTCACGCCACGGGCTACGAATCCGCCGCGCACCTGCCCAACGGACTTGTCACGCTGAGTTCGACCTATGCCCTGGCGACCGAGCCGACCCGACCGCCTGAGGGCAAGTGGGCCGACCGCGCCATTGTGTGGGAGCACGCTTCGCCCTACCTCTACGCGCGCTGGACGGATGACCGCCTGCTCATCGGCGGCGAGGATGTGGCCTTCAAGAACGAGAAGGCGCGGGACGCGCTCCTCGACAAGAAGACCGGGGCGCTGGTCGCCAAGGCCGCGGCGCTCATCCCCGGAGTGCGCATCGAGCCCGCGTTTGCGTGGACGGGCACCTTCGCCGCGACGCGCGACAGCCTCGGTTACATCGGCCCATTGCCCGGGCACGACACCCAGTTCTTTGCCCTCGGTTTCGGCGGCAACGGCATCACCTTCAGCGTGCTCGCGGCGGACATGCTTACCGATCGCCTGCTGGGCCGGACGAATCCGGACGCCGCGCTCTTCGCCTTCGACCGCCCGACCGCGGGCGCGGATGAGCCGTAATTCACGGGTCAGTCACGACCCGCTCATTCCCCGGACGCATTATTGCTTGTAGTCGGCGCACGTTTGTGTGTGTGCGACCGCGCAGGGAGGTTTCCATGAACATGTACCCACGTCACGGTGAATCGGACCAGGCCTTCGAGGCCGCGAACGACCAGCAGCTCGAAACGCCCGCGGATCGCGCAGCGCGCGATGGCGATGAGCCGATCTCGATCGAGCGATGGACCGATGCGGAACTCAAGCAGCGGGCCCGCGACCTCAACCTCCCCGGACACGAGTCGCTCAGCAGGGCGCAGTTGATCGAGAGCCTGCGCGACAAGCCATAAAGCAGTGAAACCGCGGTGCCCGTCAATGCACCACGAGTATCGGCGTGCCAATCCGGTTGCCGTGTTTGTTCTTACAGAAAAGGATTTCGTACCATGACTACCCGAGACCTCATTCTTGCGTGCGGCGCTGCCGCGGCCATCGTTTGCGCTCCGGCGCTCGCACAGCAGAACACCCAGCCGACAACACCCCGCCAGGACGGCGCAGTGCGCCAGCCCGCGGACACGCGCAGCACCACTCCCGGAACTGCCGATCGCAACCGGAGCAGCAGCGCGGTGATGGCCTCCCCGGCTCTCTTCAACCAACTCGCAGGAGTGTGGAAGGTGGATGTCACCTGCAACGAGAAGTTCTATTCCACACAGGAGAAGATGCGGGATGGCATGCATGACAAGAAACTGCATGACAAGATGATGCATGACGGCAAGACCCCGGGCGAGAAGCCCAACGAGCCGATGTCGGATCAGCCGGGCCAGGACCCGGTTGACCCCGCCAATCGCGATGCCGTGAGGCGTGACGGCACGAAGCACGACGGCATGATGGTCGGCAAAACCAAGACCTACAGCGGCTATGCCGAGCGCAAACTGATCCTGGGCGAGCAGGTCCTGCAGGAGACGGCCGTCGTCCCCGACATGATGATGGATGACAGGACCACCCGTCCGGTCACGAACCCCAACGATCGCGCCCCCACGCCGGACATGGCCGGACGGGACGCCTTCCGCGCGATGTCCTTCATCAGTTTCGATGCGCCCTCCAACTCCTACAAACTGGTGTGCATGGACTCGCGTAAAGGCGAGATCCATTCCAGCATTGGAACGCTGGACTCCGGCCAGAACAAGATCGTCTTCCACAGCGACAGCAAGGGCGACATGAACAGCGTCGCTCACCGCACGGTCGATGGCACCTCCACGCCCACGCCCCCCAACACCCAGCCGGGGACGAAGAGCGACCCGGCCGACTTCTCCCGCCAGCCCGCCCGCGACAAGGACACCCTGGGTACCGGCGGCTGGCACGATGAGCATGGGTTCCACACGGTGCTCGAGATCATGGGCAACGATCAGCACCAGATCACCGTCTACCAAGTCAACTCGGCCGTGATGCACACCGACGGCACGCACAAGGACGCTTGGGACAAGGACCGCGTGAACAAGGACGGCACGCACAAGGACGCTTGGGACAAGGACCGCGTGAACAAGGACGGCACGCACAACACGGCCTTGCTCAGCCACGACTCAGTTGTCTACCGCGCTGTCTACACCCGCGCATCGGGCGCCGAGGCTACGCGCTTCCAGCGGCTCATCAACGATGAGCACGCCGTGACCCGCGCCAACACAGATCGCTAACCGCGCTCACCAGCCTGACCGATCCGGTGGTTCTCTCTCCCGCCTTGGCCCGGGTCTCTCTCTTCCCCCGGGCCACGGACAGGCCGAGCGCATTCTTCGATAGACGCCGCGACAGGACACACCCGTCCTCCGCGGCGTTTTTCATGAGGTTCGAGCAGAGTCCGAAGCGCGGGTGATGCAAGGGGGCTCACCGCATGCGGCGCGGGGGACGCAGAGACGCTGATTCAGAACTGGAGGCCAAGGTTCATCCGGTTGATCTTTGACTACCCGAACGGATCTGCGCCGCTCGGGGTCATCGCAGGCCGTTCAAGGAACAGGAAGGGCACTTCACGATCTCTGCGCCTCGTGCGGTAACAATCTTCTGCCTTCAACGCGCAGAAGTCACACGGAGTCCGTATCAGAGACCAGAACCCGTCGGATTGGGGGGGCACTCCGGGGTCTGATGGGCAACGATGCCCCCGGATCAAGCCCCCGCGAGCCGAACCGCGCTGACCTGCGGCGAGAGCACGAACTCGCCGTTCATTACGCCGGAGATCGCCGCGAGCAACTGCTCGATCGGCTCGGCCTTGGAGACGTACCCCCACGCCCCGGCCTCGAAGGCCTTGTCGATGTACTCGGGAGAGACGTGGCCGCTGAACATGATGGCCCGGACATGCGGCAGGCTCTCGGCCAGTTCGCGCACCACGCTGAATCCGTCGCGCCCGGGCATGTCGATGTCCACCAGCACCACGTCCGCGTTCGCACGCTTGATGTCCTGCACCGCGTGCTGCGGGTCCCCCACCCAGCCCGCCCACCGAAGGGCCGATTCGAGCGAGAAACGCCGCTCGATGGCATGGGCCAGCAGGCGGTTATCGTCCACGCACAGGACGCGGATGGGAGCGGAGTCGGCGGCATCCGCTGTTCTGGCGTGGTGTGCGATGGGCAAGGGTGAAGCGCTATCGGCGGCTGTCGAGGAGACCGCCCCCGGCGATGGTGTGCCGGCGATCGGGGAGGGGGGAGCAGCATCAGACATAAGCGCGTACCCCGCGTTTTGCGACTCAGCAGACTGGAGCGCTTCACGGGAGCGCGAATAGCCATTCACAACAACACCAACGGTGGCTTCACGGGAGCGCGAAAAGCCATTCACAACAACACCAACGGTGGTGTCGTTGAACCCGCCCCCCCTTTTCCCGCGGTTCCCACGACCATGCCGTCGTTGTCCGCCCTGCCAAGCGCCAACCTCCAATGCCCCTACGCGCCTGACGTGGAAATGTTCCACCTCGCTCTGAACCTGAAATGAACACCCAATGATAGGTTTTTCATTTTGCCGTCACCTGCGCGCGGACCGTCCGAGAACGCGTGTCGCGAAGGCCGGAGCCAATAAGCAGCCCGGTTACACGTTGAAGATGTCGGGGAAAGCCTGCTTGCCCGCGGCGACGGCTCGCATCGCTGTCAGCGTCTCGGCGGGAGGGCTGAGTTTATCAATGAAGCCCCATGCACCGCACTCGATCGCCCGGACAACCAACTCCGGCTCCGTCCTGCCGCTGTAAATGATGGCCCGCGCTGTCGCGCCCGTCTTGGTGAGTTCCCACAGAACGTCCAGGGGATCGGGGCCGGGCATCGTCAAATCCATCAGGACCAAATCCGGCTTGAGCCGCTGGAGCGCCTCATCGAGTTTGCCCGCGCTCTGGATCGTGCCCACGCAGACCATGTCCGTCTGACGCGCGATGAGTTTCGCCCACGAATCGCTCAGGCGGGCCTCATCGTCGACCAATAACACTGTGATGGGGTTCGACATAGCGAAGATCGGTGCAGGCAACTCGAAGAAAGACAGAGGGTCCACAACTCTAGCCGGGCAAGTGTCCGGCGGAAGCCCGCACCTGCCCCTTTGACGCGTCGCTTACCTGTAGGAAAGCATGACGGCGACACCGGCGGGGACCGCCGCGCAGAGGATGACCGCAACCGCCGCCATCTTTGGCTTGAGCATGGGGGTAAGAACCGCGTCGGCGATGAGCGCGAGCACCGGGCAAAGAGCCAGGATGGCCGCGCTGGCGGGCTTCAGGTCGCTGTAACTGAACCCGGCGATGAGCGTCGCGCCCAGCACGCAAGCACCGCACACATAGGCTGCGCTGCCCAGCGCTGCGCCCTTGCGGAGCGAGGAGATGGCCGTGGCGATCGCGCAGGCGGGGACGATCGACCACGCGAAAAATCCCAGGCGCGCGCTGCTGGAGAGCGCGAGCGCGGCGCCCGCGGCCAAGGCCAGGCCAGTGAGGATGAACGCCGCGCCCGCGCGCCGGCCGCGCCACTCCAGCACGCTCAGCGCGCCCGCGCCAACCAGCATCCCCGCAGCGCTCAGCGCGATCGTCACGATGTTGCCCGCCAGCGCGCCCACGCCCGCGCTGGGGGTGTAGAGCGTGAGCGCCGCACCCGTGGCTGCGCCCACCGCCGCGAGCCCTGCGCGAACGGCGAACGAACGCTGCAACAGCCCCGCGAAGACCGCCAGCAGCGTCACCAGCAGATAGACCCATCCGAGGCGGTCTTCGCCCGAGACCGCCGGCCACCGTGGCCAGCCCATAAGGCCTACCCACCCCGCCACGCTCGCCGCGCCGAGCATCAGTGCGCCGGGCCACAACTTGCCCACGCGGATGGCGAACGATCGCCCGTCGGCGCTGGGCTTGGACCTGAGGAACAGCCCCCCCACCACCGCCGCGATGAGCGCCCCGATTCCGACGCCGACAAGCCATGGGGTGGATAGGTCCATGAAGGTTCTTTCGACATAGCAGGGCACGTCAAAGCAAAACGGGCGGACCAGATGGCCCGCCCGCTTGCGAAAAGTTCAGTTCGCGATCCGCCGCTCAGCCGCCCGCGCCCTCCAGCGACACCGTGATGTGGGCCTCATCGGAAATGCCCGCGCCGCCGAAGGCGCTGCCAAAGTCCGACCGCTTGATGGTGAACATCGTCTCCATGCCGGCGATGGGGGTGCCGCGGGCCTCACCCTTGCCGGTCGCCTTGGCGACGACGGTCAACGGCTTGGTGACGCCGCGGAACGTGAGATCGCCCATGACCTCAAACTCGTCGGTGCCCTTGGCCTTGACAGAGGTGCTCTTGAAGGTGATGGCCGGGAACTCCTTTGCGGAGAAGAAATCCGGGCTCTTGAGGTGGTCATCACGCTTGGAGTTGCCCGAGTGGACCGAGTCGGCCTTGATTGAGATATCGAACGTGCCGCCCTCCTCGAGCGCGAAGGAGCCGGAGACATCATCGAACCGGCCGTAGAAGTTGGCGACCTGGTTGTGCCTGACCTTGAAGATGACCGACGAGTGAACGCCGTCGACCTTGTACGAGCCCTTCGCCGCGGGCACGACCGCTGCGGACGAGATGCCCGTGGAGGCGACGGTTGTGAGAACGGCCGCGCCGCCGGAAACGGCGAGGACCGCGGCGATGCAGGAGATGCAGACAGGCTTCATGGGTGAGTTCCTT
>Ga0163151_10005320_pt1 | contig 16508 bp, 10 predicted proteins | sample OliLakLV19MP5IB2_FD_145596 | JGI IMG/M metagenome (GOLD analysis project Ga0163151, IMG submission 145596) | Freshwater microbial mat bacterial communities from Lake Vanda, McMurdo Dry Valleys, Antarctica - Oligotrophic Lake LV.19.MP5.IB-2 | ecosystem: Environmental > Aquatic > Freshwater >...
TATATATATATTATACTTACCTGTTTTGCTTTATGCTTTGGTGCATGCAAAAACAATGGTGCCAGCAGCGATAAAAATTCTCAAGACTCTGCTGCCAAAGTGCTTGACAGCATGAAGCTGGATTCCATAAATCCTGGAATTAAAAGGTTTGAAATAGAGAAAGGGGTTATGTCGATGAAATCTTTTTTCAGCAATCAGTTATTGCTAGATAGAACTATATATTTTGATCGCTATGGGGCTAGATTGGTGATAATGGATGAGCGAAAGACCTCTATCTATGAGATGAACGGGTTTAAATATATTTTACATGAAAATGAGAAGAAGGTTGTAAAAGAAAGATTAACGCTTGAGAGTAACTATGACCCACAGATGCTGAACGCCTTGCTGATGACGGATACGGTAAAAAAAGAAATTAGTTGGACGCCCGATGGGGAAGAGGAAATACTGGGGCGAAAATGTCAAAAATACTTATGCCACCACAACTTTTTGCATTTAAGCACTGAGGTATGGTTATACAAGGGATTCCCTGTGCGGGTTCATACCACCGACCCACAAAAAAATGTATCTATTACTGAATGTAAAAAGATTGATGAAAATATAACCATAGACCCCTCGAGGTTTGAGCTTCCTTCATGGGTAAAAAAATAGATATCATGCACCAATCACCAGCAAAAAAATATATTACAACAGGATGTCTTTTGGCAGCTTTAGCAGTAATGTTAGGAGCTTTTGGTGTACATGGATTAAAAGATATAACCAATGATACTCTTATATTAGATATTTTCGATAAGGCTGTAAGATATCAAATATACCATGCTTTTGCTATTATTCTATTGGGTATCGTTACGCAACAGTTTCAAATTTCATTCAAATATATATATCGACTTTTTATCACAGGGATTTTATTCTTTTCGGGATCATTATATATTATTACTTTTTTAAAGATAAAATTATTTGAAATACCTGTTGCTATAGGGGTATTAACTCCCATTGGAGGATTCTGCTTTATTGCAGCTTGGCTCGGTTTTGCGTGGCAATTATACAAAAAGGAATAGCTTGTGGACTACGCCGCAGTAATTGATTATTTATATACATGTTTGCCCATGTTTACCCGTATTGGCAAAGCTGCATACAAGCCCGATTTGAACAATACCATAGCTTTGTTAAATATATTGGATAATCCACATCGGCATTTAAAATATATACATGTGGCAGGCACTAATGGAAAAGGTTCAGTAAGCCATCTGTTGGCTTCGGTATTGCAAGAGGCGGGATACAAAACCGGATTATACACTTCACCGCATTTGCTCGATTACAGAGAGCGGATAAAGATTAACGGACAGGTAATAGAAAAGGAATATATTATAGCATTTGTAGAAAAATACAAAGACAAGTTTGATGCCATAGAGCCTTCTTTTTTTGAGTGGTCAGTGGCTTTGTGTTTTCAATACTTTTATGATAATAAAATAGATATAGCCGTAATAGAAACAGGATTGGGCGGGCGGTTAGATTCCACCAATGTAATTTTTCCTGATTTGAGTATTATTACCAATATTGGTTTGGATCATACAGATTTATTAGGTGATACTGTAGAAAAAATAGCGGTAGAAAAAGCTGGAATTATGAAAGCGGGCATACCTGCAGTTATTGGTGAAAGCACAGATTCGACAAAAAAAATATTTATAGATAAAGCCAACGAAAATAAGTCAACTATATATTTTGCAGATGAATTATTAGCCATCAAAAATATAAAGTATGAGCATGCTTATTTGCAATTTGATATATATAAGGAGGCTCATTTTTTGTATCATATTTCGTCTCCACTAGGTGGTTTTTATCAAACGAAAAATATAACTACCCTGGTACAATCAGTTCAGGTTTTGAAACAGAAAAATTATCATATTTCCGATTTAAATCTTTTGGATGGAATTAGTAAGGTTATTAGAAATACGGGACTTATGGGCCGTTGGCAAGTGATGGGAGATGCACCTCTTGTGGTATGCGATACCGCACACAATGTAGCTGGAATGGAGCAAATCGTAGTACAAATAAATGCTACACCCAAAGAGCATTTGCATATAGTATTGGGTATGGTTTCCGATAAAAATATTGATGGGGTTTTGGCAATATTGCCCACCAAGAATACGACTTACTATTTCTGCAAAGCTCAAATACCAAGAGCCCTAGATGAAAACTTATTATATGACCAGGTCCAAAAATTTAATTTGGTAGGCAATCCGTTTCGTACAGTACCTCTAGCTTATGAAGCGGCCTTAAAAAATGCGTCTGAAAAGGATATGATTTATATTGGTGGTAGTACTTTTGTGGTGGGCGATTTATTGACGTATTTGAAACTGTAACGTCATTCTGAGAATTGCCTCAATTTGAAGAATCTGCTGATAGTGGCTCCGAATTATAAAGATTCTTCGCTCGAAACATCGCTCAGAATGACGCTATATATCTTATCTCCCCACCATCACCTTCTGAGAAATATTTTGAGAACTATTATTATAACTAATCAAATACAGTCCCTCCGAAATATCAGATAAATCAATACTCGACACCATATTGGGATGTAGTATTACATTAAATTGTTTCACCACGCATCCTTGCAAATTATATAATTGAAATACTTGATTGGTATGATATAAACCAGTATTTTCTGTTTCTATGTATAATATTTTCCCAGCAGTGTATGTTTTAAGTTTACCATTTAGCAAGGAACTATTATCGTTGCAGCGAAGTATAGTTTTGTCTAAGACTTCATTATTTGAAATTGCTTCTATATAATAACAGCTTTTGGTATTCTCAACTTCTATTTCATATATCTCTGAATTTTTGATGCGAACTGCGGGAATTGTATTATAAAATTTTTCTACACCTTCTGCTATTTGTTTCACTTGGTAAAATTCAACCGCACCATCATTGCTTACTTCCCAATGCAAACTAGGTTTGTTTTCACCAGTGCTCTGTATATAAATATTGGTGAACAGCAGGGGCAATGCAAAATTATTATCTTCTGTAACAGTAAACTCGCTAAAGCTACGAAGTTTGTTGCCTGTGGCTGTTATGTTATTTGCAAAAGTATTTCGTGTTGTGGTGCGGATGGTATCCCAAGTACTGGCAATATTTGTCTGTTTTTTTACCAATATTATATTCCCTTCGGTTGCAATTTTTCCCAACAAAGCATCATCATAATAATACTTCATTGCGTACTGATAATTATTGCCCGCAGAGCTGCCTGAAGTGTCAATCCGTATATAGCAGTTCATGTATTTCGCTGTGGAGGTATGTAATCCATTGGTGGTATCATTTGGCCATTTGCCTGTATAATATACATACTTGTTCAAGGTGGGTAAAGTACCCGTATTTGCCCACGTTAACTCAAAAATTCTACGACCTCCTTGCAAGAAAATTTCTGTTCCATTGGCGGCGTGCGTTCCTGTTACCGTTAATTGTGGGGGAGTGGTAGTTGTTGCTGGTGTGAATTCATCTGCTCCGATATCGGGTGCTCCATCAATAATATTTGTATTGCGGGCTGTGGCAGAATCACCGTAATCGCCAGGGTAAATATTTGTTACCTGCTTACCTTTCCCATTTGCCAGCCAGCAAGAATTGGTATTTGTATTGATATTTAAATTGAGATTCTCGTTGCTGAACAAACTATCCGTTGGAAGGTCGGAAGTGGTATAGATCCATGAAGTACTATCGCCGCTGCTTGATATTCGGTAGCCAGTATTGCTTTTTAAAGTAGTATACCACATCACCAATTTTGAAGTATCGTTTGTGGCCAATAAATTGTGCATCGAGGCTGTGGCACTCCACCCCGTAGTGGGTGTTGATACTATATTCGCAATGGCTAAATGGTTGCCCGTTCCACCGCTGCGTTTATTGTAAAATATATTATTTCTTAAGGTAGTGGTCGAACCCACGGTACGCCTAAAAGCATGCGAACTATTTGATCCGCTACTTATGCTACCACCTATCAATATACTGTTATAATATAATTGAACGAGTCTACCACCATTCGAAATATCTAAAATACCATCAGCTGTTATACTGTTAGTATTGTTTTCATTTTTTATGGTAAGCATATTGTGACATATTTTAAAACTCCCTTCTTCCAAATACATCCCTGTAAGACCTGCGGTGCTGCCTGTCGACGAATTTTGAATATTGTTAATTTGGTTATAGTTTATATAGCCAGTACTGCTAATATTCATATTCATATAAATAGCCCTGCACAATGAATTTCCAGTTCCATTATCAGATACTGACAAATTGGTAAAGATATTTTTATTAATATATATAGAGTCCATATATCTTGAAGCAGAATGAAATAGGCCATAGTTAATAAGAGCTCCATTCGCAGTAGCGGACGGTGCAAACTTAATACGCCCAATTCCATTATATTCTATACGAGGTCGAAACACAGAATTTAGTTTCATGCCATAGTTTATTGAATTTGCAGCATTTGTTTTGTTATAAATACCGCCAATCTGGTTTTTATATATATTCAAATTTGTAAAACTATCAGCAGAAATACCAACCAAAATAACACCTGTAGAAACATTGATGGAGCTGTCGTTACTGGTATCGCCTAGTTCATTATAGGTAATATCTATTTTCCCATTAGTAATCTCCAATAAATAAAAAGCAATGTTACTTCCTGTAAGTTTAAAATTTTTGATATGATTATTATGAAATATCAAGGTATTCAAGGTATCCACATTTAATCTAACGCCCCTCGATTGTGTGCCTGCCATGGCATTCGACCAATAACCGCCTCCACAATAAGCTTGGCTGCCTCCTATATAGTTGCCAGTTATTTCAATATTCTTTGGACCCTGTTTGGTTTGTAATTCCATACCCATTTGGCTGGTAGTTATATTTACATTATGATATAAGTGATTGTTTTTAATGGTGAGATAATTGCCCATTGCACTATCTAATATATATATTTCTCGAAGGTTTGCATTTTCTATATTATTTCCTTCAATTATTGTATGGTCATTTTTTTGCGTACTCATACCACCATTCATGTGTACACCATATAAATAAGTTGTTCCACCCACATCGCTTCGCCTTCTAATATTATTATAATATATTGCATTGCTGTCGTTACCTATAGTATAAGAAGTTCCACCCACGTGTATCAATCCCCCATTATTGGGCTGACCTTCTATATTTAAATATTTCAAGCTGTCATTTCTGGCATCATTAATAAACTCAAAAGCTGGACCTATAGCTGTAGTAGATTCATCTCTGAAAGTCCAAGCAGGGGTGGATCCTGTGCCTCCTTTTCGCCCATCAAAAGTTAGGTTTCGGGTTCCTTCTAGTGTTACCAAGGGCCAATAATTTGCATGCCAAGTACTACTCGATGGATCGCCATTGGTGAGTATATCGGACGAGTTGCCAGAGTTGGGTCTGATGGTGACATGCCAATCGCCACTGCGAACTACAAAGGGCCAAAAAATCAGAGGAAAAATTTCGTCACTGGCACTATAATTATCATATACTTCAAATATAATATCACCAGTTATAATTCGTGAATGTAATATATTGGCTACACTGGTAAGCGATTGATAGTTTTTGCCAGTATTCCCTACAGTATATGTGCCAGCCGAAAGGCTAGGTTTACCACCAAGTCTTATATATGCAGTATTAGAATATAGAGACATATATATAGGTTGCGTGCCGCCCAAAGTATTATTATAGTAAAACCCTCCGATATTATTATAGGTTCCGCTTTGGCTAGTACTTGCTCCCATGGCCATGGTGTCGGATGCCGTGCTGTCAAATACACGAATTCCAGCACTGAAAAATATGCAAGTAGGGGAACCTATGGAATATTTCCAATACCGGTTGGTAGCTAAAGCTGTGAAGTTGCTACCGGCACTGCCACCACTGGGGTTGTCGAAAGCTTCCACTGTTGCTGAAGTATTAACTAAACTTCCACTGTTGCAGGTAAATGTTGCGGAATTTCTAGTAACGGGAGATACCATTTCGAAACCATTGTAAGTAGATTTTCCTACTGGGAATAAATATATCCTATTACGGTCCACATATACCAATCCATAAGGAATAGCTCGGTTCATAGGGCCGTTCACCCAGCCACCCGTGCGGGTAACAGCGGTGTAACTGGTATTGCTAATGGTGAGTGTATTGCTGCTAGAAGAATTCAGGGTTCCATTTTGCATATCTAGTTTGTCTACTGATAGTGCGGCATTTAAGGTTACTCCGTTTCCTGTGCCACTGCTATTATTAATGGTAAGTGTTCCCGTAGAAATACTTGAAGGCAACTCACTTCCTGTTGTTTGAGCACTTGTGCCATTGTAAGTAAAATTATTAGTACCAGTACCATAGGTTTTGGTAATTGATCCATGTGATCCATTGCCACGGGTATAAGCAAAACTATTGGTACCGCCATTGCCTAGTGTGAGTGTGCCTCCGCAGCTCAATGCTCCATTATATAATAATATAGAATTTGTAATTGCAACACTGTTTGTTATGGATGCAGTATTATATACTTTTAAATTGGCTATTTTGCTGTTGTTGAATGTTGTGTTTATTGTTTGACCGCTGCTTCCGTTTAATTCTATATAAGTATTGACGCTATCGGCAGTGGTGGTTCCGCTACCTGTTATATTGCCGCCAAGTGCCAGTGTGTTTCTGTTAAGATTAAGTGTGGCTGCGTTTGCTACGTTGCCTGTTACTTCCAGTCTGTGGCCAGTTATATTAGTTCCCGATGCCGTGCGAAGTGTACCACCAGATTCTATATTAAGAGTATTGCCAATTTGCAAGGTGGCTGCTGTCGTTGAACGAAACTCTATAATACCACCATTCAAAATTTCTAGGGATTTGCATTTGCTGTTTCCACTGCCGGGCATATCCACTGTAATGGTATGGCTATTATTAATTACAACACTGTCATTCACGCCGGGTATTGCTCCGCCCACCCATGTGCCGCTTGTGTTCCAATTGCCTGTGCTATTGCTCTGTATAGTGCTTTGAGCTTTGCCGCATAAGCTGAAAAGTGTTATAGAGATAGTTAAAGTGGAATGTAAAAATCTGTTCATGAAAAGGGATAAATTTTAATAGGATTACAAATTTAAGAAATGCTTCTCATAGTAACAGGAATTGGTCCTTTTTGTTTGCGAATGGTGGGGGATTTTTAATGGGTACGTTTGAGACGCTGCTTTTTTAACCCCACTGCGGCGGGTAGAGTTAATACCGACACTCAATATATAATAGTGCAAAAGAAAGGGACTAATCCCCCCGCATCCCGATAATTATCGGGATTAAGCGGGGCATTCGGGATGTAGTTCGGTATAAATGTATATAATCCTTACTTTTGCAAAAAAAGATCCCTTAGCAAACTAGATACTTTATATTAGATACTAAAATGAAAATCGACATCCACGCCCACATCCTCCCAGCCACATGGCCCGACCTTAAGAAAAAATATGGTTATGGTGGCTTTGTATATATGGACCATCATACGCCAGGTTCTGCAAAAATGATGAGGGATGATGGAACATTTTTTAGAGAAGTGCAGCAAAATTGTTGGGACCCCGAAGCTATTTTAATAGATATGGACAAAAACCAAGTTGATAAAATGGTGCTGTGTACGGTACCTGTTTTATTTAATTATTGGGCCAAACCTGCGGATACACTAAACTGGAGCCGTTTTTTAAATGATCATTTGGTGGAAGTGCAGCGTAATTATAATAATCGGTTCATCGGACTCGGCACATTGCCCATGCAGGATATTCAAATGGCCATTCAGGAACTGGAAAGATGCAAATCAATTGGTTTGCTTGGTGTAGAAATTGGCTCGCATATCGAAAATAAAAACTTGGATGACGCTAGTTTTTTTCCATTATGGGAAGCAGCTCAGGATTTAGGGATGGCCATTTTCGTCCACCCTTGGGATATGATGGGTCAAGAAAAAATGCCCAAATATTTTCTGCCTTGGTTAGTGGGTATGCCTGCCGAAACATCTTTGGCCATTTGCTCCATGATATTTGGCGGCGTGTTCGACAAATTTCCAAAATTGCGAGTCATGTTTGCCCATGGCGGCGGTTCGTTTCCTTTTACTGTTGGGCGTGTAAGCCACGGTTGGCATTGTCGTCCCGATTTGTGCGATATCAATAAAATACAAGATCCAAGAGATTATATAGGTAAGTTTTGGATTGATGGAATCACCCACGACCAAGATGCTTTGCGTTACTTAATCAACATGTTTGGGGCAGAAAAAATTGCCTATGGCACCGATTACCCTTTCCCACTGGGCGATTTAGAGCACGGCAAATTTATTAATGAGATGAATGATTTGGACACACACGCCAAAGAACAGCTCTTCAGCAAGACTGCTATTGAATTCTTGGGATTACAAGGGGTATAAAAAAACCCATTCCAATATCTTGGAACGGGTTTCTGAAATCCTTTTACGGACTAAATTTTATTTCATTTTGTTAACATGTCTGCTCAATTTCGATTTTTGATTGGCAGCATTGTTCTTGTGAATCACGTTCTTTTTTGCCAAACGGTCGAGCATACAGTAAAGCGTTTTAAGCATTTCGCTGGCTTCTTTTTTAACTTTTAGGTCACGCAATTTTTTAATCATGTTACGTGTGGTCTTAGCCTGGTAACGGTTACGCAGCCTTTTGACAGCGTTTGATCTGATGCGTTTTAGTGATGATTTATGATTTGCCATGTTCTGGTTTTTTCTTTTTTTAGGGCTGCAAAAATAAGACGATAACTTCTAAAAACAAAACCTTTTTCCAAATTTCTATTTTAGGCTGTCAGTCAATTATAAATTCATCTGTCCAGGAATTTGCACCGTACAACCTTTTGGCCGTAATTTTGTCTTGTCATTCATAAACGTATTCGCATGAAAAAAACCATATATGCATTCTTCATTCTTTTTTTAATAATCCCAATATCAAAGGCTGCCGATAAACCGGGCTATGAAATAAAAATACGAATACAAGGCATGAGAGATACCATGATGTATTTGGCCAATTATTATGGAGGCTATACCGTAAAAGCCGATAGTGCTATAGTGGACAAAAAAGGATGGGCAGTATTTAAAGGAGCCAAACCACTTCCCTGCGGCGTATATATGACAGTGCTGGGGAGTACCAAAATTTTTGAACTTGCAGTGAACGAACAATTTTTCAGTCTCGAAACAGATACTGGATACAATATAAAAAAGATGAAGATAAAAGGCTCGCCCGAGAATGAAATATTTATTGGTTACCAAACAAATTCGGCTGAGTACACTTCTAGTATATATAAATTTCAAGCTCAGATAAGAGAGGTTGAAAAAGACCCAGCAAAAAAGCTTCAGGTAGCACTTTGGCGAGATTCTGCAAAATTTTATAGTGAAAAAGAAACCAATCTGCGAAAAAATATTATCAAGGATTATCCAAACTCTATGACGGCAAAAATCATGAAATCATTGGAGGATATTATTCCGCCGCCCGCCCCTTTGTATAAAGATGGCAGGCCCATGGATTCCAATTTCCAGTTCAACTATTATAGAGAGCATTATTTTGACAATATAGATTTTACTTGCGATTGTTTGATTCGTTGCCCCATATATCATAACAAACTCAAATATTTTTTTGATAAATTAGTTATCATGCATCCTGATAGTATTGTATTTTGGGCATTTAATGTGATTGAAAAAACAAAATCTTCCAAGGAATTATTTAAGTATACCGTACAATATCTTACCAATACCTATGCAAGTTCTAATTATGTGTGCATGGATGCTATTCCTGTAAATTTAATTCTGAAGTATTATACTTATAAGGATGCTTTTTGGTTAGACAGCTTGCAGATATATCGCTCACGATTGGAAGCAGAAGCATTGTTTCCAACATTGTGCAATAAAAATGCTCCCAATTTGATGATGCACGATTCGGCATTAGAAAAACTGATTATGGCAGTGGTGAAAGCAGACACCATTCCCGATTCGCGTTCAGCCAAAATATATAGTTTAATGCAGCTACATGGCACCACCAATTTGTATGATGTGAAAGCTCAGTATACTATTCTAATGTTTTGGGATCCAGATTGTAGCCACTGCAAAGCCGAGATGCCTAAGGTAAAAGCTTTGTATGATAAAATGAAAAGTAAAGGGGTGGAAGTGTTTGCCGTATGTGTGGAGTCGGACTATAATAAATGGATTGAATATATAAATGCCAACGATTTAAAATGGATTAATGTAATTGATATTTATAATATATCTGAGTTTAGAAAATACTACGATATCAAAAGCACACCTGTTATTTTATTATTAGATAAAGACAAAAAAATATTGGCTAAAAAGCTTGATGGCACAACACTTGACGATTACTTATCGCATGAACTAAAACTCAATTAATTATACTACAATTGTTAAGTTCAGATAAAAACGAGTGGTTTGCAAATTGGTTCGATACACCATATTATCATATATTATATAAGAATCGTTCGGTGGCAGAAGCCGAAAATTTTATAACTAAACTTATTGATTTTTTGCAATTACGAAGTGGTGCTACCATACTTGACAATGCGTGTGGAAAGGGTAGACATGCTATTCATCTTAACAAATTAGGATATAATGTAGTTGGCCTAGATCTTTCGGAACAAAGTATTATACAAGCCCAAAAATGTGAGAACGATGCTTTGCATTTTGTCGTACACGATATGCGTAAGGTTTTTAAAGTAGATGAGTTCGATGCAGTATTCAATCTCTTTACAAGTTTTGGATATTTTGAGGAAGAATCGGATGATTTGAATATATTGTATGCCGTAAAAAAGCAGTTGAAGGACAATGGGATTTTCGTATTGGATTTTTTTAATACGGCTCCCATAATCAAAAAATTTGCAAATGGATATATATATAATGATGTACAAAATATAGAAGGAATAACTTTCGATATCCATAAAAAAACAGAAGGCAATAAAATTATTAAGACCATTGATATTGTTGATGGAAATAAAGAATTATCTTATATCGAACAAGTACGTTTATATACTTTACCAAACTTCTTGGATATGTTTGCTAAAGTAGGTTTTAACGTAAAACAAGTTTTTGGAAATTACCAATTGCAAGGGTATGATGAGCATGAAAGTGATAGGATGATTTTTGTGGTGGAGAGGTAGTAATACCGAAATCAATATATAATAGTCCAAAAGAAAGGGACTAATCCCCCCGCATCCCGATAATTATCGGGATTAAGCGGGGCTTTCGGGATGTAGTTCGGCATTACCATTCTACAAACCAAATCCGGCACAGGCGGAGAACTATTTTAGGTTAAGAATTGGTATAATTTGTAAACGAAATCACTGGGTTATTTTGTCATGCCGAGGAACGAGGCATCTACTATTTACCTAAATATCCCTCGTTCCTCGGGAGGACAAAACGCTCGAAAAGTATCCTTATTCTTTACGCAAGTCTCGCAAACTCGGTTCGCCGCTTAGGTAATGACGGTATTATAGTATCATAGTATCGAAGTCTTTATACTTACTATTACATACTTTATACTCTTACAGCACCTTTCCCTTCATAGCTTCAGCAATAGCTACATCCATTACCCTGTGGGCAAAGGGAGCAGTAGTTTCATTTAGCTTTTCATTAGCTTGTTGTATAATATGACGGTCCGAATTGTTATATATATTTTTCAATTCGTTAATTACATTTTGCGTTTGCGAAACTTCATCAGCCTTCAAAAACTTTGCATGTTTTTGCAAAAACATTTCGGTCGTATATACCAATTGTTTGGCTGATGTTTGAGCTTCTATCAGCAAGCGTGTGTCCACATCTTCTTTGGCATGGGTAAAACTATCCAATAACATTTGTTCTACTTGTGCATCGGTTAATCCATACTGCGGGGTCATTTCTACTTCTTGTTTCACCCCGCTTCTCAGTTCGCTAGCAGTTACTTTTAATATACCATCTGCATTCAAAGTGAACACTACTTCTACCTTCGGTAAACCTGCAGGCATAGGAGGAATGCCTTTCAATTCCGCTTGCCCCAATTTTCTATTTTGTTCCACCAAATCTCTTTCACCTTGATATACATTTATTATAATACCTGATTGTCCGTCAACAGAAGTAGTATATTGCCTACCAATGCGTGTTGGTATTTTTGAATTTCGTGGAATTAAAGTATCCATCAATCCACCTAGAGTTTCTAGTCCTAATGATAATGGTGTAACATCAATCAATAATAAATCTTTTCGATTGCCTGCCAATATATCTGCTTGCACTGCTGCACCCAATGCAACCACTTCGTCTGGGTTTATGGAGTCCATCATTATAGATTGAGTGAAATATTTTTGTACCATTTGTTTTACCAAAGGAACGCGTATACTTCCGCCAACCATAACTACTTCAGCGATATCAGAAATTTGTATATTAGAATCGACAACCGCATTTTTGCAACACGCCATTGTTTTTTCTATAATAGGTAAAACGAGTTCCTCAAATTTTTGACGCGTGATTTCCAAATTATATATAGTTTCATCAATTTGAAATTGGAATGAGGCAGAATCATTATATGATAGTTGTTTTTTTGCTTCTTCAGCCAAGAGTCTTAACTCCTGAAATTCATAGGCATTTTTTGTTTGTATATGATATAGTTCGCTCCAATAATTTACCAAACCTTTATCCAAATCATCACCACCTAAATAAGTATTTCCATTGGTAGCGAGCACTTCAAAAATTCCATTTTGCAAACTCAAAATAGATATATCAAAAGTACCTCCACCCAAATCATATACAGCTATATTTTTTTGGTCTGCTTTTGCGGCACCACTATCATAGGCAAGGGCTGCGGCCGTGGGCTCACTTACGATGCGTAGAACATCCAGTCCTGCTAGTTTGCCCGCATCACGTGTGGCTTGGCGTTGACTATCATTGAAATATGCAGGCACGGTAATCACTGCTTTTTTAACTTCAGTTTTCAAATAATGTTCAGCCCGCGATTTTAATTCTTTTAATATTTCGGCACTGAGTTCTATAGGCGAATAAAATGTTGAACCGACCTGAATTTTCACCAAGCTTTCTGTATCATCATTAATAATTTTATAAGCAAATTTATGATTGTCCAAATCTTGAAAACTGCGGCCCAATAATCGTTTAACGGAGTATATCGTATTTTCGGGCTCAGTTATTAAATGACCTTTGGCCGCATTGCCCACTACCCAACCACCTTGGGGTAAATGGTGTAATATAGAAGGAACAATCGTTAGGCCTTCAGTATCAGCGAGAGCACGCGGGAGCTTGGTATTTTTGTCCATGAAGGCCACCAAAGAATTTGTTGTTCCCAAGTCGATGCCAATGATGATATCTTCTTGTTTGATGCCGCCTGTAACAATATTAATAGGAATTCGAGCCATTTTTGATAGAATATATAAGGTGCAAAGATAACGTCATTCTGATCTCAATAGAAATTGGGATTCAATTCGAGGAATCTCCTCAACAGAATAGGTAGGTAATACCGAATTACAATATATAATAGTCCAAAGACTATTTTAGGTTAAGAATTGGTATAAGCTGTTACCGGTTTCTATCATAAGATATAATTCGTCGTCCCAATAATTTCGGGATAAAAATTTTTCACCTAGTCTTTAAAGATTTATATGATTATGAGACTGTAAAGGTAGAGCACTACTATTCGCCGCAGCGAAACAAAATATCATAAAGTTTTCCTAATCTCTATACTTGCTACTTCCCACCGCGGCGGGCTGTCTACTGCCTACTGCCTACTGTCTACTACTTACTGTCTACTGACTACTACTTACTGTCCGCTGACTACTACTTACTGTCCGCTGACTACTACTTACTGACTACTACTTACTGTCTACTGTCCACTGTCTACTTTTATACTTTCTCCAACCCACAGTAATTTCAATTTCTTCCCCGCATCTGCAAACTTTTGCCTTGCTTCCTCATGGTTTATTTTGATAGGCTGAAATGTATCATAATGCATCCCTATGATTTCATTACATTCTATAAAATTGCTAGCTATTACAGCATCATCGATATCCATTGTAAAGGTATTGCCTAAAGGTAATATTGCCACATCCAATTTACACCAAAGTGGAATTAATTTCATATCCATCGTGAGTCCTGTGTCGCCAGCATAATATATATTTTTACCTGCGATATTGATCAAGAACCCCAAAGGATTTCCGCCATAAGTTTCGTCGGGCAACATGCTTGAATGGACAGCGTTCACTATTTTAACAAACCCAAAATCAAAATTTAATTTGCCTCCATAATTTACCTCATGGGTTTGTGTGATTCCTCGTTTGTGTAGCCACTGACCCACTTCGTAATTGCAAATTATTTTTGCATTGCTTTGGTGTGCTATTTCCACAGAATCACCGATATGGTCACCATGGCCGTGGGAGACCAGAATATAATGTGGCATCAATGATTTTATATCAATGGCTTCTGCCATGGGGTTTCCACTTATGAATGGATCGAATAGCAAACGATGTGTGCCATCATCAAGCATAAAACAAGAATGCCCGAGGTATTGTATATTTAGCATATTATATATAGTTTTTAAAGGTGCATAGTTAAGGGATATTAGAGAGAAATGCAAATTGGTTGCTAGAAGTCGGAAGTGCGAAGTTTTTGTTAACGTTACTTCTGACTTCCGTCTTCTAGCTTTGAGCTCCAATTGCCTCCGCACACCGTTCCCCATCAATAGCTGCAGATACAATTCCACCCGCATAGCCGGCTCCTTCGCCGCATGGGAACAAACCTTTTATCGTTATATGTTGTAATGTTTCTTTATCTCTCGGTATTCTCACCGGTGAACTGGTGCGGCTTTCGGTAGCAACTAGCACGGCTTCATTGGTATAATACCCCCGCATTTTATTTCCAAAATTTTTCATAGCAGCTTTTATTCTTATATATATTTCTTGAGGCAAAACCTCTTCCAAATTTGTATTATATAATCCAGGTAAATAGCTACAATCAGGCAATGAAGCACTGTTACGTCCTTCGGCAAAATCGACCAAACGCTGTGCAGGTGCTTGCAAATTACTCCCACCTTTTATGTATGCTTTTTTTTCTACATTTTTTTGATAAGCCAATGCTGCCAATGCTCCTTCTTTTTCGTAGGGTTTAAAATCTTCTTCACCCACACTCACCACCATTCCACTATTTGCAAAAAAGTTATTTCGTTTGGATGGACTCCAACCATTCACCACTATTTCGCCTACGGCTGTTGCTGCGGGAGCTATAATACCACCAGGACACATACAAAACGAAAACACGCCGCGACCCATTTGTTGATCGACCAAACTATAGCTTGCAGGGGGTAAATACTCGCCTGCACTTTGTCCGTGATATTGTATGGAGTCTATAATATGTTGCGGATGTTCTATGCGTACCCCCAATGCAAAAGGTTTGGCTTCTATATATATATTCTTCTGATGTAATAACTCAAAAATATCTCTAGCAGAATGTCCCGTGGCAAGTATGACAGATTTTGCAGGAATAGTTTCTGTATTATTGATTGTAATACTTTCTATCGCATTATTTTTTATTATAATATCTGTGAGTTTGCTGTCAAATCGCAACTCTCCGCCGTGCTCTTGTATATATTCACGGAGTGCAGTAATAATTTGTGGAAGTTTATTGGTGCCAATATGCGGATGTGCTTCATATAATATATTCGCATCGGCTCCGAACAAATGAAATATATTTAATATACGTTCTATACTTCCACGTTTGCCCGATCGTGTATATAGTTTCCCATCACTATAAGTGCCTGCACCACCTTCGCCAAAACAATAATTCGATTCAGGATTTATAATATTATTACGGGTAATTTTTGCCAAATCTCTGCGGCGTTCACGTACATTTTTTCCACGTTCTATGATAATAGGTTTGATGCCTAATTCCAATAAACGAATAGCTGCAAAAAGCCCTGCTGGCCCAGCTCCTATTATAATTGTCTCTTTTCCTTTTTGCAAAGGTTGTGGATTTAACTTAAAAGGATTTTCATGGATATAAGTTTCATTAATATATACATCAGCGACTATGCGAATTAGTATATCACGTTTGCGTGCATCAATCGATTTTTTTCGGATAATGTATTCTGTGATGTCCGCTAATTTTGAATTGGTAGCTTTGGCAAGGGCTTCACGAATGTATAATACATCAGTAGCTTGCTGCGGACTTATATATATTTCTGTTTGTGTAGGCATGGTTAGGTTTTTATCCTAAAGGGGCAAAGGTAATTTATTAAACCTCGTGAGACACAATAATTTTTCAATAGTTGGAGACCGAATTTGGATGTATTATAATAGCAAACTTTGGTCTGAAACTTTACCGCATTATAAAATTATTTTCGCTATGAATATTCCGAGTGGCATCAGTTAACTTCTGAAAAAGCCCATCTAATTTATTTTTCTGAAAGAAAAAAATATGACAAAAATATTTGGGTAGTTTCATTTTTACTGTTTAGAATTGCCCTGCAAACTACTTA
>Ga0163151_10005322_pt1 | contig 16501 bp, 18 predicted proteins | sample OliLakLV19MP5IB2_FD_145596 | JGI IMG/M metagenome (GOLD analysis project Ga0163151, IMG submission 145596) | Freshwater microbial mat bacterial communities from Lake Vanda, McMurdo Dry Valleys, Antarctica - Oligotrophic Lake LV.19.MP5.IB-2 | ecosystem: Environmental > Aquatic > Freshwater >...
AGAAACAAAAATAGAATCAGATGGTGAAGCCCTTGAAGAAAAAAAAGAAAAAGAAAAAGAAAAAAAGTTTCTATTAGAAATTGAATTTCCAGACGCGCAATCGATGATGAACGAGTTTGAGGTTATTACAAAAAATGGGTTGATCGCGAGAATAAAATAATGTCTATATCTTTATATGGCATGCCATACATGGGATCAAAGCAATTGATCGCTGATAAGATTATTTCAATTTTTCCCAAAGCAGATAATTTCTATGATTTATTCGGAGGCGGATTCTCTATTACTCAAGCAATGCTGGTAAGAAGGCCGAGAGGGTACTCTATGATATTGACCTACAGGTTTCGCCTAAAAGATCAAAACAAAAGAAACTTGCTGAAGGGATTCGCTGGGCAGGTCAACCTTGTATGGAATACCTGCAATGAGGCCATTCGTGAAAACTGGCGACGTTCTCGGAAATACACAAATAAAACAGACCTCAATGCCATCACACGCGGTGCTAGCAAAGAGATGGCTATCAATTCGCAGACCATCCAAGCCGTCTCCTATGAGGTCCTGAAGAGGACTCAACTCTGTAAGAAACGCATCCGTTTTCGCACCGCTAAGCGATGCAAGAACCTTGGTTGGGTGCCGTTCAACGGGCAGACCGTTAATTTTCATGGTGGGTACGTCGATTACAATGGTTTTCGCTTTCGTCTCTGGCAACACAGAAGTCTCCCGGAATCCGCAGTCATCAAGACGGGCTCGTTCGCGGAAGACGCAAGAGGACGGTGGTATGTAAATCTCGTCATAGAAATAGACGAGAACGAGTACATCAGGCTTGCCGCCAAGGAAAATACAAGCGTCGGTATCGACCCAGGTCTGAAAACCGTAATGACGACATCAGACGGAGAGAAGTTTGAAAGAGATAACCTGACCAGAGCTTATGAAATTAAGCTAGCGAACGCTCAACGTCACAAGAAAAAGAAGCTCACGAAGAAAATTCACGCCAAAATTAAAAATAGAAGACTCGATTTTAGTCACAAGGCTTCTGAAAAAATTGCATCAGAATATGAACTCGTGTTTTTCGGAGACGTCAGTTCTAAGAAACTAGCTAAGACCAGGATGGCAAAGGGTGTAGCCGATGCTGCTTGGGGTCAGGTAAAAACCTTTCTCGCATACAAGACCGTTAGGCGGCGAGGAAGAATGTTGGTTATCAACGAAAAATTCTCAACTGTCACTTGCTCAACTTGTTTTGAAAGAACAGGCCCGAGCGGACTAAGTGGGTTGAAAATAAGAGAGTGGGAATGCTGCACATGCGGCTCTGTTCACGACAGAGACGTAAATTCGGCAAGAAATATTCTTCGTCTCGGGCATGAGACGCTAAATGTTGGGTCGCAAGACGCAGCATAAGGGAAGCCCCGTCCTCAACCTCGAAAGAGGTAGGGCGGGGAGGATGTCACAGAAGGCTATTCAATAAAGGCTAAACAGTGAATGAAAATATATACGCCAATGAATGCGCCTATGAATTGTTGAGGGAAAGGCATGAGCAAAAAGCCAGAAGAACCTAAAAAACTAATTGGAATTACTGCTTACGCGAATTACAGAAAGTGTACGCTCTCAAACGTTCAGGAAAAATTGCGTAAGGGTAAAATCCCCTTTGTAATGTATAACGGTAAAAGAATGATCGATCCTGAATCAGCCGACATCGCCTGGTTAGCAAACGTAAGCTCTCACAAACCAAACGAGCAATACAAGATAGATGACGCTGGTACCGGACCCAAGGCGGAGATCTCAATTGGCCAGCAAAAAACTAACGTTCCAAACATTCATATTGAGGAAGCGTATTTTAAGGCTTACAGAACCAGGCTGGCAAGACTTGAATACGAAATTAAATCGGGAAAACTAATCGAACGCGATAACGTTTACCGCCAAACCTTTACGGCAATCAGGATTATCAGGGACGCGATGTTAAATATTCCACAAAAGATTTCGCCAGAACTAGCATCAGAAGTTGACCCACACAAAGTCGAGTTGATACTACAAAAAGAAATACACGAATGTTTGACGGAGTTGGGCCAGCTTGCAAAACGTTACGAACAATGATTTTCAGACGTGGGCGATCTTTAGCTGCCTACTTCCAAACAAAATCCTAAGCGTTTCGCAGTGGGCGGACGAATACCGTTTTTTATCTCAAAAAGCATCAAGCGAGCCGGGGAGATACCGAAGCTCTAGAACTCCATACGTTACTGAAATCATGGATTGCCTTTCAAATAATAATCCGGTTAAAGAAGTTGTTTTTATGAAGGGTTCACAAATCGGCGCAAGCGAGATTGGTTGCTGTTGGCTTGGCTATATAATGGACCATGCGCCCGGTCCGACCTTAATGGTTCTGCCAACAGTCGACATGGCAAAAAAGATATCTAAACAGCGTATTGAGCCTATGATCGAAGAGTCTCCTAAACTAAAAAACTTGGTGTCAGAAAAAAAGAGTCGGGATAGTTCTAACACGATGCTTGGAAAAGAATTTCCAGGTGGTATCCTGCTTATGACGGGCGCAAACTCTGCGTCGGGTTTAAGATCGCTTCCGATTCGTTACATTTTCTTAGACGAGATTGACGCCTACCCGTTAGATGTCGAAGGCGAAGGTAACCCAATTGATTTGGCGAAGGCTCGCGCGAGGACGTTTCATAAGCGTAAGATTTTCCAGGTCTCAACTCCCACGGTCTCTGGTCTCTCTCACATCGAAACATTATTTGAGGCGTCAGATAAACGTTTTTTCCAGTTACCTTGCATTCATTGCGGGAAATATCAAAAATTAGAGTTCAAAAACCTAGTTTGGCCTGAAAATAAGCCTAAAAAGGCTGTCTATCAATGTTGTTTTTGCTCTAAAGATATCGAGAACTGGCAAAAAACAGACATGTTAGCCAAGGGTAAATGGGTATCTGAGTCGGTTTCTGATACCGCAGGTTTTCATTTAAATGCGTTATACTCCCCTGTTGGCTGGTATAGCTGGGCAGAAATTGCCGAAGACTTTATAAAGGCCAAAAAAACACCTGAAAAACTGCGAACTTTTATCAATACGGTTCTTGGCGAGACGTGGAAGGAAAAGGCTGAACGCCCAGACTGGCAACGTCTCTATGAGCGCCGAGAACTTTACACAATAGGTAAGGTGCCCGCTGGCGCTCTTTTCTTAACAGCTGGCGTTGACGTCCAGCGCGATCGCCTTGAGATAGAAGTAGTTGGATGGGGTAGAAACAAGATTTCTTGGTCTGTAGATTATCAGGTAATTTACGGAGACACAACACAGCCAGACGTTTGGAAAAACCTTGAAAAGCTTTTGCATCAACAGTTTGAGACAGAACTAGATAGCAGAAAATATCTCGGCATAAAGCTAATGGCTGTCGACTCTGGTTATAATACGCAGACCGTATATTCTTGGGTTCGGCAATTTAGTCAAACTAAAGTAATCGCGGTCAAAGGCCGAGACACACTTCAGCAAATATTTTCCAGGCCGCAAGCTGTCGATGTTACCTCGTCTGGAAAGACTCTTAGGCGGTCTCTTAAGGTTTGGGGAATAGGCGTCAACGTGGTGAAGGACGAGCTCTACAGCTGGCTAAGACAAGCAAAGTCGGTAGATGGACAGCCCGACAATTATGGGTTCTGTCATTTTCCTCAATACGAGGACGAATTTTTTAAACAGTTGACGGCAGAGGAACTTGTAACTAAAGTTCTAAAAGGATACCCCAAACAGGAATGGCAAAAAATTAGAGAGCGTAACGAAGCTCTCGATTGTCGCGTTTACAGTCGCGCGGCAGCCTCGATTTGCGGTATGGATCGCTTTTCTGAGGAACGCTGGAAAGCTTTGGAAGGCGAATTTGGCTTGATCTCAACAAATAAAGAAATACAAGCAGACGTCATATCTCAACAGCAACCGGTAGTCGCGACTATTCAACGTCGCCCAAGCGGTTGGCTATAAGTATGGCCATTCGTTGGACAAGCGAAGATTACAACCAACTAAAAGCGGCGATTGGCCAAGGTGTTACGCGAGTGAAATATACTGACAAGGAAGTCGAATATCGCTCTCTTAACGACATGATAAAACTTCTTACGATGATGGAAAAAGATCTCGGCATAACTCAAACTAGTGGTGTTAGGCTTTATGCCAAGCACTCGAAGGGTTTAAGTTGAGTTGGATCGACACACTCGTGGGCTTTTTGTCTCCGCGTGCACAGTTTCAAAGGTTGCGCTACCGCCAGGCTATTGAAGCGGCTGGCAACGCTTCCGAAATTGTCCGTAAGTACGACGCGGCATCAAAAGGCAGGCGTACAGATGGTTGGCAAACAACAGCACTTTCAGCGAACGCTGAAAATAAATCGGCCATCGCAGTACTACGATACCGAGCGCGCGACTTAGTCCGAAACAATCCATATGCACGTCGTGGAGTTCGCGTGATTGGCTCTAACGTCGTCGGCAAAGGCATTCGTGCGAGCATTTCAGGAGCAAGCGAAACGCAAACCAGAAAAATATCGGAAGTATGGGAACTTTGGGCGGGAACTACCGAAATAGATTTTGACGGCAAAAGTAATATATACGGTCTACAGCGCCTTGTGATGGAAATGGTAGTTGAATCTGGCGAGGCGTTAATTCGTCGTCGTTTTTTGCCGGGTGACAACTTCCCAATGAAAATACAGATACTTGAGCCAGACTTTCTCAATACAAATTTAAGTTCACAGGCCGAAAATGGAAATAGAATTATACAGGGTATCGAGATTGATAGCGAAGACCAGATACAGGCGTATCATCTTTTCGAGTCTCACCCTGGTAACTTGGATTCTTTAGTTCTTAGCGGCATAGGCATGAAATCAATTCGTGTTCCAGCAACAGAAATTCAGCATATATATTTAGTTGAACGCGCTGGCCAAATGCGCGGGGTCTCTTGGTTTGCGCCAGTGATGATTAAACTAAAAGACTTCGACGACTACGAAGACGCGCAACTAGTCCGTCAAAAAATAGCGGCATGCTTTTCTGTTTTTGTTTCAGACATCGCAGGGCTTGAAGAGCCAGCGAGCGAGGCGCAAAAAGACGTGCTAGGCCAAAAAGTTGAGCCAGGTATTATAGAAATACTTCCGCCCGGAAAAACCGTTACGTTTGCATCTCCTCCAGGAGTTGAAAACTATGGCGAGTACACAACTATCGTCTTACGCGCGATCGCGACAGGTCTAGGCGTTAGCTACGAAGCCCTAACCGGTGATTTGAGCCAGGTTAATTTTTCCTCTGGTCGCATGGGTTGGCTTGAGTTTCAGAGAAATATTGACGTTTGGCGCGACGCTCTCATGAATGCGCAGTTCAATAATCGCCTTTTCAAATGGTTTTCCGAAACAGCTCCATTAGTCGGCTTGAGCATGAATAAAGTCAAGACTGAATGGGTCGCTCCTCGGCGCGAGATGATTGACCCGACCAAAGAGGTCCCTTCCAAAATATTGGCTATCCGGGCTGGTCTTGAAACGCTTGAAGATGCTATTTATGCGAACGGAAAAATACCGGTTCAACAGTTTGAGCAAATTAAGGCGACCAATGATCTGATAGACAAGCTAGGGCTTGTGCTTGACTCTGACCCGAGAACGGGAAATAATTCAGGAAATAATAATTCAAATTCAAATTCTATGGACGATGAACTAACAGCTAAGCAACAACGACCGAAGCGTAACAACGGCCAGACTCTTAGTGCGTAACGGTTTTTATAGGAGAAAAATTGATGAAAAAAAGCTTTACTTTGCCGGGGATGACAAGGGAAGCATCGTTTATGCCGGAAACGTTCAATATCGAACGAAATACGGTTGATCTCGTCTGGTCAACGGGAACGCGAGTAAAGCGCGGAGGTTTTTGGGAAGAGCCATTTTACGAAGAGCTTTCCATGGAACGAAAACACGTTCGACTTGACCGGTTAAATAACGGAGCTTCTGTTTTAAATAATCATGACAGCCAGGATTTACGTTCGATTATCGGTGTCGTCGAAAAGGCGAAAATCGAAGATGGAAAAGGTCTGGCTACCGTTCGCCTATCCTCCCGCGAAGACGTTAAGGGAATTGCTGAGGATATTAAAAATGGCGTTATAAGAAACATTTCGATTGGGTATCGCGTTCATTCTTTTGAAGAGACGCCAGAAAAATCAGAAGGTCTCCCCGTTTTTCGCGCGACAGATTGGGAACCTATGGAGATCTCTTTTGTTACTATTCCGGCAGACCCGGGCGCGCAAGTTAGGAACGCCGGTCAAAAGTATGATTGTAATTTAATTTTAAGAGGAGAAGATGGAATGTCAGACAAAAACGTGCCTGTAGTTCAGGCAACAGAATCTAAGGTTGACGTTGAAGCTATTCGTAAGGAAGCTATGGCGGCAGAACGTTGCAGGGTTTCGGAAATCTCTTTAGCTTGCCGAAATCTCGGACTAGACGAATCATTTTCAGGCAAACTAATCTCCGATGGTTCTAGCATTGAAGCTGCTCGCACAGCAATTATCGAAGCGCGATCGGTTAAGGACAAGGAAAATCATACATCTTCGCCAAACATTCAGGTTACAAGTAGCGAAGCGCAGAACCGCAGCGAAGGGATGTTTGAGGCCCTTTGCCATCGTGCAAATCCAAAAGAAAAATTGACCGAAAAAGGGCGCATGTTCCGCTCTCTCTCTCTCTCCGATATGGCTCGAGTTTCTCTCGAAGCACAGGGAATCAAAACGATTCAGATGTCGAAGGACGAGATTGTACGCAAAACCTTTGATTTGAGAATCCGCGGTGTGGGACACACTTCAAGTGATTTTACTTTGTTACTTGAAAACCTTGCTACAAAATCACTTCAAAGCGCTTACCAAGCCGCACCAAAAGTTTTTGCGCCAATCGTTCGCGAAGTCACCGTGCCAGACTTTAAACAAGTTAGCCGTGTTGCATTAGGTGACGCGCCAGAACTAGAATTGTTGCCTGAAGGTGCCGACATTAAAGCCGGTCTCATGGGCGAAGCTGCAGAAAAATATTCAATCGCTACCTACGCCAAAATGATTCGTTTTTCTCGTCAGATGCTTGTAAACGATGATCTTGACGCTTTGACGCGAGTACCTGAAATGTTCGGGCGTCGCGCAGCTGAAAAAGAAAGTGATCTCGTTTGGGCTGTTATTATGGCAAACGCAGCGTTATCAGATACCGTTGCATTATTTCATGCTACCCATGCAAACCTAAATTCTGGCGGAGCCGCCGCAATTGCTCTTGCATCTGTCGGCGCTGCTCGTGCTGCTATGCGTAAACAAGTCGGAGTAAACGGATCAAGGATTACTCTTAATCCAACTTGGCTTTTCGTTCCTCCTGAACTTGAAACCGTTGCACAGCAATTCGTTTCTGCAAATATCGTTCCCGAAGCTTTTACAACCAACAACCCCTTTGCCGGTAAGCTTCAAGTCGCAGTTGAGCCGCGTTTGTCGGACTCTGCATTGACTGGTTACGACGTTAACGCATGGCTCTTAACAGCAGATACAAGCCAAGTTGATATTCTCGAGCTAGCTCGTCTGCAAGGACAGGAAGGCCCGGTTATTGAGTCTGACGAGATGTTTGATTACGAAGGAATGAAAATTAAATGTCGATTAGACATCGGAGCCAAAGCTATTGACTATCGTGGATTGAACAAAAATGATGGCGCTTAACTAAATAATTTATAGAAAGGTAATTTATAATGAAGAATTTTATTTCAGGTGGAGATGTAGTCGAACTTATCGCTCCCTCAGGCGGAGTGGTTTCTGGCAATGGCTACATTCACGTTGCATTGTTCGCTGTCGCTCAGGTTACAGCAGCGGAAACGGAAGTTTATTCGGCTGTTGTTGAAGGCATTGTTTCATTGCCAAAAACCTCAACCGTTGTCTTCAGCGAAGGCGAGAAGGTTTTTTGGGATGACGCCACAAAACTTTGTAAAGAAACCTCCGCAGGTTATTTTAAAATCGGCTATGCAGTTAAATCAGCTGGTAACCCTTCGGCGACGGTTCTAGTTAAGTTGAACGGTTCTGACGTTACAGCTGTATAGTTAGAAAAAACACGCGGTGATTTTTAAAGCCGCGTGTTTTATTTTAGGAAGTAATGGGTAAGCACTATTTCAATAGACTAGTCGATGGGCTTTTGAATGTCGCAATCCCAACTTTTGGGCAGATTGTGGAATATCGCCCTCTATCGGGTGGTAGGTTTCGTCTAAAAGCTGTTTTTGATACTGAGTTTACGCAAATATTGCCGAACACAGAACAAGTGGTAAGCGTTAATCGTCCCCACATTGGCTGTAAATTGATTGATATACCAGCCGAACCTTTGCAGGGCGACACAGTTAGGGTTGAAGGCGACTATTTTTTCGTTAGTGAGATTCAAGAAGATGGACAAGGTGGGGTTCTCCTTTGGTTGACAAAACAAAATGAGCAAGAAACGTAAAGACATACGAAACGAAGTTGTTTCGGTTCTTAAACGCGCAAATATTGTCATTGCAGCGAATATTTTGGCGAATCGATCTATCCCATATGAATCAAAATTACTGCCAGCAATTTCGGTATACACACGAGCCGACGAAGTAGCCGGGGAATTTTCCAGTGCTCCTAGACTTCTAAAAAAATCTTTAGAATTAATTGTCGAAGTAGTTTTGCAAGATCAAAAAGACGACGTAGCTGCCGACAGGCTCGATGACTTGTGCGAAAAAGTCGAAGATTACCTCAGTTCAGACGATTCCTTGAATGGTAAATGTGACGACATATATTTATCTCGTGTGGACTTCGATTTTCAAGGCGAGCAACAGGAAAAACCTATGCACTCCGCCGTTATGGTTTTTACGGTTCTTTATAATGATTATGAACCTCGTAGCCGTTTCCTACAGGGAAACATCAACGACTTTGTAGGTGCTGACGCTCAATATCAAGTAGGACACAACAATTCAGAACCAGATCAGGCTTTAGCAGATCGTGCTAAAGATACGATCGACGTTCCGCAAATTTAAAAGGAGTTTTTAAATGGAAGGTATTAGTTTTTTAAAGCCAGCGGAAGGAATGAAGGTTAGAGATCCCCTAACGCTGGTTGAACTTCCGGCCAGTGGACGTAGGGTTCGAATGAGCAGCTATTGGAGACGTCGCCTTTTAGATGGTGACGTTTTATTAATCGAAGATCAACAAACTTCAGGACAAGGAGATGACAAATGAGCGTCGGATTCAATAACATTACAGATATTCGTGTGCCTTTCGTTGCAGTTGAGTTTGACAACTCGAAAGCACAACAGGGCCCAGCGATTCAGCCCTTCCAGACTTTAATCATGGGACAAAAACGCTCGACAGGAACGGCAACAGCGCTAGCTGTTGTGACGGTTACAAGCGAAGCGCAGGCAAGAACTCTATTCGGTGCTGGTTCTATGCTGCAGTGGATGGTTAAACGGTATTTGCAGAATGACCTCGTTACGACGCTTCAAGTAGTTCCGATTGTCGACAATGCCGCCGGCGTTATCGCTACCGGAAAGGTTTCAATAGTTGGTCCAGCGACAGCTGACGGCGTATTGTCGATTTACTTTGCTGGTAAGAAAATTGAGACATCCGTTACTTCCGGCGATGTCGCTACAGCTGTAGCAACGGCGCTAGCTGCCGCTATTAACGCTGATACCGATGCTCAAGTTACCGCTGCAGTTAACGGTTCAAACCTTTTCGAGGTTGATATTTCAGCGCGCCACAAGGGCACGATGGGAAATCAAATTGATATTCGTTTAAACTATTTCGCGGAAGATCTTACCCCCGCTGGCCTAGCAATTACGCTAACTGCTATGGCGTCTGGTGCCGGTGACCCGGACACTAATACTATTTTTGCGGCATTGCCTGAAGAGCAGTACAACGTCGTTATTAACCCTTGGAATGACACTTCGAACATGACGAAATTGGAAACCGAGTTAGATTCACGGTTTGGACCGATGAAAGCGATTGATTCGGTTTCATTTACAACCAAGCTTGGGTCACTTGGAACCTTGTCGTCATATGGCAACGCTAGAAATAATTCTCATTCCTGTATTTTAGGGCCTTGTAAAGCCGCGCCAAACCCTTCATGGGAATGGTCATCGGCGACCGGTGGGCAAGCTGCTAAGTCTGCACAAATTGACCCCGCGCGACCGTTCACCACACTACCTTTGGTTGGTATTCTAGCGCCCAATAAATCAGACGAATTCATTATGTCGGAACGAAACACACTTTTGACTGACGGCATCGCGTCAACGAAAATCGTTATCGGCATTCCACAAATTGAGCGATTGATTACAAGTTATCAGGTGAACGCGGCATCACAACCGGACACTTCATACCTTGATGCAACAACGCTGTTTACTCTCTCTTATCTTCGATATTCATTCCGTAATCGCATGGCGTCTAAATTCCCACGTCACAAACTTGCAAACGATGGAACCCGGTTCGGACCTGGTCAGCCAGTCATTACGCCATCGATCGCGAAGGCAGAGGCAATTTCTCTTTTTGGAGAATGGGAACGCGCCGGATTAGTCGAAGGCGTTGACCAGTTTACGCGAGATCTTGTTATCGAACGGAACGCTTCAAATCCGAATCGCATAGATTGCTTGTTACCACCTGATTTAGTGAACCAGTTATTAAACGTTGCTGCACAAATTCAATTCTTACTCTAATCGAAAGGATTTAAAAAATGGCATCGAGACGCATCGGAGGAATTTTGGAGTTGAAAGTTGACGGTAACCAATACTTGGTTAAGGGATCGTTTACTTACAATCTTGGAATTCCTAAAAAAGAAATGATTGTCGGAATGGACGGAGTACACGGCTATAAAGAAACTCCTCAGGTTCCTTTTATTGAGGGCTCGATCACAGATACCGCTGATATTTCTGTTAGCGATCTTCGCAAACTAATTAATGTCACAGCTGTGCTTCGGCTGGCCAACGGCAAAACAATTTCTATAGAGGAGGCCGTGGAAGCTTCTGACGGTGACGTGACGACCGAAGAGGGAGAAATCCAAGTTCGGTTTGAAGGCACTAAAGGCACCGAAATTGCTGCTTAGGTTTAGATCCCCGCCTTCGGGCGGATTTTTAAAGGCTTTACTATGAAAGTATTGAAACTCAATCGGACCTATAGGCATGGTGACAAGGAAGTTAGTGAGGTTAAATTCTTAACTCCAAAAGTTAAGCATTTAAAAAATATCGACATGAGCAAAATAAATTCATCTGAAATTGTTTTACTTTGTGGTCGACTCAATGATTCAGGGCTAACGTCTTCATTTTTTGACGAATTAGAGATGGACGATTTTATGTCCATTTCTGAAATGATCGCTAGTTTTTTTCCGGATTCCCAGAAAACTGGCCAAAGTTAATAGCACACTTGGCTAAGGTGTTTCACTTTCAGCCCAGCGAGTTATGGGAACTTGACCAATACGATCTAGTTTTCTGGCTTGACCAAGCTGAGGAATAAACAGAAGGGGACCAATGGCTAACTTTCCCGTAAATTTAGTATTGAAAGCCTTCGACGGCGTCTCCTCGAAGTTCAAGAGAATACAGGATCGATTCGGAGCGTTGTCTAACGCTGCTACAAAATTAAAATTAAAAATGTCTGTTTTAGGACAGCGATTAAATTTTGAAGGCATCAAAAAGAGCTTAGGGCAAGTAGGCTCTAGCTTTGGAAACGTTGCGAACGGTGCCAGGGCTTCGTTCCTTCGTTTAGGCGCGGTTGTCGCTGGCGCGGCTGTTGGTCTTGGAGCTCTAGTCAAGCATTCAATCTCGGCAGGCGACAATTTCAAAAAGATGTCAGAACGAACCGGGCTAACCGTTGAGGGGTTTCAAGAGCTCAGATATGCCGCCGAAGCTTCCGGCGTTTCCTCCGAAGACTTTGACAATTCACTTTTAAAATTGAATAAATCATTTGGAGAACTAAAACTCGGAGCTGGTCCGCTAGTCTCAGCGTTTGGAAAAGTCGCTCCTCAATTTCTTGAAATGCTCAAGGGTGCAAAAAGCACAGAAGACGCATTTAATATAGTTACTACTGCCATGTCGAACGTTAAAGACCCCGCAAAAAAGGCTGTTATCGCAACAGCTGCATTTGGCAAAACTGGGCAGAAATTTATAAACCTAACTAATGGCGGAGCCGAAGGTATAGCTTCTTTAAGAAAAGAAGCGCAAAAATACGGGATTATGACGGCCACTCAAGCCGCTAACTCCGAAAAACTCGGCGATGCTATCGGCAGAATAGTAAAGGGTTTTGAAGGTCTTCTTAATTCCGCGATCGGCCCTTTGCTACCAGCCCTTGAGGATTTGGCAGACAAATTTGGGAATTTTATTATTGAAATGCGTCCTGAAATTACAAAGTTTGCTCAAGAGTTCGCAAAAGACTTGCCGAAAAATATAGAGATGTTGAAAGCCGAATTCGGGGAACTCAAAAAATCACTAAAACCTGTTATCGAATTTGGAAAAGAATTAATTAAAAAGTTTGGGCTTTTAAAACTTTCAATGGTTGCTGTCGGCACCTTCATAGCAGGTCCGCTTTTGATTCCGCTAGCTGGTCTAGCCGCAAGTCTTGGTGGGCTTGCAGTTAGCATACTCCCCGCGGTTGGCGTAGCTTTGACGTTTCTAGCGCAAAGTGTTTTGATTCCCTTGGCTGGCGTAATTTTGCCAGCGCTGGGCACAGCGCTTGGAGTAGTTTGGGGAATCATGGTAGCAAACCCAATTGGTTTAGTTATAACTGCGGTTGCTGCTTTAGGATTTGGAGCCTACAAACTTATTAAAAATTGGGACACAGTTAAGGAATACTTCAAAGGTTTCTGGGTTTATTTAAATGAATTATTCGATGGTTCGATCGCCAAAATATCGGGCAAGATGTCAGGTATGTTTAATTTCTTACCAAAGGGAGTTAAAAGCCTTTTTGGAATCGATGTCCCACAGGTTATGGGGAAAGTCGCGCCAACCAAGCTAGAGCAGGTATACCCGAAGACGATAGGAAACGGAACGCAAGCCATCGGTGTAGGCCCAAGGGAATTTACGTCAACTAGTTCGGAAACAAAAAAACATGACGTCACATTGACGTTCGATAACTTGCCACCTGGAACGAAAATAAATAACTCTAAATCTAATAAAGACAAGGATTTTAAATTGTTTATGAATAAAGGACCACAGGGGGCATTCGGCAATGGTTGATTCAGTCTGGAAGGCTCGTCTACTTCCCGCTTCTTTTCGTGGGATTCCATTTCTCATAGATAGTCATGAGTTCAATGGAGGTAGAAATAATGTATCCCACGAAACACCTGAAGGTGAGCGCGGATTTTGCGAAGATCTCGGCAAAAAAACTCCTGGATATAATATTACCGGACATGTCTTAGGTGACAATTACTTTTTCATTCGAGATGCACTAATTGCAGCAATGCAAAACGGGGACAAGGGATTTTTAGTTCACCCATACCTTGGTTTAAAGGAAGTTCAGCCCGGCGAGTTTTCTTTTTCTGAAACGACTACAGAGGGAAGGCTGGCACGATTTACTTTTAATTTTATAGAAGCGGGAAATCCAAGTTTTCCGGTTAGCTTACTCGACGATATAACAAGTTTCGTAACTTCAGTTGTTGCTACAGTGGCAATCGTTCAGAATGTTTTTCAGATTGCATACTCAGTTAGTCAATTGCCTGGATATGCGCGAGCAAGCGCGAAGGCTTTAATCAATGATTTCGTAAAAACAGTAAACCAAAAAATAGGTGGAATTTCAGGAAACGATAGCGGAAAGGCTAACTTGAAAAAGAAACTTTTGGAGGTTGAATCCAGTTCTGGTTTATTGGCAGTGAATCCAGCTAGCTTGGCTGCTGAAGTTGACAATATTTTATCGCTTGTTCGCGACTTGCCGGAAGACAAAACGGAAAGTTCGACCATTGATATTGCTTCCGGGCGTGATGAAAACATAGACCCTTTGCTTGAGCTGTCTGGGTATACATCTAACTTAGCCGACATAGAAAAGCTGACCCCTACGCGCACGCGCGAGAAGTCAAACGCTGATGCAATTATTTCGCTTATAAGACAATGCGCTATCGTTAAGTTATCAGAAAATGCTGTTTCCAAAGATTTTGATTCTCTGGATTCAGCGGTTTTGGTTAGGGATCAAATTTCAGATTTGATTGAAGATCAAATTGAAGGCGATGTTGACGATGAATTATTCAACGCGCTATCTTCTTTTAAATCGAAGGTAGTCAATGCGATACCAACCGGTCAACTCGGCAGTATAGAAACTATAGAACTTTTTACAGATGTTCCGGCGATCGTTATAGCTTATGACTTATACGAATCACCCGCTTTAGAAAGCGATATCATTCAAAGGAACGCGGTAGAAAACCCTGGTTTTATATCGGGATCGCTTGAGGTTTTAAGAGTTGGTTAATTTTATTGAACAAGCTGCCAAGTCAACTTTCCCAACACTTTTTGGGAAAAAAGATGCCCTAATTCTACGCATTGGCGCTGAATCTTATTCAACTTTTGAATCTCTTAAAGTAACGCGAGACATTAACACGATGTGCTCTAGTTTTAACATTTCGTTCGGCGACAAATGGCGATCTTCAGGCGACAAATGGCCTCTGGTCCCTGGCGCTATGGTTGGGATAAGCATTGGACAGACTCCGGTAATAAACGGTTACATTGACCGTGTTGACGTGGAAGCATCTAATACGAGTCGCACGATCGAAATACAAGGTCGAGATAGGACGTCGGACCTAATCGATTCGTCTGCATCAACTCTGCCTAAAACAGAATTTAAAAATGTAACTCTTTACGACGTCGCCCAAACATACGCCTCATTGTTTGGTATCCTAGTCTCTGTTTCGCCAGGTGTGGATATAGGAAAGCCCTTCGAAAAACTGACTGTAAAACAAGGATCGTCAGTTTACGAAGAGCTTGAACGCGCGGCAAAGCTTAGAAATCTATTAATAATTTCCGACGGGCTTGGAAACTTAGTTATAACGAATCGAGCCGGAACGGCTACAGCGCTACCTTCGACCAAAAACCTGGTCCCTTCGTTTGATTTTGCCGCAGCTGTTAAGACTCTTGTTATCTCTCCTGTCGCTTTGGTTCAAGGTGAAAATATTTTATCAGCGCAAGCTACTTATGACGATTCCGATCGGTTTCAAAACTACGTCGTCAAGGGACAAAGGCAAGGATCCGACTTCGTTACTGGCGCATCTGCTACGCAAGTAACCGGAGTGGCTTTTGATGCTGACGTTTTAAGATTTAGATCAAAAACGATTATTTCAGAAGGCCCTCTTGACTTCTCGGGCGCTCAAAAACGTGCTGCATGGGAATCTAGTATACGTGCTGCAAAATCTATTGAACTAGCCATTGAAGTACAGGGCTGGTCGCGATCCGACGGTAAGCTTTGGGATATAAATGAAATTGTAAACGTTGACGCTAAGTTCGTAGGAATTAATTCCTCGATGCTTATAACTTCCGTAGAATTCGCAAAAGATACTTCGGGCGGAACAAAAACCAATCTGAAGTTGACGCGACCGGACGCATTTGCAAAAGAGCCGAAAAATGATCCTAAAAAAGGGCTGGGATGGGACAAGGAAATTCTGGGAAGTAATATTACACGTATAAAGGCGCTGACAAAATGAGCGGTGATATTTTTGGCGCAATAACAAAAATGCTAGATCCTCTAAAAACTAAAATGCGCCTAATGGTATCTAAAGCGGTGGTTGCACTTATCGACGATGGGAAAAAGATTCAACAGATGCAGCTACTCGCGCTTGCCGGTGAAGTATTGGCGGATGTGGAGAGGTACCAACAGTTTGGTTTTACGTCAGTGCCGCTACCAGGTGCGGAGGCTATTGTTGCCTTCATTGCAGGCGACAGAGAACACGGAATAGTTTTGGGTGTGGAGGATAGGCGATATAGACCGACCGGGTTGACTAATGGGCAGGCATGCTTTTACGATATCTTATCTAAAATAAAGTTAACAGCTGACGGTAAGGCATTGCATGACGTTCCCGTAAAGACTGAAATTAAATCAGCGGAGGTGGTTCTCGGCGCAGGAGTGGTTTTAGAAAAGATATTAAACGGAGAAACTTTCCAAGTAACCTATAACTCACACTCTCATTTATCTTTTGGAGTTCCAACAACGTCGCCAATTTTGGCAAGTACGGTTGCGGATTTATCGCAGGCTGTGAAAGCGGCTAAACTTCAGGCGTAAAGGATTTAAAAATGCCAATTACAGGAACCGGTTCAACTTTAAGCGCTCTTATTCAAAGCAAAATGTCGTCGAATGGAATTTCTATCTCAGAAGCTGGCGAGTTGACCAAGCTTACAAAGGCAATTGCCGACGCTGTTATAGAACATTTTGTTAGCAACGCAGTAATAGCTGTGACTGGCGTTACTCCCGGCGGTGGTTCTGCTAGCGGAACGGTGAGCTGATGCAAGATATCGGGATTTTTTACGAGGATTTTACTTTTAAATTAAAGGTAGAAAAAGGCGATCTAGTAGGTGACGATGGGCTTGAAACCTCTGTTAT
>Ga0163151_10005323_pt1 | contig 16501 bp, 20 predicted proteins | sample OliLakLV19MP5IB2_FD_145596 | JGI IMG/M metagenome (GOLD analysis project Ga0163151, IMG submission 145596) | Freshwater microbial mat bacterial communities from Lake Vanda, McMurdo Dry Valleys, Antarctica - Oligotrophic Lake LV.19.MP5.IB-2 | ecosystem: Environmental > Aquatic > Freshwater >...
GGATGCGGCCACCGTCTCGGGGGCGTCAGCGCTCATGCATCACCCCCACTGGCGAAAACCCCCCAGAAAGGGCGAAACTCGGCCGCGTGCACACAGTCGCGGGGCGCGGTCACGGAGCATCCGCGTGTCCCTATGGGCTACCCCACCCCGGTCGGCGTTCACCGACGCACCCCTTGCTCGAGTTGCACGACCGGCACAGCACCTGCGTGTTGCCGATGTCGAACGGCGCACCGCCAGCCGCGAGCGGCACGACGTGGTCGACGGTCAGGTCGGTCGCGGCGTGGGCCGGGCGCTGGTAGCCAGGGCACCAGTCTCCATGCTCGCCACGCCAGGCGCGCAGCACTCGGGCGCTGAGACGCTGCCATCCTCGCGTGCTGTACAGGCGTTGTGCCGGCTGCGGTTGGACTGCCGAGCGTACGCGAGGCAGCGGCTACCCACGCGGCTGGTGACGACACCACAGACCGTGCAGAGCTTCACCCCCGAATCATCGGCGGGGTGCGCTGCGCGGTCTATTCGCCTGCGGTGCTACGCCTGTGGGGCGATCAATCCGAACCGACGTACCCCGACCCTAGAGGCGGGTCCGGTTGGGGCGCGCCTCAGCCGGTCGTGGGCCCGAGCTCGGTGTTGTCGGCGGCGTTGCCTGCGGTCGGTTCCTTCAGCTCCACGAATATCACGTGCGTATCAGTGTCGCCAATGTTCTCGCCCGCGTGGCTCTGGGCACCTAGCCAGCGAACGAGCCCCGGCTCGAAGTCGACCTCGGCGGTGCGATCGCCATCGATAAGCCGGCGACGGAACGCGCTCAACGTGATCATCACGCTGTCGGGATGCTCGTGTGGCGTCGTTCGGTTGCCAGGGCGGTCGCGATACACGAGCACGCGGACGCGCTCGTTCTCCATCACCACGTGATAAAGGTCAGGGTTCGTCACAGTCGGATCGGTACTCATGCACAGATCCTACGACGGCGATCCCCCATCCGGTAGGGATCCTTGGCCTGCCTACGGTGCTACGCCGTCGGGACCAGGCACATGAGCAGCAGGTTCCCCATCAAAGGAGGGCCGGAAGCCCACGAGCGAGAGCTCCTCGACGGCGCGCCGACGGGCGGCAGGCGTGCCGTCATAACGCCAGCCCAAGAGACGGCTCAGCACCGCTCGAATGATCGGCGCGATGAGCCGGTTGCGGCGCTCGTAGTCGGCGAAGATGCGCTCGGCCTCGTCCGTCGGGAGGATGCGATAGGCCGGCGCGAAGCGCTGCCGACCGGTCCACACCTCGTGTGCCAGCCCAGCCTCGACGTTGTGGAGCCACCCGGTCCGGCGACCCCAGCCCGCGGCCACGACCGACTCCCTCGTGACAGGGTCGAATCGAACGACCTCGAGGACGGTCTCGCGACGCAGCCCCGTCTTTCGGCCCGTGTGGACAAGGAGGAGGAAGCGGTGGCCGAGGAGGAAGCCCAGGTGGGCGTGATAGAGGTGGACGGGCAGTCCCAGGAGTGAGCGAAGCACGCCCCTTGGCGGTGCTGGCTGGCGCAACTCGGGCTGTCCCGTCGGAGGGGAGTCGCCAGATGCCGTGGGCGGTTGCGTCGCGCTCATGACCCGCTCTCGCCACTGAGGGCGTGCACCGTCGGACTCGGGCCGACCGCGACGGGCGCCGGGCCGCTGGCTCGTGCCGTCGCACGCGACCGAACCGTCGAGTCCCGGATATCCCTGCGCAGGGCGGCCACGAGCCATGACTCGTAGTCGTCGGGGGACCAGCCATGGTTCGCTACGAGTCGTTCGTACACCGACGTCAGCGTCAGCGCGTCGAGGAGCGCCTCCACCCGTCGCGCGTCGAGCTCAGGCTCGAGCTCGCCGAGCCGCTTCGCGAGCCGCGCGATCCCGCCGCTTCGCATCGCATCGGCAGCCGCGACCTCGGCACGAATGTCCGGATCCGCCGCCGCCGCGCTCGCGTGGATCATCACGATGTCGTGCCCGGCCTCCCAGCGCAGGCGGATCGAGCGCGCGAACGCACCCAGTGCCTCCTCCAGGTCCGTGGCCGCGAGGGCGGCGGCGTACGCCTCCGAGGCCGCAGGATCCGTGACCACCGACTCGCGCAGGGCGCGGAGGATGTTCGCCTTGGACCCGAAGACCGCGTAGACCGTCTGGACGGCAACGCCGGCCTCGGAAGCGATCTCCCTGAGCGTCGTGGCCGCATACCCGACATCGGCGAACCCCCGCCGCGCCGCGTCGAGGATCCGACGCGTCGTCACCGCTGCCTGTTCGGCCCGGAGGCTGCCGGCGGGGCTCTTGACGTCCCTCATGTCGATAGAGTACAACATCAGGTAGTTAGAGTTCCACTCTATCGAACGACAAGGAGCGTCCCGACATGAGCGTCGATCAGGAGACCATCGAGCGGAACATCGCGGCCATGCGTCGACTCATCGAGGAAGGATTCACCAGGGGCAATGCCGACGTCTGCGACGAGCTCGTGTCACCGGACGCGGTCGAGCACCAGCGGGGGCTCAAGGACGGGATCGACGGGGCGAAGGAGACGATCCGAACGCTGCACGAATGGTTCAGTGACTTCGAGCTGAGGATCGACGAGCTCGTCGCACAGGGTGACCAAGTCTGGATCCGGGCCACCGGCCGCGGCATCAACACGGGCAGCGTCTTCGGACGGCCGCCCACGGGCCGCCGATTGGAGATCACCGTGTTCGACCAGGCTCGCTTCCGCGATGGACGACTCGTCGAGCACTGGGGAGTCCCCGACCAGCTGGGTCTGCTGATGCAGCTCGGCCTGTTCGGCCCACCTGAACCGGCCGCCAGCTCGTCCATCTGACGCTTCGTCGCCCGCGTCGCGAGGGTTCCGTGGAGGTGCCCCGCGCTCATACCAATCGCCTGACCAAGGCGAGCCATTTCTTCGCGGCCCTCGGTCGACATCGGAAGCGTCCCCCTGGCTCCAGGCGGCGTACTTCGCCGGGTCGATGGCCCGGACGATCGTGCCGTCGCGGTCGATGTACGCCGTGGCGGAGGGGCCGACCGAGCCTGCCCGGTTGGCGTAGGTGCGTTCCTGGCTGGCCGTTGCCTTCGCGTTGGCGGTCTGGTGCAGGCACGCCAGGATCGTCGGCTTCCGACGCCGCCTGGCTCCCCGGGTCGGGTACCCGTAGGCCTTGTTGGTCAGGAGGGCCGTGATCGTCGTCATCTCACGCCCCTCCAGAACGCGGAGGCCTCGAGCCCCAGGAGCGCGAGGATCGCGCCAAGCAGGGGCAGCAGGGTCCCAGGCGACACGTCGTAGTCGGGGACGATGACATCGAGGATGAGGAGGACGACGAGGACGATCGTGAGCGCGGCAGCGGCCCCGATCCGGGCCGAGCTGTAGCCGTCTGCCTGGGCGCGGCGATCGGCGTCATCGTCGCGCTGCTCATCGCCCATGCCGGCGCAGCTGGTCGATCCATGCACCATCCATCTGCTGATCTTACAGGGGGTCATCTGGCCGCTCATTCAGGGGGCTGGTCAGCAGATGACCCGAAGCAGCAGCCGACACGTCACCGGGACGTCAAGGTCGGTCGTGGCGGGGCTATCGAGCACCGTGCGTGGATCCCCCGCTGACGGCAGTGTCCGGACCACGAACTTGCACCACCGACCAGGGTGCCCCGGCCGGTCTCGGCTGGTCGCGCAGACCTGTTTGCACAACTCGACACATGGCGTACGGCTATGCACATGAGCACGCTGCGCGAGTGGATCCTCGGGCTGCCCTCGCAGGGACTGTTCACGTTCACGACGGCCTGGGCACGGGCGGCCGCCGGTGGGGCGTCCGTGGCCGCCGTCGCGGCGGCCCTCGACCGCGCTACCCGCCGAACATCGAGTCGAGGTTGACGAGGTCGAGGCCGCGGTCCGTCAGACCGGACACGATCCGGGGGAGAGCCTCGAACGTCTCGTAGCCGCCGAGGTGCATGAGCACGATCGAGCCGCCCTTCGCATTCGTCACGACTTTGTCGACGATCTGGTCCGCGGTCGGGCCGGGCGGGTCGTTCTTGATCGGGCGCCAGTCGATCGTGTCGACGTCCCACATCACGGTCCAGCGGTAGCCTGCCGCGCCGACGCCCGCGAGGACGTCGCTGTCGTAGCCGCCGTACGGCGGGCGGAAAAATGGCTTCGGATCCTGCGAGCAGTAGGGCGCGATAGCCGCCTCGGTCCGGCGCAGCTCGTCGAGCATCTCCGCCTTCGTGAGCGTCCTGAAGTCGGGATGCGAGTACGAGTGGTTGCCGAGTGTGAACAGCTCAGGGTGGGCGTCGATCCGCGCGAGGACCTGGCGGCCTGCGTCGGTGTTCTTGTTGGCGGCCATCGCGCCGGTCATGAAGATCGTCGCGTGGGTCTCGTGGTCGATCAGCCAATCGACGATCGCGAGGGCATCGCCGACACGACCGCCCATGTCGAAGGTCAGCGCGACATCGCTACTTGTCCGCGGGCCGTAGCGGACGAGCTTGCTCGACGGGAGCGGTGTCGGCGTCGGCTTCGGCATGGGCGTAGCGGTCGGCTTTGCCGTCGGCGTCGGCGTAGGCGTAGCGGTCGGCTTTGCCGTCGGCGTCGGTGTCGGGGTCGCGACAGGTGTGGGCGTCACGGTCGGTGTGGGGGTGGGCGTTGCGGCCGGCGGGACCGTAGGCGACGTGGTCGGCGTCGGTGTCGGTGTGGGCGTCGCCGGCGAGACGGTCGGCGTCGGCGATGGCGCCGCGGACGGCGAGGCGGCCGGCACGATGCCGCACCCGGTGAGGACCGTGCTGAGCACGATGACCGCGCACGCGGTCACGACCCGCCGCCACCGTCGATCCCCGTATTCACGATGGACCATGGGTCACCACCCACGTGTTACCGTACGCCGTCGTGCGGCCGCTGGGGAACTGCCGTTGGCCACGAACTGGCCCGGCCGGACGGCCCGTCGCGAGACGACGGCACTCCATGACCGATGGCCTTCCCGTTCCAGATCGCGGACGGTCCCGTAGCCGGACCGTTCGTCGAGGCCGGCTGATTCGCGTTCAGGTGGTCCCGATGTCAACCACGAGGTCATCGTGGAGCTCATCGGCGCGACCACGACGCGGACCGGCCTCAAGGTTCGCAGCGAGCTCGACACCCACGCCTACCCCGCCGGCGTGACCGTGCGCGACGCCGACATGCAGACGCTCCACCTTCGGCGGGATGCCTTCCACGGCGAATGGAACTACACGCTGATCCCCCGCCTCACGCTGCCTGAGGAGCCGCTTATATCGTGACAGAGCCTAACGCTCCAGTTGTCCAGATTGGCGGTGGCGGCCCGGGCAACGGACGGCCATGCGAACAGGGGTGAACCTACCACGGCAGTCGCCAAGAGCGTCGCAAGGATCCGGATGCGTAGACCTCGGCGGCTCATGGGAGGATCTCGGTAACGGTCGACGTTCGGAGATCGACGACGGCGACGATAAGGCCGGTGTAGTCACCGTCGGGCGGAGTCAGGAAGACTGCCAAGCATCGGGACTCGGCGCACGATCCAGCCGATGATCCGGTCGTGTTGTTCACCACGAGCGACACTCCATCACCCGCCAATGTCCTCACTCGCACGTCGGCGAGGGCCGCATCCGCTGCCACCTGCTTCTCGGCCGGACTGATGTTCGGCGTGTCGATACTCGCGATCGAGCGGGATGCGACCGCGTCCCCCGGCTTGGTCAACTCGACGGCGAGGGCACGCCCGCCCGTGTAGTCGACGATCCAGACGATCGGTCCGCTCTTGCCATCGATCGGGTCGACGATCTCAACGACCCGGCTGTCGGTCCGTGCTGTCTGTGACTTGACCCAGGCGTCCTCCTGCGCGATCCGCAAGAAGGACTCCGCGTCGATCTCGGTTACGCCCGAGAGCGCGACGCCAGCGACCTGCGGTACGGCCGCCCGACCTGAGGAGATCACCACCAGCAGAGCGAGCGCTGCGACGATCACGGCCGCGACCGGCACGTACCTAGCCCACCATCTCGGTACGACCATCGGCATCCCCTCCGGGAGACTGGGCCGGGCGAATGTCGCCGAGATGGGCGCCATGCGGCCCTCGACCCTGCCAGTGTGTGCCCGGTGTCAACCCCCTCTTATGCTATCGGGGTGGTCGCGCTCCCGCGGCACGATCGCACCGACTTTCTGAAGGTGTCGGGGTGCACAGCCGGGTGCGCGATGGCTACCTCGTGCCCTCCAGCTTGGCCTTCATGCACGCGAAGGTCTGGCCGATCATCTTGTTGGCGGTCCCCTCGATGAGCCGGGCGCCGACGCTGGCCAGCGTGCCCGCGATGTTCACATCGGCCGACCAGTCCATGACCGTTCCACCATCAGCGCCGTCGGACAGGCGCATGGATGCGTCCGCGTCGACAGCACTCCCCGGGGCCTGGCCGTGGGCCTTGATGAGGGCCTCGTCCGGCGGGGTCAGCTTCGCGAACTCCATGTCCACCTTGAACCGGGCGCTTCCCAGTCGTCAGGCGCACTTCGACGAAGCCCCCTGGATCCATCTGACCCGCGCGGGCAGCGTGACCTGGGACCATCGGCCGTTCCGTGCGGCCCATCCGTCATGGCGACCGCGGGTGCCTGAACGGTCGACACTGGCCGTGGTGCCGCAAGGCACCGGGATATGTGGCGCATCCTCGCCACGCACGGTGAGGTAGGAAGCCCCGATGGCCGTCACTCGGCCCAGATCTACCAGCACCCGGCGCCCGCGAAGCCGCAGCGCAGCTCCGCCGACTACTGCTGCTCCAACGGTGTCGCACCGCAGCGCTCGGTCCGCCGAGCGCCGCCTCAACGAGGTGGAGTCGGTCGCCCGGATCGGTTCGTATTCGCTCGACATCGCGTCGGGACGCTGGACGAGCTCCCCGGGCCTTGATGCGCTGTACGGGATCGCCGGCGGCTTCACCCGATCGGTCGAAGGTTGGGCCTCGCTCATGCATCCGGCCGATCGCGACGCGATGGTGGGGTATTTCAGCGACGAGGTGCTCGGTCAGGGTCAACCGTTCGACCGGCAGTACCGGATCGTCCGTCACGACACCGGCGAGGAGCGCTGGGTCCACGGGCGTGGAGTCCTCGAGTGTGACCAAACCGGGCGACCGGTGCGGATGCTCGGCACGATCGCGGACATCACCGAGCAGCGGCAACTGGAGGAGGTGCTCCGCGCGTCCGAGGACCGCTACGCGACGATCTTCGACGGCACGGCCGAGGCCATCCTCATCGCCGACGTGGCCACGTATCGCTATCGATGGGTGAACGCGGCGGCGTCCACGTTGCTCGGGTACAGCCGTTCCGAGCTGATCGGGCTCGGGGTCCTCGACATCCATCCCGCGTCGGACCTGCCCTGGATCATCGAGAAGTTCCAATCAGCTGAGCAGGGGCGCCTGACCGAGGCGCTCTCTATCCCGTGCCTGCGCAAGGACGGGTCGCTCGTGATGGCCGACATCCGGGCATCAACCGTGCTGCTGGACGGCGTGATGTCCAACATCGCGTTCTTCAGCGATGCCACTGAGCGCCGGCGCTTGGAATCCCGCGATCGAGTGCTCAGCCGGGCGGTTGATCAGGCGCTCGACGGGATCCTCGTCATCGGTCCAGGCGGCGAGATCGAGTACGCGAATGAGGCGTACGCGCGCCAGAAAGGCGTCGAGCGCGATCTACTGGTCGGGACCCCCGCCACCCTGCTGGCGCGTACTCAGCCTCCAGAGATCATCGAGTCGATGCGCCGGAGCCTCCTGGCCGGGACGCCGTGGACGGGCGATCTCGGCTTTGAGAACGTCGACGGGGTCGAGCGCCTCGGAGAGGCTGCGGTCTCGCCGGTGCTTGACTCGGAGGGCGCCCTGCGGTTCGTTGCGGTCATTCGCGACGTCACCGATGCGCGTGCTCGCGAGGCGGAGCTTGCTCGGCTCACGATCGCGTTCGAGCAGACCTCGGACTCGGTCATCGTCACCGATCTCGCCGGCACGATCACGTACGTCAACCCAGCCTTCGAGCGGATCACCGGCTACCGCCGCGCGGAGGTCATCGGGCAGAACCCGCGCATCCTCCAGGGCGGCAGCCAGTCGCCAGTCTTCTACCGGGCCCTGTGGCGCCGGTTGACGCGCGGGGATGTCTGGACGGGAATCTTCAGCAATCGCCGCTCCGACGGGGAACGCTACGTGGTGGAGACGACCATCTCACCGATCCGTCATCCGGGCGACACGATCAGCGGCTACATCGGCGTCCAGCGAGATGTCACTGCTCTGCGAGATGCACGCTCACAACTCGCCGCGGAGTTCCAGGAACGGGCGACGGTCGCCGCGGCCCTCGCCCGCCTTCAGCCACGCGAGAGCGCCGAGGCGACGGCCGGCGAGATCTGCGACGAGTTCCTGAGCGTGCCCGGTGTCGACCTCGCGGCGATCGTCACCTTTGCGGAGGATGGCCAGGCCGTCACCCTTGCGGTCTCGGGCCCTGACGGACTGCCCATCGCAGCCGGCCGTCCCCTACCCGCGACGCGCGCAACGTACCTGTACGAACGAGCGTTGCTGGGCCCCTGGGCCGAGGTGTGGCACGCCCGAGCTGCGGATGGCTCATACGGTCGCCAGATGGCACACGCGGGAATCCGGGCGGTCGCCTACGCGCCCATCCGCAACGGTGAGGGCCTGCTCGGATACGTCTCCTCCGGGACGTGCGACAAGGCATACGCCGCCCACCTCGTGAAGAACCTTCCGGCCGTCGGCGAGTTCGCGGTGGCCGCGAGCGCGCTCTTGAGCGGCCAGCTCGAGGCCGATCGCCGACAGGCTCGGGCCCAGAAACGCATCCGTCGCCTCATCGCGGATCGCGCCTTCCATCCGGTCTTCCAGCCGATCGTCGACCTCGCCTCGGGCGCGGCTGTCGGCTACGAGGCGCTGACCCGGTTTGCGGATGGCACGCCGGCCGATCAGATGTTCGCCGCCGCGCACGTCGGAGGGCTCGGGATCGACCTCGAGATCGCATCGCTCACCGTCGCCCTCGAGGCCGCGGATGCATTGCCACGGGACGCCTGGCTCAGCCTGAACGTCTCGCCGGACCTGATCCTGCACGCGAGCGCGCTGCCAGCGCTCCTCGCGCACGGCTCACGCCCGATCGTGCTCGAGATCACCGAGCATACCGAGATCGCCGACTACGCAGCCCTCCACGCTGCGGTCTCGGACCTTGGGCCGAGGATCACCCTTGCCGTCGATGATGCCGGTGCCGGCTTCGCGAGTCTCCACCATGTCGTCGAGCTGGCCCCGCGGTTCCTCAAGGTCGACATCAGCCTGGTGCGCGGGGTGGATCATGACCTGACCCGTCAGGCGATGATCGCCGGCCTGGTCCACTTCGCGCTACGATCTGGCTGCGAGGCCATCGCGGAGGGGATCGAAGAGCCGGCCGAGCTCGAGATGCTCCGCGAGCTTGGTGTCGCATTGGGGCAGGGTTACCTCCTTGGCCGGCCGGAGCCGCTCCCCACCGCCTCGAGCATTGCACGGCGACCCCGGGCGATCCCGAGCCCGGCGCTCCTAGCTTCTCATCGTGAATGAGCAGGAGGGGCGACCGGGGTCCGTCCGCGCGACGACCGACGACCCGAGGGACAGCGACTCCGGCGTCATCACGTACCCGAAGTTCCGAATGTGGCTCCGGCCGGACGGCATCGTCCAGTTGGTCTGGGCTCCGCGGGTCACGATGGATCTCGTGGACGCGATCGCGGCGATCGACGCGATGACCCGGCTCACCGGCGGGCGACGAACCCCCCCTCCTGGTGGACGTGCGCGACACCGGCCCGCAGGACCGGCCGGCGCGCACTGAGTTCGTACGCCGCGGTGACCTCGTGTCGGCCGTCGCCCTGATCGTCGCTACCCCCTCAGCCGGATGATGGGGAACTTCTTCCTCACCGTGAGCAAACCGATGGCGCCGACACGGCTGTTCGACGATGAGGCGTCCGCGCTCGCGTGGCTCCAGGGATTCGTCGCTTGACCACGACGCCTGCGCGACCGAGCCCTCATACGGTGACGACGACCTTGCCTTGCGTCCGGAAGGTCTCCAGGTGGCGGACCGCTTCGGCGATCTCGACCAGCGGGTAGGTTCTTTCGACATCTGGCGTGATGGACCCCGCGGCAAGCAGGTCGCGGAGCGTCTCAAGGTCTGCGTGGTCGCGCCGGGAAATGAAGAAGACGATGCGCCGGCCGCGGATCCGCGATCCGATCCGCCCCTCGACGATCCACCCGATGATCCGGACCATCGAGATCCGCCAGGCTCCGACGATCACGATGACGCCGTTCGGTCGGGTCGCCCGGGCGAGCGCCGACATCGGTCGGTCGCCGGCAACGTCGAGCACGATGTCGTAGCGGTCCGACACGGCCAGGGCGTCGGCATCGGCTCCTCGACCGGAGCTGTCGAAGACCCGGTCGACGCCCATGGCCCGGACGCGCTCGAGGTTCCATTCCCGGGTCGTCGCCGTCACCTCGGCGCCGAGCGCCTTCGCGATCCGGGCCCCGAACCCGCCCACGCCACCGCCCGCCCCGGTCACAAGGACCCGCTGGCCGGCCTAAAGGCCCGCGTGCCGCCGGAGACCCTGGAGAGCGGTGATCCCGGCGACGCCGACCGCCGCAGCGAGTTCGTAGCTCACCGCCGGAGGCTTCGCGACGACGCCCTCGGCCTTGACGGCGATGTACTCGGCGAACGCCCGGATGCCGCTTCCGAACACTGCGTCGCCGACCCTGGGATCGGTCACATCCGCGCCCACGGCAACGACATCGCCGGCGAAGTCGTGGCCGAGCCCGGTCTCCTTCGGCCGGCGGAGTCCGCCCGAGAGGCGAGACAGGATGGGCGACCCGCGGAGCTCGTAGTGGTCAACTTGGTTGAGCGATGCCGCGCGCACCTTCACCAGGACCTGGCCGGCCTCGAGGCGCGGCACGTCGACCGTCCGCAGCTCGATCGCCTCGGGGCCGCCGTAGCGCGACCGGACGGCCGCACGCATCGTTGACGGGATCAACCGAATCACCTCTCACGACTTGCGGGTGCCGAAGCCACGCCTTACGCTATAAGGCCCCCGACACTAGCGGTACACCGTAAGGCTGTCAAGAGGTCAGGCCACATCGTGAAGACTGACAGCGCTCCTGGCCAGGATCCGATCACGCCGCGGACACCCCTCAGCCGTGAGCGCGTCATCGGCGCCGCGATCGACCTCGCCGACGCTGACGGGCTAGTAGCCCTCTCGATGCGGCGGCTCGCTAGCAGCCTCGGCGTGGAGGCGATGTCGCTCTACTACCACGTGCGGAACAAGAACGAGGTGCTCGGCGGCATCCTCGAACGGGTCCTGTCCGAGCTCGAGCTGCCGCACGCCGGAACACCATGGAAGCAGGCCCTTCGGGCGACCGCGCTCTCCGCCCATGCCGTGCTTGATCGCCATCGATGGGCGGCATCGCTCCTCATGACACCCGGGGTGTCAAGTGCGACACGGGTGCGCTGGATGGAGGCGGTGCTCGCCGCGCTGGCGACAGCGCGGCTGCCGCCGGGTCTCGCCGACCACGCCTACCACGCACTCGACAGCTACGTCGTCGGGTTCACCCTATGGCAGTCGAGCATCCCGCTCTCCCCCGCACAGATTGACGACCTCGCGCGGAAGTACCTCGCGACGATGCCGGTCGCGGAGTTCCCCCACACCGCCGAGCATGTCCGGTGGCATCTGCAGAACTCGAGCGGTGCCGGCCCGGGGGCGTTCGAAGCCGGCCTCGACATGTTCCTGGACGGGTTGGAGTTGGCGCGAATCGGCCGCAGCGCGCCAGGGGCCGCCGTGCACGACCCGATGGACTTGACCGGCGAGGCTGACCGCTAGACTTGGCACAGTGCCAAGGACGATTGACATTACCCATCCATGGCAGCGCCGGGATGACGGCGATGTCGACCGAGATCTCGATTCGTCTCATGAACCGTCTCCGGGTCGCCCGTGCTGAGCGTGACTTGTCGCAGGGCGAACTCGCACGAAACGTCGGTGTCAGCCGCCAGACGATCAGCTCGATCGAGACCGGGCAGTACTGCCCTTCCACCCTGCTTGCGTTCCGGCTCGCGCGCGTCCTGAGCGTCCGGGTCGACGAGCTCTTCTGGCTCGAAGGAGATCCGAGATGAACCATCTTGTGCCGCGCGATGAGCGGGAGCAGGGCATCGACCGTGCCGCCGATCGCCTGGCGTTAGGCCTTGTTCATCAGGAGGGCCGTGATCGTCGCACTTCAGGTTCCTCCAGAAGGCCGAGACCTCGAGTCCCAGGAGCGCGAGGATCGCGCCCAGGAGGGGCAGGAGGATCCCACACCACCGTTTCGGCGTGCCACACTTGGCAGGTGCCTCGTCGCCGACTGGTCAGCGCGCTCCAGTTCTCTCCCCGTGGCGGCTCGTCGCACGTCGCCCGCGCACTCGCGCTCCAGCTGCCGTCGCACGGCTGGGATGTGACCCTCGTCGCGGGCTCACGAACCGACCTCGGTGAGCTCGGCGACGCGACGCGCTTCTACGCCGGCCTCGACGTCCACCCGGTGTCCTTCGACGAGGCGCTCGCCTCGCCCGATCCGCTCGACCCCCCGCCGGGGGCTGCGCCGATGCACCCCTCCTATGAGGACCGCCCTGGTGCCCCGGACCGCGTATTCACCAAGCTCGACGACGACGCTTTCGAGCGACAGGTGCGGGCATGGGCACGCGCCCTGGGCGGCGCCGGCGCCGCGGACGCCGACGCCCTGCACCTGCATCACCTCACGCCTATCCACGAGGCGGCGTCACGTGTCGCGCCGCACGTTCCGGTGATCGGGCACCTCCATGGCACGGAACTGCTGATGCTGGAGGAGATCGCGGACGGCCCGCCCCCCGGCTGGGCGCATGCCCACGCGTGGGTCGAGCGGATGCACGCGTGGGCGAACAGGTGCGAGCGACTGATCGTCCTGTCGCCATCGCAGATCCCGCGCGCGGAGTCGCTGCTGGGCCTCAAACCGGATCGCCTCGTCGTGCTACCCAACGGGTTCGACGCCGAAGTCTTCCAACGTCGCGACGTTGATCGCGCGTCCGTGTGGCACGAGGCACTCGTCGAGAAGCCGCGCGGCTGGCTTCCCGCGGGGCCTCCAGGGAGCGTGCGCTACAGCGCCGAAGAACTGGCGCCACTCGTGGACGGCGTGACGGTGCTCAGTGCAAGCCGATTCACGGAGGTCAAGCGGCTTCCGCTGCTCATCGAGGCCTTCGCCCGCGCTCGCGACCATGCGCGGACTCCCGCCGGCCTCGTCATCGTGGGCGGCCATCCCGGCGAGTGGGAGGGGGAGCACCCGGCCGATACGGTCGCCCGGCTCGGGGTAAGCGGGGTCTTCCTGGCCGGCTGGCACGACCACGCCGAGCTGTCTGCGTTCCTGTCGGCCGCCGATCTGTTCGCCTTGGCTTCGGTGCGGGAGCAGTTCGGCCAGGTGCTCGTCGAGGCCATGGCTTGCGGCCTGCCGCTGGTGGCCGTGAACCGCTTCGGTCCCGGCGAGATCGTCACGGACGGCCAGACCGGCTGGCTCGTGGAGCCTGATGACGTCGACGGCCTCGTCGCGGGCGCTCCGCGAGGCGATCGACGACCCCGGCGAGCGGACGCGGCGCGGCACCATCGGGCAGCGCGTCGCGATCCAGCGCTATGGCTGGCCGGCGCTCGCTCGGCGCCTCGCCGACGTACTCGATGCGGCCGTGACGGGCGCGCTCACGCACTGACCGCTCCGCCGCGCTCACCCTCGCAGCGATGAGGTGGTTTTGGTCGGGGCGAGAGGCGCAGGGCCGACCGCTATCCGCCTGTTTGGGCCATGCCCTCGGGTTCAGGCAGACGCGGAGCCAGGATCCGCACGAGCTGCGCCGTCGTCTCCGCCCCACCTTGGATCGGGCATTCGCCAGGTGGTGCTTGACGGTCGAGTGCGACAGGCCCAGGCGGTGCGCATACAGGTAGGCACGACCCACGAGTGCGCCACGGGCCCCGAGCACGAGGGCGGCCACGATGTCAGCCGCACATCAGCGACCGTGGCACAGCGCTTCAGGCGCCGCTGTCGGCGCGTCTTCGCTCGATCCGGACCACCGATCAGGGGCCGGATGTCGCCCGGACGAGGAAGACGACGCGGCGTGCCCACGACGGGAGCAAGATGGACGGGTCGTGGGGGCGGGCCCCGATCGCCTGCGCGATGGGTGCGCGTACGGGGCCCGCCCGGTCGGGCGCTGGCGACCAGTGCCCGACGCGAACCCGTGCCACGAGTTCGCCCGCGATACCATCGACAGCAGGCCGAGGAGGAGCCTGAGGCGATCGCATCCAACATAGCATATCACATGATGAGATGGTAAGATGTACCGAGGATGACTGGTTTCGAGCGCCTGGACACGCCGCGTCGGCTACGCGACATGACCGACGTACCGGACGGGACGCTGATCGGGCGCGCACACCTTCCGCAGTCAAGAGATCCAGCCGGGGTCGGGGGACCCACTCCGGTGCTCGTCGACAGGGATGTCGTCCGCGACCTTTCGCCACTTGGTCCCACCGTCGCGGCCATCATCGCGCGGCCCGATCTACTCGCCAGGCTCGCCGACGAGGCCTTCCCCGTGGTGGCCTTGACGCACGAGGCCATCGCCGAGAGTCACCACTCGCTGCGGCGCGAGGGTCACGTCCATCTCCTTGCTCCGCTCGATCTCCAGGTCATCAAGGCAAGCGGTGTCACCTTCGTCCGAAGTCTGCTTGAGCGGATGATCGAGGCGGAGACATCAGGGGACCCGCGGCACGCCGGTGATGTGCGTCGCCGCCTCGGCCATCTGATCGGCACCATCGGACCGTCCATCCGGGCCGGCACGCCGGAAGCCCTGGCGCTCCTTGCTCGATTGCGTGAACACGGCGCGCCGTCGACCTATCTGGAAGTCGGCCTAGGTACGCATGCTGAGATCTTCACGAAGGCGCCAGTCCTCTCATCTGTCGGGACCGGCGAACTCGTCGGCGTGCGCGCCGACTCCCAGTGGAGCAATCCAGAGCCCGAAGTCGTGCTCGTCATCGATGGGTCGGGCAGCGTTCGCGGGGCGACGCTCGGCAACGACGTCAACCTGCGCGACCTTGAGGGCCGCAGCCCACTGTTGCTTGGCGTCGCCAAGGACAACAACGCCAGCTGTGCCATCGGTCCGTGGATCCGGCTGTTCGACGATGGGTTCACCATGGCCGCCTTGATGGCGACAGACGTGACCCTGCAGATCTGGGGGCGCGACGGCTTCGCGTTTCGCGGCACGGATCCACTGGCGGAGATGAGTCGCGAACCGCAGGCGCTCGTCGACCAGGCAAGTGGCGCCAACCACCGCTATCCGGATGGATTCGCGCTGTTCCTGGGGACGATGTCGATCCCGACCGGGACCCGCCGATCGACGGATGAAGGCTTCACGCATGCGGTCGCCGACGAAGTGCGAGTCAGCAATCCGCTGCTCGGGTCCCTAACCAACTGGGTGGAGACCTGTGACCGGACGCCTGCCTGGCAGCTTGGGATCGGCGCGCTCATGGCGAATCTGGCGAGCCGCGGGCTACTCGGCCGCGATTAGGGCCCTGGTTGGTTCGGTTCGGGGCGGGGCCCCGTGGGGAGTCAGCGTCTGCACTCGAACCTGAAGGTATGCGAGGCCCATCCGCAGACCCTCCCGAACCCGATCGGGCGAGCCTCCCCAGACTGGGTCTTCGTGCTCGATCGAGATGGTCCCGTCGAACCCGCCGTCCGCGAGCGCGACGAGGAGGCGATCCCACTCGACCTCGCCGCGTCCCGGGATCCGATAGCCCCACCAGCCGGTATCCCACGCTGACGCCCGCCCGATCATCTTGCCGTATGACCCGAATCGATCACGAGCTGAGAGGTCCCGCTGGGTGTCCTTGGCCTGCACGTGACGAACCCTATCCACGTACGGTACGAGTGCACGCACCGGGTCGATACCCAGCCAGACCAGGTGCGAAGGGTCAAAGTTCAGGAACAGACCGAGGTCGAACATCCATTCCCAGAGCTCGGGCGAGTAGGCGAGATTCGCTGGGTACCCGTCGGGATGCCAGCCCTCCATCGGGCAATTCTCGATGATGATCTCGACCCCACGCTCACCGGCGTAGTCGACGAATCGCGGCAGGATCCCACGGGCCAGGTCAAGATTCTGGCTGACGTCCAGGGAGACGTCGCGACCGATGAACGTGCCGACATATGGCGTGCCGACGGACGCGGCAAAGTCGATACACGCGAGCAGGTGCTCGTGCGCCAGGGCGCGTGCGCGGCGGTCGATGTCCAGGAGATTCTCGTAGTACGCCAGCGCCGACAGCGTCAGGCCATTCCCGTCGAGCACCGCCCTGACGCGATCTGCCTCGCCAGCCCCCGCGAGAGCCACATCGGCATGGGTGGGCGCGCGGCCATCGTCGCGCGGCCATGCGGCGACTTCGAGAGCCTCGAACCCGGCCGCGCCCGCCCACGGCGCGATCGACTCCAAGTCCTCGTCAGGCAGGCACGACGTCACGAAGCCGATCTTCACGTCGAGGAGCGCCC
>Ga0163151_10005324_pt1 | contig 16500 bp, 11 predicted proteins | sample OliLakLV19MP5IB2_FD_145596 | JGI IMG/M metagenome (GOLD analysis project Ga0163151, IMG submission 145596) | Freshwater microbial mat bacterial communities from Lake Vanda, McMurdo Dry Valleys, Antarctica - Oligotrophic Lake LV.19.MP5.IB-2 | ecosystem: Environmental > Aquatic > Freshwater >...
CCAGTGGCGTACCCAAGAGTTATCTGTTTTATATTTTATTTAACAGCAGCTATGTGTACCAGCAGTTTGGCTATGTGTTGGTAAACTCCACCGCACAGGCTGGCCACCAGCAAATGTATTTGGATATTACAGTACCTACAGGTGGCTACTTATATACCTAGGTTGCCAACGAAAGTAATGTAAGCGCCAGCAGCGTATATTATGATGACTTTACTATTGTGCATACCCGAAGCACACCTATACTACAAGTGTTGCAAACAAGCGACTATTATCCCTTTGGTTTACAGATAGCCGCAGGCAGTTACCAAAAGCAAACTGCGCTGGATAATGATTATCTTTATAATGGAAAAGAGTTACAAGATGAGCATAACTTAGGGTGGATGGATTATGGAGCGAGGATGTATGATCCTGCTATTGGAAGATGGAATCATGTGGATCCAATGGCAGATAAAATGAGAAGCAATTCACCGTACAATTATGCATTTAATAGTCCAGTTATGTTTGTTGATCCTGATGGGATGTTCCCTATTGTGATCCATGTTAGAAGCTTTGCTCCTTATAAATCGTTTGGAGCAAGGGGTTGGCATGGTGATAATAGAAGTTTCAGCCTTGATCCTAGTGCTTCATCCAGATTGACTCAGAGGACTCATTATGAAACAAGTACAGGACAATACTCTCATAGACATTCAGGTAATATGTCTTACTCCAATTATGGAGCGTTTGCATACTCTGAATCACACTTAAATGATGAAGGGTCTGGGAATGGACAAATCAGAAGTCATCTATACGGTAATAACGATGCGATTTTCCCAATAGGAACTCCTATGGGTGGAGACGGTGGTCCAACGTGGGATATTGATGCTCATACAAGTTTGAAAATTGCTACATCTGAGTTGGATGATGGCAATCAACTTTTATCTATTACAGGTCAAATTTCAGGAGATAGATTCCCTAATGCTGAGGCTTATGTAACTGATGCAGAAGGTAATCAGGTTTGGCTTGGAGCTTTTGCGAATCAATCTGGTCCCGATATTGGTCCATTCTTTACATTGGCAGGAGATAAGAATAAATCTATGATCAATGTTAATGTTGGTATTGTAACGGATAAAAATGGCATTTTCACAGGTGTTAGAGCTGGAGATCAAACTATTTCAATTGAGCAGTGGAATAAGGACAGTTCTGGACCTATGTCAGTAGATGAGTTCAAAAAAGAGTATAAGGATATGTACAATACCTTATTTGGTAACCAAGAATAAATTTTTTTAAGATGCTAAATATCATTCAAAGAAAGAGTTTGGAGATACCCTTGATAATTATGGGGGTTCTGGTTCTTACCTCTTTTCTTCCATTGATTCAAATAATAGTAATGACATTAAATGGAGCGATCATCTATCCGCTATATTCCATTGCAGATAGTGATGAGATTGCTTCAAGGTATATTTTTATTACCGATTCTTTAATGTCGTTGATTGGGTTGGTGCTTTTTTATGTGTCAATTAAGATGTCTTGGAGGATATTCTCAGTAATATTTACTGTTTTATTTTTACTGCCATTGATGGTCTTGATTTTTGGGTTTATTGAAACAGATATGTACTTCTTACAAAACTTGGTTGCTGGGTTTGCAGTGGGCTTAATCCTTCTGGTTGTAGCGTTATTGAAAAAGAACCCAGCCCGCGACTTGAGTTAAAAAAGTAGTGTTATTGAATTGAGAGAGAAGTAAGAAAAAGTTAATGAACAAAACGACTTACATAATAGAAACTTCAAACACCTACGATGCCGCAGGCACCAAGCTGCGCAAGGTTGCGTACGATAATAGCGGAGTATTAATTTCTCGCACCGAATATATTGGCGGAATTCAATACGAGAGTTTACAGCCATTGGCCAGTCCGCCATTAACGACTGACCTAAAATTTATGAGCACAGGCGAAGGCCGCGTTGTAAAAGAAGGCAGCAACTGGAATTATGAATACTATCACAAAGACCATTTGGGCAACACGCGCGTAGTCTATGGCTACCAAAAACAAGTGGACGAATATAAAGCCACCATGGAAACTCAGTTTGCAGCCAAAGAGCAAGCCCAGTTTTATAACATTGCTACCAGACGGGCTACGGTATTTAACCATACAACAGCAAGCATTGATGTTACAGCTCCTGATAAAAGTGCCGAAACCAATGGTAATACCAGCAAAGCAATAGGCCCTGCTAAAATGTTACAAGTAAATGCGGGCGACCGGGTGCAGTTAGAAGTTTTTGCCCGCTACCAAACCGGCACGGGCGGTAACAACGCATTGATCTCTAACTTAGCCAGTGCAGTTACAGGTTCCTTCTTATTGAATGCAGGCGAAGCTGCGCATACCGCCATTACGAACAACGTGCCTACCCAAGCGGCCACTATTTCACAAACCAGTGGCGTGCCCAAGAGTTATTTGTTTTATATTTTGTTTAATAACAGTTATGCGTTCCAACAGTTTGGCTATGTGCTGGTAAACTCCACTGCGCAGGCCGGCCATCAGCAAATGTATTTGGATATTACAGTACCCACGGGAGGCTACCTATACACCTATGTAGCGAACGAAAGTAATGTAAGCGCTGGCGTAAGCGTGTACTACGATGACTTTACGATTGTGCATACCCGAAGTACACCTACGTTACAAGTACTGCAAACAAGTGATTACTACCCATTTGGTTTACAGATAGCCGCAGGCAGTTATCAAAAGCAAACCACACTGGATAATGATTATCTTTATAATGGAAAAGAGTTACAGGACGAACACAACTTAGGGTGGATGGACTATGGGGCACGGATGTATGATCCAAGTTGCGCATGTTTTCATACGATAGATCCCGCATCAACCAACTATTATGGATTAACACCCTATCACTATGTCTTAAATAACCCAATTAAGTTTATTGATCCGACTGGAAAGTTCACAGAACTTTACAACGGAAATGGAAAGAAAATTGGAGAGGATAGCGATGGTAAAGATGGAAGGGTTTCGATAATAACAGACAATAAGGAAGCAAATCGAATTAGGGAGGATTCCAAAGATGGTAAGACAGCAACCGAAAAGGATGTATTGAGCGGAGTTCAAACAACTAAGGATGCATTGACTGAAGCTTTGAATGTGTTGGGTAGGGCAAATTCAAATGGCGGTCTTCGTGAGGAAATTTCGGTTGTTACTGAGGGTGGTAATGTTGTAAAGGGATCTACTGGACCTGAGCCTAAAATAGAAAATATTAATGGGATGAACATCCAAACTGCAGATTCAAATATCCCTAAACTTCCTGATGGAACTGATAAATCAAGAGCAACCCTTATACATTCACATCCCATTCAGGTGCAGCAAGATGGAAATCAACTGTTCCCGCAGATGGCGACCAAACCATCAACGCACGATCAACAATTTGGATTCCGAAATTTTGGAACCAACATTATTGTCGGGAACTTAACATCCCCGATTAGTCAAGAAGGTGGACAAACAAAAATTGTAAACGCTACACAAGGAGCAGCCATTTATACTGGTACAAGCCTTGTCCCCAAAGCAACGCTCAGCAATAGTGTCATTCAAAAAATAATAAAAAAATGAAACTACATAGATTATTAATTTTCATTGCAATGTTTTTTCTTTTCAATAAAGAATGTCTAAGCCAATCAGATGAATTTAAAATTGACCTTATTATTGTTGTTAATAATGAACTGGAAGTAGGGTCGATCAGCAATCTTCGGCTAATAGTCAAACGCGAAGGTGGAGAAGAAATTGAAATTGACGCTAATTATTATCCAGGAAGCCTATCATTTAACACTACCGACTACGAAAATCTTTTTTCTATAAAAAACGATTCAGCTTTCATATCATTTAACCATAAAAGCGATTCTAAGCATAAACAATCTTTAGTTAATTATGAGATTCCATTCTATAAAGAATGGATTAGGAGTGCTTATATTATAATTCGTGTTTATGATTTGAGTAAGGGAAAATATAAGAAGGCATTTGAACCACTTAGTAATTCTAAAAATTACACCTACGAGCTCGACTACGTGGGTGGAATTATGAGGAGAGAAAGAAAAAAGAAATAAAAAATGCTGATGGAGTTTCAGTCCCCATGTTGTTAACAAAAAAGGGGATGGATTAAACGAGTTAAGACCTGGGCCTACGGTTAGTATTGTGAATAAATTCAGAAGAGAAATGGGACTGGAGCAACGATTAAATTATGGAGTTCCTATTTACTTTAGTCATCAAAACTCAAGATCTTCATTCAGAATGTTGCGCTCTGAAGGTATGAAAGGGAGTATCGTTCCAAGGCTTTATTATAAATAAGACTATGATTCTTTGTACACTCTTTTCACTTATCAGTATATTTCAATATCAGATTGAGGGGGAATACTATTTAAAAAAGAATGTCAAAAATACAGGAGGTTCCCTTAAACACTTTTCGAGCATAAAGTTAAAATCCGATAAATCCTACATATATATAGACGCGGCCTTTTCAAAATCAGGGCAACTCATTTCAAGTGATACTATTCAAGGAGAATGGCGCACTGTTGGGGATACTTTATTCACTAAGAACTATAATTCAAAGTGGTTAATAAAACGAAACTCCCTAATAGAATTATCAGTGACTAAGCTAAATTATCATAAAAAAAAATAGAACCCCCTTGTTGTTGCGGGTCGCCTGACCCGCGACTTGAGTTAAAAAAGTAGTGTTATTGAACTGAGAGAGAACCAAGAAAAAGTTAATGAACAAAACGACTTACATAATAGAAACTTCAAACACTTACGATGCCGCAGGCACCAAGCTGCGCAAGGTTGCGTACGATAATAGCGGAGTATTAATTTCACGCACCGAATATATTGGCGGAATACAATACGAGAGTTTGCAGCCATTGGCCAGTCCAACTATTGAAACAGTGAGGAGATAAACAGATTTAAAGCAGAGAAGATGTAGTATTATAATCGTATCAATGAAAAGACTAAACGTTTCAATAATCTTATTTCTTATTATCGCTGCACCAACTCTGGCGCAGCGAGGTTTTGTAATTAAATCTGATACGGCCTTTTACAATTCAGAAATGAAAGATCAGGGCGCAATTAAAAATGGTCTTTCGTGTATTATGGGCAAACGAAATGATGCGCAGATAGAATATACTCCTTACGAGGTAATTCAATATGGAACTGCGGATAAAGTATATCAAGTACAAACAATAAATTTAAATGGTAAAAAACAACGCGTGTTTCTAGAGCGGTTGGCGCACGGCAAACTGAGCCTTTATGCGTTTAAAGCAAAAGACAGCAAGCCGGTCTATTTTATTGCCAATGAAGATACGCTGGCGTTAAACAGAATCAATTCAGATAGAAATGCATTTTCTACGCTTTTTAATAGCCGTGTTTCTGACTGCGGCCAGGCAGTTGAAAACGTAAAGTACGTAAACTACAAACGCGGTTCGCTCACAAGGTTTATTAGAGATTATAATGTGTGCTCTGCAAACCCACTGCCCCGCCTACGCTATGGATTTATAATAGGCCTTTCAAATACCAAAATTTTGGCTGGTGATGTGGGTGGCGTGTTTCAAATTTCAGAATTTAAAAATGACATAGCTTTTACGGTGGGTGGCTTTCTTGATAAACCCATTGGCGCTGGCAATTTTTCTTTTCACCCCGAAATTTTGTGGCGACAAAATTCTGCTACGTATCAATTTAAGAATCCAACATCTGACTACGACTTTGTGGTCAACAATTCAATCCTAAGTATGCCACTGCTTATGCAATATGTGTTGCCTGGTAATCGCAACCATTTCTTTTTGCAGGCCGGTGGGGTAGTGGCTCACCTTTTAAAAAATAAAAATTCTCTTTATCAATTTACCAGTTTAGCAAATACAACTTCCCTTGAAATTGATGATTCGGTGCTGGTGCCAACTAACCAGGTAGGGTTGGCTTTAGGTGCTGGCTTTCGCGCAGATAGAAATGAGAGATCGTGGTTGATGGAAATCCGGTACTCGCATATGGTTGGCATGAACCAACACAATGATTATTTGGATAGTCGAGGAATAGAAATTTTAACGGGCTTTGCATTTTAGATATGAGACATTTTTTTAAAATAAGCTGGCTCTTTATTTTTTCTATTCTGGCAGATGCTTGCCAGGAAGCATTGCCTGAGAATCGTGCATTCCCAGTGATCAGAACATTGGCTCCTAAAGATGTTGATTCATCCGGGGCCACGTTTCGGGCCGAGTTGATTACCGGAAAAAAATCCACCACTGCCTATGGATTTATCTGGGACATTGCAGAACCCGAGATTACCACTGCTAACAAGATTGAACTAGGAACTACAGTTCCGGAAGGAGTTTTCGAAAAACGCATTGAATCGTTGTTGGCAAAAGATGCAGAGTATAAGGTGCGGGCTTATGCTACATTGGATGGGAAAACAATTTATGGCACCACAGTTACCTTTAAGAGTGAAGGAAGCAAGCAATCGGGTTGGAGTTTTGAAACACAGTTGACAGATGTGACAGGTGGGTTTTCGAGTTTTGGAGGTACAGACAGTAAGTACGGCTATATTCTTTACCAGTTATCAGAAGCTTATAAGTACGATCCTGAGAAAAAAACAATTGCTAAAATTCCGGATTTACCTTTTGCTGGTAACTCTGGTGTTACAATCACAACCTGCACACACAGTAAAGTACTATATGTTTTCGAGGGCAAGACAAACAACCTTTCCAAATTTGCTAACAATAGCTGGTCAGTGGTTTCTCCATTGCCCTTTAATTATGGAAACTTTGGAGGTTACTATCTCGCCTTTTCCGCCAATGGCTACATTTATATTCTTAGTAGTTTCAAATCGTATGCATATGATGTAACCAATGATCTATGGTATCCTCTTCTTTTACCGAATTCTAACTCAAGGTTCTCCACTTCTGGAGTCTTTGACGGAGCAAACGGATACTTGTTAATGTATAATGGAACATTTTGGGAGTTTAGTCCGAGTACGCATCAATGGACACCGAAAAAGAACTATCCGGGTGTTAGCTTTAGCTCCGAACCGCTTGTCACGTATGCTCATAACTCAATGGTCTATGTTGGACTAAACCGCGATCTTGATTTTTGGAGCTATGACACCTCACTTAATGAATGGAAGCCAGCCGAACGATTTCCGTCTTCACTGAAAGACTTTGGAATCCAATTTTATTTCGTGGTTAAAGATAAACTATACTGTGGTGTAGGTAAGGCCTTTGGCGAATTTTCTGTTTGGAGTTTTGAGCCGAAAACATTTTAGAAAACATGGACTGCAATAGAAAGACTGAAACAACTAATATTATGAAATTTGCGGCCGGGATGGAGGCATTTGGTTAAAGCTGGCTACGCATGAAAACTTAACCAAAGTAGTCTTGAAAATGCAGGCGCGTTGACTGGGTACAAGGGCAAAACGAGTAATGATTAAAAATGATAAGTGAAAATATGGAAACAGATAAGTAGGGAGAATCAAACAACAAAATATCATGACTTCATTAAAATTCTTTACATATAAAATTTGACATGATGATGAATCGTATTCTAAAAAATAACATTCTAAAGAATGTTTTCTTTAGAGCAATATTGGCAACTACCTTTTTCGGTTTCAATATGCAGGCCTTTTCTCAAAATAAAAGCAATGCCAACATGGTACCTAATGTTGCGCCACCTACTCCTGACATTGGCCAGTTAGGCCGTTTTGGTAACTACCCGGTGAGCCATTTTACAGGGCTTGTAAATATCTCCATTCCGCTTTATGAAATAAAAATTGGAGGAATTAATATTCCAATTTCCATGTCCTACCATTCTTCGGGTATTAAAGTTACCGATCGTTCTGGTTGGGTGGGGCTAGGCTGGGCACTTGAGGCCGGTGGCACGATATCGCGCGGGGTGATGGGCATGGCCGATGAATTGCCGGGTGGTTACTTTAGTGGACCAACAATCAAACAATCTAGCGATATAAATGTATTTACAGAAGATGGCTTACTATACCTCGAAGATATTAGTCAGGCCAGGAAAGATACAGAACCGGATATTTATAGCTATTCAATAGGGGGGCACTCTGGCAAATATTTGTTTAATCAAGCCAATAATTTCGTGCGGGTGTCAGTCCCTTATGATCCAATCAAAATAGTAAAACAATCGGGGATTAATAATCTTTGGTTTGAAGCTATGGACAGCTATGGAACTTATTATAAGTTTAACGTAATGGAGAAATCTTCAGGCGTGAACGATAACTTGAGTACAACGTCTGGTTGGCTTCCTTCAAAAATCATTTCCAATAATAAGCAGGATACTGTACACTTCAGCTACGCTATGACAGCTGGAATTACCTATAAAGATATTGTAGATAAAATAACCGTAACGGATTTAACGAACAATCCTATTAATATAAATCATTACACGAGCAATACAGGTATCTGGACTATAGGAAACATTGCTACATTCTCTGAAGAGCAAAAAGTGACCGAAATAAAGTACCCCACCGGAAAGGTAACCTTTGTGCCGGAGGAACGCGAAGATGGTTGGGTGGACGGATTTGGAACCCAAAAGCGATTGGGTAGAATAAATGTTTATAGCTGGCAAGTGAGCACAAGCTCTTATGTGTTGATAAAATCCTTTAAGTTTCATCATAGTTACTTTGTAAGTAATGATGGCACCAACACGAAACGACTAAAACTAGATTCCCTTCATGTTTTAGATAATGTTGGTAGTACTATACAGCGTTATAAGTTTGAGTATAATACTTCCATCAATTTGCCAGAACACAGGACAAGGAAACGGGACTATTGGGGTTATTTTAATAATGCTGCCAACATCTCATTAGTGCCAAGAATGACAATACCTTGGCAAAGTAATGGAAGTACACAGCAAATTAGTATTGAGATTGCGAGCAATAACCCAACTAATGGAAGAGATCCAGACCCGGCTTATATGCAAGTGGGTATGTTGAAAAAAATTACCTATCCAACGGGTGGATGGACAGAATTTGACTATGAAACAAATCGATATCTGGATGGGAATAACAATCTAAAATATGCTGGAGGTTTGCGTGTTTCTCAGATGCGGAGTTACGATGCTATTTCCCCGAACCCTCTAAAACAAACTATTAAATATGGAATAAATGAGACGGGATACGGAAGAGCTAATTTTTTATTGAACAACTATTTCTTTCAAAACGCATTTACTGATAGAACTATATTTTACCAACTTGGTCTTTGCCAATGGGTGATGGCTGCCGCTAGAATGAGAACCTACATCTCACAACCCAATCTTTCGATAGAACCCTATGGTGGATCACCCGTGGTCTATCCTGATGTCACCGTTTATGATGGTGACGAGACCACAAACAACGGAAAGACCATTTATCATTATTCTGACATTCCTGACCAACTGAATAACGGATCGTTCCAGATTGGCGTTCCAGCTATATACAGTAATCATTATAAGAGAGGTTTCCTGCTTAGTGAATATACCTATAAGAAAAATGGAATGAATTATTCTTTAGTAAAAGCTGTAGGGAACGGATATGGCGCCTTTGTGGATAGTACAAAAATTGCTATGGGAATGAAAGTAATTAAGTCCATAATATCGAACAATGTGATCAATGGTAGTTTTTTTGACGATGTGCGATGCCAACCTGCGGTTCATAATATTTGCGGTCCCACGGATTCTTACTCCTATCAATATGGCTACTACAATGTATACACTGGCGATAATAAAATAATCTCGTCTACTGAGACAAACTATGATCAGAATGACATTACTAAGTTTGTGACAGTAACAACCAATTATGCCTATACAAATTACCTGCATCAACAGGTAACACAAACAAGTTCCACTACTAGTTTGGGGCAATCGCTTGTTAAATCAATAAAGTATCCGCACGAAAGCTCAGGAGCAGTTTATACCGAAATGGTTCAAAAGAATCAAATTGCTTTCCCTGTGGAAGAGACAACAACTTTAAATGGAAGCCCCATAGAAAAAGTGACACGTAATTACCAAAAATACTTTACCGAACTTTATCAACCAGCGACAATCTATAAACAAATTGGCTCTGGTTCAAATACCCTTGAAGTAACCATGAATGGGTATGATGCAAGAGGGAACCCACTTGGGGTTGTTGCGCGGGGTAACGTCAATGTTTCGTATCAGTGGGATTATAAAAAAGTATTGCCAATTGCAGAAATTACCAATGCATTAAATGATAAACAAACAATTTATGCGCAATCTACCTCCACGTCTAGCATAACCGTGGCAGGTCCTACACCCAATGTGGTATTAAACAAAACATTTACAGTGGATTATACGGGTACAGTTTATTTGAAACTAGGTGTTAGCAGTAATCCTACCTTTACCACTCGGGTTTCTTACACCAGCGCAAGCCCCTCTATTGGCAGCGCATCTAACATTATTTTAACCAAAAATATTGTCTGTGGTACTCCACCTACTATTGTAACGTTTACCAACGTTCCTGCGGGTACCCATACAATTACCTTAACCCTAACCACCCCAGATACTGGGGTATTATCGTTAGGATCATGTGGGTTAATTGAGTATCCTGTTATTACACCAACTACAACAGGCATCACCGAATTTTTCTATGAAGGATTCGAAGAACTTGCTGGTATGGAAACCCAGTCTCCGCATACTGGTAAGAAATATAAGTTGGGTAGCTATACAGTTCCTTTTACCAAACCTAACAGCAGAGCCTATATTGTGGAGTACTGGTATCTGGCTGGAACTAGTTGGATATACGCAACAGCACCTTACGTTAATAATATGACTTTAAGTGGCACAGCCATTGACGATGTCCGGGTTTATCCAAGTGATGCCCGTATGAAAACATATACGTATGCACCTGGCATTGGCATTAGTTCGGTGCTGGATGAAAATGGCAGGATACTCCATTATAACTACGATTTATTTGGGCGACTATCATACATAAAGAATGAACAAGGCGGAATTGAGAAGCAATACAGCTATAACTATAAGAACTAGCAAACTTTAACAATTCCTTCCCAGCGGGAGTCTCCGGGAGAGCGGGAATGAGCGCAGCAGGGACACCGCGTATAGTTAAGGATAAAATGAATAAGTAGTAATGAATTAAAATGAAGGAACAGAGGAAGTAGATAATGAGTGCGAAGAACCAGAGTTGTATCATAGAAATAACAACGCGGAGTCCCCGAGGCGGGAGACTCCGCTTGGAAGAAGACGGGAGACTCCACTTGGAATAGAGAAGATTTTAAGCAATATTATTTACGTGAAGCATCGGCTTCTACCACGGTCACTGGTTAATTTTTTTGACAGAAATAAAACTATGGTTAGTTATATTATAAACAATCTCACGTTATGAAAATTTTATACACACTCTCGGTAGTTATGTTGTTTAAGGTAATTTTTATTTGCGGGCAACTGATGGCGCAAACAACTCCAGACCTTGTTAAGAAGATGATGCCAAACCCGGTACCCGCTTCGCCAAATGTAGGTGCATTGGGCAAGTATGGCGATTATCCTGTCAGCTACTTTACAGGCTTGCCGGAAATCTCAATACCGATTTACGAGGTGCAAAGCGGAGCACTTAGCATACCCATTACATTAAGCTATCACGCTTCGGGTATAAAGCCAACAGATGTTGGCAGTTGGGTAGGCACGGGTTGGTCACTTTCAACAGGAGGGCAAATATCAAGAAGCTTAAACGGAAGGGCAGACGAAAGTATAGGAAACGGGTATTCATTATTTCCTCTAAATCCTTCACCAAGTTTGACGCAATCATATTATTATTTAGCTAATGCGGCAAATAATATTTCTGATCTTGAACCTGATGTTTTTAGCTATTCATTTAGAGGCCGTAGTGGAAAATTTATGTGGACATACAGTAACGGACCTTACTTATTCCCATACGCACCCATTAAGATAAACTCAACAACGGGATTAAATACTTTTGAGATTACAGATGAAGATGGTGTTATCAGTCGTTTTGGGCAAAATGGCAGCGTGGAGAATTCTACCACCAACGATGGAATTAACCTGCCCACCGGAGGAAGATCTGCCTGGCACCTCACAGAGATGGTTGCTCCTAACACTGATGATCAGATAGTAATTGATTATCAATCTGTGGGATCATTTAGTATGCGCGATATTTCATACTCCTTTACGGTAAGTGATGCGTGCATGGCAAGTTTTGGAGCGAGTTGCCCACCTGAACAACCCCCTCATGCACAACTCTACAATATCGATAGTTCGGGTGATCAAATGGGGCCGTCAACTATTTGGTTTGACAATGGCAGGGTGAAATTCTTTTTGAATGCGCTCAATCGTGAAGATGTCTCAACACTTAAATATTTGGATCGAATTGAAATTCAAAATATAGATGGAACAGTAGTACATAAAACAATTAAATTTATCTACTCAAACTTTACAAGCGCTAATGGTTCAAAGGCGTCTTTAAAGCTTGATGAAGTTCAGGTGCGGGACATGGATGCTCCCGTTCAAACTTATAAGTTTGGCTATTTTACAAATACCGTGTCGTGGCGAAGAGGTGATAATACTGATTTGAAGGCTAGGGATCTATGGGGTTATTATAATGGTGCTACTGGCAATACCGATCTTTTACTTCCCAAAACAATACCATATATACCTAATGTAGGTCCGGCCACTACAGTTTCTTTTGGTGGAGCATTTAACAGAAATGTGAATCCGGCTTACGTAAAAGAAGGGGTATTAAACAAGATAACATTTCCTACCGGAGGATTTACAGAATTCGATTACGAATCCAATAAATATCTTAAGGACGGCACCCCTACACTTACTGGAGGGTTGCGGGTAACGAAAATTACAAGCAACGATGGTTCAATATCTCCTCCTATTGTTAGAACCTATAAATATGGTGCGAATGAATCGGGATATGGAGAGCCTAATTTCTGGGAGGCTCAGTTTAATTATACCGGAAGTCAATATTACATTAACGAATCATGTGATTTCAACACTGTCGTTATATATGGAACCAGAAGCTATCAATCCAGCGTTGCGTACAGTTACGAGGCAAATCCAATAATGTATCCTTATGTAACCGAGTATGAAGGTGATTTACAAGACACAAATGGAAAAACTTCGTATGTGTTTGACGGAGGAGTAGCCATAAATGATATTACTTATTTTGTGCCTGCTTCCGGAAAATTATATAGAAACAGCTTGGCTTGGAAAAGAGGACAACTTACCAATAGGGCGGTGTACGATAAAAATAACAATAAACTTTCTGAGGTACTTGTCAATTACACAACACTTAAGGATGAAAGCCGCCACGTAGGCTTTGGGGTTCATCAATATTACCAAATCCCCAAAAGACCCTGTTTGCTGGGAGGAACTCTGAACAGTCCAACTATATTATTGAATGAATCTGGAGAGGAAGTTTATCCAACTGCCTTTTATTGGCAGCATTATTATCAAAATAGTGGCTCTATCTTAGAAGCCTCCAGAGTAGAGAATAATTTTGAGCTTGGAAATGTTAATAAGTTTGTTTCGACTCTCACTACCAATGTGTACCATCCTGAGAAATTACAATTATTGCAAAATTCAAAATCCGCAAGTAATGGTACAGTTTGGACTGTCAATAAATATCCTTTTGATTTTTTTCTGAATTTGAATGCATCTTCAACGGGAGAAGCAGAGGGACTCTACATGCTTAATCAAAAAAATATTATTACAAAACCAATCGAGACCTACACTTATTTACAAAAGGATGGTACAGATCGGGTTTTATCTGGCACGGTTACAACATTTCTAAAAAACTCCACCAATACTAACCAAGTGGTTGCCAATGGCATTTATTTATGGGAATCCATAAGCCCCGTGCCTATTACCTCCTACGCACCGATTTCAATTAATGCCGCAAATTCTGGCATTACCATGGACAGCAAATTTGTCCGTAGGATTGATATGATTAAATATGATCAACTGGGTAATTTGCTCTCTTTGTCCAAAACAAATGATATTCGTGTTGCTTACCTTTATGGGTACAACAAAACCCTTCCAATTGCAGAGGCTACTAATGCTTTGGATACTGAGATTTTTGTTCAGAATTTTGAAGAACTTACAGGCATGGAAACCCAGTCTCCGCACACTGGAAAGAAATATAAATCGGGTAATTATACAGTTCTGTTCACCAAACCTAACAGCCGAAACTATATCGTTGAATATTGGTATTTATCAGGCACTAATTGGATTTATGCCACAAATACATATTCCAATGGGATGACTTTAACGGGTGGCACAGCCATTGACAATGTCCGGGTTTATCCAAGTGATGCCCGTATGAAAACATATACGTATGCACCTGGCATTGGCATTAGTTCCGTGCTGGATGAAAATGGCAGGATACTCCATTATAACTACGATTTATTTGGGCGACTATCATACATAAAGAATGAACAAGGCGGAATTGAGAAGCAATACAGCTATAACTATAAGAACTAACAACCTTTAACAATTTGAAATTATTTTATCTCGGCCTGTGTGTGTGTCTTAGTTTAACCAGCCTTGCACAAGGCCTGGATGAAATGAAATTGTCTGGCACACACATGAGCAAAGTGCTTGCTGAAGATAACGCGGTAAAGAAGAGAATGCTTTACTTAAAGTATTTTCATGCGGATAGCATCAAACATGCTAAGAAGGTTGAAAATTACTGGCAGGCAAAGTATGACAGCAGCTTCAAGGGTGTAACTAAAAGAACCAAAAAGCTTAGATCAATCCAAGATCAAGCCATTGCCAAAACAAAAAATTTGGCGAAGCAGGTGCAAGCAAATGCAACACTCAATCCGGATACCTACAGGATGCCTAAAGAATTGGAACTACGCTATTCAAAACGTCAGTTGGAAGTGATCTATAGAATGGCAAAGCAATTTTTAATTGATGCCTCTAAGGATTCTACAAACCTGATTCAGGATTTTAATTTTAAGCAGTATGTAGAAGGATTAAATATTTCTAGAGCAACTGATTTGGGGAAAGGAAAAATTCCAAACAATCCACTCGGTAAATTGGGTGGCAAGGATAAACGTCTTTTAGCGGCAGCGAATAAAAAGAAAGAAGCCTTTGGTCAGGTGAATAATCTGAAAGAGGAAGTCAATGAATATACAGGTGAGTATAAAAAGTACAAAGGCTATTCAAACCTGAGTGCAGACTCGGCCAAGCAGTTGGCAATATCCAAAGCAGAAGGAGAAGTGTCCAGACGAATCATGGAAGTGGGTGAACTCCAAGGCTTCCAATCAGAAATGACTCAGTTTACTGCCATGCAAAGCAAGTATAAAAATCAACTGGCTGACCTAAACGATTCTACTGCTCGTAAGGAAATGATAAAGCAGCAGGCCGAGAAAATGGCAATGGATTACATTCAGGATAATCCAGGCATTATGCAAGACGTGCAAAAGAAAATGAGTTTGCTAATGAAAAAGTATTCATCTGTAACGAACTCAAACGATTTGAGTTCGGCAGTCAGGCGCACTTCGCTTAGTGGAAAGACTTTCCGCGAACGACTGGTGATTGCAACCAATTTTCAATTGCTGACAATTGATCCCATTTCGATCGATTTTTCACCCATGATTGGATATAAATTTAATAGTAGACTAAGTGCCGGTGTCGGTGGCACCTACAGGCAGACATTTAAGGACACGAATGTGAATCTCGCTCCAGAGGTGTTCGGCTATAAAGGGTTTGTAAGTTATGATGTAGTTAAATCATTTTTCGTTTATGGTGAGTTTGCGAGAAATTCTCCGGGCTTGCTAGTAAACGAAGGAGTCGTTCAAAGAATCTGGAAAGATGCTTTGTTTGTAGGAGCAGGGCGGAGATTTCCGGTTCATAAGAAAGTTGATATGACTGTTACTGCTTTGTACAATTTTATGCATCAGGTAGGCGATCCGATTTATCCTAGACCCTTTGTAATCAGGTTTGGTTTTCAGGTAAGTGAGCTGGCGCTATTAAAGAAAAAGCCTGAGTTGAAGCTTATAGGGAAGTGAAAATCAAATTCTACAACCAGCAAAGTATAGCCTCCACCAGAGTTTGGGGTTTGATTCCTATTACTGATTACCTATTACCGAATACTGATTACCCTATCCAATCACCTCCTTCACATCCACATATGGAATATTAAATGCTTCGGCAACAGCTTTGTAAACCACTTTGCCGTGCACAACATTCAATCCTTTTAGTAAGTCTTCATTTTCTTTACAGGCTTGCTTCCAACCCAAATTGGCAAGCTTAAGCGCGTAAGGAAGCGTTGCGTTTGTGAGCGCAAGAGTAGAAGTATAAGGCACTGCCCCAGGCATATTAGCTACACAATAATGAACAATGTCGTCAATAATGTAAGTAGGGTCTTCGTGTGTTGTTGGTTTACAAGTTTCAATACAACCACCTTGATCAACGGCTACGTCAACTAACACAGTACCCGGTCTCATGGTTTTAAGCATGTCGCGCGTGATCAGTTTGGGAGCTTTAGCAC
>Ga0163151_10005330_pt1 | contig 16493 bp, 9 predicted proteins | sample OliLakLV19MP5IB2_FD_145596 | JGI IMG/M metagenome (GOLD analysis project Ga0163151, IMG submission 145596) | Freshwater microbial mat bacterial communities from Lake Vanda, McMurdo Dry Valleys, Antarctica - Oligotrophic Lake LV.19.MP5.IB-2 | ecosystem: Environmental > Aquatic > Freshwater > Lake...
AAGCAACTCGGGCCTCCAGCCCTCGAACAGCTCCAGCTCCACGCGCAGCAGGCCATCCATGGCCCTGCTGCGCTTGCCGGCCCTCCGGCCGGAAGCAACTCGGGCCTCCAGCCCTCGAACAGCTCCAGCTCCACGCGCAGCAGGCCATCCATGGCCCTGCTGCGCTTGCCGGCCCTCCGGCCGGAAGCAACTCGGGCCTCCAGCCCTCGAACAGCTCCACGCGCAGCCCACGTGCATGTCACGGAGTAAGAATTGAACTCGACTGGGGGTTACACTCTTCACTAGCGTCGTCACCACCGCCGCCTCTGCGGCCTTCAAATCCCTGCTTTCGGCTGTTCCTGTGTCCCTCCGACTCACCCCTCCCGCTCGCGGCACGCCACCGCTCCCAACATCCCGTGAGGAGATGGTCGCCCGCGGCTGGGACGAGATTGATGTCGTGCTCGTCAGCGGTGACGCCTACGTCGATCACCCGAGCTTCGCCAACGGCCTCCTCGCACGCCTCTTGGAGGCGGCTGGCTTCCGCGTCGGCGTGCTCGCCCAACCCGACTGGCGATCCTGCGACGCATGGCGAACGTTCGGCCGTCCGCGGCTCTTCTTTGGTGTGTCGGCCGGCAATATGGATTCGATGATCAACCACTACACGGCCAACCGAAAGTTCCGCAACGACGACGCCTACTCGCCAGACGGCCAGATTGGGCGACGGCCCGATCGCGCAACCCTCGCCTACTGCCAGCGGTCGCGCGAGGCGTTTCCTGGGGTGCCTGTCGTGGCCGGTGGCGTCGAGGCGTCACTTCGCCGGATCGCCCACTACGACTACTGGAGCGACACCGTCCGCCGCTCGATTCTGCTCGATGCGAAGGCCGACATTCTGGCCTTCGGGATGGGCGAGCGCACGATTCTCGAGATCGCGCGGAGTCTTGCGGAAGGTCACGGGGTAACGAATCTCCGCGACCTCCGCGGCGTGGCGTATCGGCTCGGCGCGAGTGAGCCGCCGCCGTGCGGACCGGGCCCCTGCTTCACTGATACCGCGGAGCTCCCTGCGTACGAGCGGGTCGTGGCCGACAAGTTCGCCTTCTGCGAGATGACGAAGATCTCACACCTCGAGACCAACCCGCACAACGCACGCCGGCTCGTGCAGCGGCATGGCCGTGAGGCCGTGGTGGTGAATCCTCCCGCCCTGCCGCTTGGCGAGCAGGAGATGGACGAGGTCTACGGCCTTCCCTTCACGCGGCGGCCGCACCCATCCTACGGCTCGGCCCGCATCCCCGCCTTCGAGGTTGTTGAAACGAGCGTGCAGATCATGCGTGGCTGCTTCGGCGGCTGCACCTTCTGTTCGATCACGGCCCATGAGGGACGGATCATCCAGAGCCGATCCAAGGATTCGATCATCTCTGAAATCAAGCTGCTCTCAAAGCAGCCCGGCTTCAAGGGAACGGTCTCGGATATCGGCGGGCCAACGGCCAACATGTACCAGATGCGGTGCAGTCGGCCGGAGGTGGAAGCGAAGTGCCGGCGGCTGTCGTGTGTCCATCCCACCGTCTGCAAGCTCCTGGGCACAGACCACGGACCGCTCAAGGAGGTGATGCGAGAGGCCCGCAGCGTGGAAGGTGTGAAACGGGTACTTGTGGCCAGCGGCGTGCGGATGGACCTGGCCCGAAAAGACCCCGAATACCTTCAGGAGCTCGCGGCCCATCATGTGGGCGGCCATCTCAAGGTAGCCCCGGAACACACTGATCCCGAGGTCCTGCGGCTCATGAAGAAGCCGTCGGCCGACGACTACGTCGAGTTCGACCGCGAGTTTCGGGCGGCCAGCCAGCGGGTCGGCAAGAAGCAGTACACCGTGCCGTACTTCATCGCCAGCCATCCGGGGAGCGGTGTCGAAGAGATGATCGATCTGGCCGTGTTCCTCAAGCGGAATAGCTACAAGCCCGACCAGGTGCAGGACTTCATCCCGAGCCCGTTCGATATCGCGGCCTGCATGTATCACACCGGCCTCGACCCGATGACGATGCAGCCCGTGAAGATCGTCAAAGGGCTTCGGGACCGCCGCATGCAGCGGGCCCTCCTTCAATTCTTCAAGCCGGAAAACTGGTTCGAGGTCCACAAGGCTCTTCTCGAGGCAGGCCGCCAGGATTTGATCGGAACAGGCTGTGATTGCCTGATTCCCGACCGGCCACCGAAGGAAGCGCTCGACCACAAACGTCGGGACGCGACGCGGGCGTTCACGGAACAGACCAGCGGTGACCACATCCGCGGAGAGCGGCGTCCACGGCCTCGCAAAAGTGTCGGGTATCGACCCAAACGCGGCGAAGGGTAGCTACGGGCTGCGCGGAGCCGGTGCCGCGTACACTTGCCTTCGGTTCGGTGTGCGTCGCGGGAGGCTCTCTGTCATGGGAATGCTGCGAGTTGTCATCGTTTCCATGATCGCGGTCGCTGCCGTCGCGATTGGCTCCCCGGCGGCCCACGCTGTGAGCCCGCAGAATCCCTACCGCAGCTTCAATCTCTCAGGAGTCAACTACGGCTCTATGCAGTGGGAGCGGGCGCAGCAACAGGGGAAGCGGAGCAGGCCCACTTCCACCACGCCTGGCCGAACCTCCTCGCGAAGCGGCCGGTTGAGGCGGCGGTGACGTTCCTCCATGGGCGGTCGCCCATCACTCGTCACGGCTTTGGCGGGTCGTCCTGATAGATGCGGTATTTTTTTGGTGACGATTGCCCCGCCGCGGTCAGCACGAGCCCCAGGCCTGGCACTCGGCGACGACATTCGTACTGATCGCCCGCATCCGTTTGATGCCCCGCTTGAGGGCATCCGAGTGAAGGGTCACCACCATGATCGCAACCAGCCGAAAAATCCGCGGCCTGCAAACCGCTTGAGCATAGCGGCTTCGGGGTCTGCAGAGGCATATTTGCTGGTCAGTTGCTTGTACCAACCGAGGGCCGGGTCGCCTGCATAGGTATTGCATACTGCAATCGCCTGCGTCCAGTGGCTCTCGATGGCGGCTCCGCGGTCGCGAGATGGCGGTCCGTCTGGAAGAGCGGCGAGGAGGACATGGGCGAAGTGAAAAACGGCCTTGTAATACGCGACAATGGTGGTTGGATCAAAACCTTCGAGGAGCCCTCGGGCAGCTTCCGCGTTGCCTTCATGCGCCTCCGTCCAGGCCAGTCCGATCCCGTGAAGGTAGCGGTCGCGGAAGGTGGATTGTGACGCCATGAGGTGCCGTCGGAGGGGAGCGGCAGGGACAGGCCCCGATGCAGCTTCGATCGAATGGATCGCCTCGATGATCATCCAGGGTTCGAGGTCTGAGCGGGACTGCCAATCTGCGAACCATCGCCCGGCGTCCTTGCGCAAACCGAGCTCAGCCATTCGGGCGCCGGCGACGGACCAGAGCCGGTTCGTTTGGTAATCGCTGCGGAATCGATTAAGGAATGCAATGATCGACGTGGCGTCGAGCCTGACGAGGAGCGTCACCCAGCCTTCGGCGGCTATCTCGGGATCGAGATGCGACGACCGGAGATGCGCGGCGACGCTCGCGGTGCGCCGGGGATGCTTCGACACCCAGGTGTGCACGACAGAGCCGCTCCGAACCGTGCCTTCGGCCACCGCCTTCTCGAGGGTCGCTCGGGTTGGCTTGGGATCGACGCCAAGTGCCGCAGTGACAACCTCGTCGGACGTTGCAGTAGGTACGCCATCGAGACGAACAAATTCAACAAAGGCCGTCGCAAGAGCCGCCTTCTGCTTCATCGCGGCACGTGCGACGACCTCGCATCGGAGGGTGAAAATGGAGTCGCAAAACCTGTGAATGTGCGAGAGAAGGTGCTCGATTTCGTTGCGGTCGTCAGAGGCTATGGCATGGGCGAGAAGATGGCGGAGAGCAAATGCGAATGAGGAGTCGAGGTGGAGCGCGCGGCGGAGGCTCGGCACGGCCTTGTCGCGGTTTCCGCTGACGATCCACGTCTCGGCAACGCGACCGTGGGTCGCCGGGTCTGACGGAAAGAGCCTGGCGAGCTGCTCGGCATGGTGCCGAGCCTTTGCGAAGTCCTCGTTTTGGAGATGGAGATCGTATCGCTCGAAGTGTGCGAAGGCGTAGTCGGGTTGGTCGGCGAGGAGGATATCGAACTCGGCGCCCGCGGCCTGGGGCTGTCCCGCCTGGACAAGGAGCCACGCGCGGCGCCCGCGCAACTCCCGGGGCACCATGCCCTGGAACACGGGCGGATCGCAGGCAGCGATCGCGCCCACAAGGTCACCGCGACGAAAGAGGGCCATCGCCCTGGCATCCCAAAGGGCCGTGTTTGCAGGCGAGACAGAAAGCCCCTCCTCGATCGCAGAAGATGCGAGATCAAGGTCACCGGCATTGAATGCGACATCGGCAAGGGTGAGCCACGACTGGGTCTCGGCAGGCCGGCGGCGGGTGAGCTCGCGGGCGGCTTCAAGAGGAGCGTTCGCGTCGCCGACCGCGACAGCCCACTCCTGGAGCTTTTGCCAGCCCCATTGGTAGCCTGGCTCGGTAAGGACAGCACGACGAACCGAGGCCAGGGCCTCCTCGCGGCGGTTCGTGCGCCAGAAGACGTCGGCGAGCATGCCGTGGTTGAAAGCCTCGAGAGGCGAGTGGGCGACGGCCCGGTGGTAGATGGCAACCGCGTCATCGATGCGGCCGAGCCCCTCCAAGGCCTCGCCCAGGCACCTCATGGCAAAGGTCCATCCCGGCACAACGCGGAGTCCTTCTCGCCATGCAGCCTCGGCTCGTTGAAGACGACCGGAGTGTTGCTCGATGAGGCCGCGAAGGCGGTGGGTGTCGAGCGCGTATGGAAATCGCGAGAGCATGACGGTGGCCTCGGCATCGGCAGCTTCGAACTCGCCTCGATCGATGTACTCTTGGACAAGGGCAGCCCAGGTTTCGACAAGATCGGGGCGGGCCGCGCGGGCTTCAGCGAGAACAGCAAGAAGTTGGGCGGGATCTAGGTGGGGCCTGGCAAGGTCGCGAAAGAATCGAACGCCGTTGCCGTTCGTGATCTGGGAGGCGAGCTGCCGTCGAAGGAATGCGATGGCTTCGGCCCGAGTGCCGGCGTCTGGGCAGGCCGTGAGGAGACCTCGCATGGAAGCGGCGTTGTCGATAGAGATCTCGAGAGATCGACGGAAGGCATCGGACGCCTCGTCGAACCGGCGGCTAGCGAGGAAAGCGTCGCCAAGTTGGCCGTGCGCGTATGTGAGATGAGGAGTGAGCTCGACCGCGTGTCGGGCGGAGGCGATCGCCTCATCGTGATCGCCACGGCGTGAGAGCGCGTAGGAAAGTCCGCGGTGGGCCCACTCGGTCAGCGGGTGGATGGCGATGATGTGACGGAGGGTGGCGATGGCCTCATCGACCCGCCCCTCTCGGAGATACCAGTCGCAGCGAAGCTCGAGCAGGGGGTGGAAGTCAGAGTGCTCCGCAGCAAGGGCCTCGAGCCGTTCGAGGGCCGCATCAACACCTTCGAACTCTGCCGTGTAGGAGACCACGGCACGTTGTGCGTCGATGTCGAGTGGTGCAAGAGTAAGGAGATCCTCCCAGTAGCCGCGTGCGGCGGTGTTGTCCTCAATTCGGGTGGAGAAGGAAGCGGCGCGACGGAGCCACTGGAGACGGGACACGCGGGGCCTCGCGGCTTCGAGTGCGGCACGAGCCTCCGCAAGTTGTCCGACGGACCCGTACGCATCTGCAAAAAACAGTCGAAGGTTGCCATCGTCGGGGCGGCGGGCGAGGGCTTCGTCGAGGACGCGAAATCCCTCCTCTCGCCGCTCGAGCCACTCGTAGGCCTGGTAGAGAGCGATAGCGGGAGCCGATGATTTGCCACCGTGGGCATCGAAGCGACTTCGAAGGAAGGCAAGGCCCTCCTCCGCCCGGTTGAGCCGGAGGCAAGCTGTGAAATAGCGACCTGCCGTGGATTCGTCCTTGTCGTCGACCGTTGCGGCAAGCCTCCACACATCGAGAGCCTCGGCGTGGCGATTGCTGACGGCGAGGATTTCTGCCAGGCCGGACAGACCTCCGGTGTCCTCGGGCATGAATCGAAGGAACCGACGGAAAGACTTTTCTGTTTGGGCGAGGAGACGCCCATCCGCGCCGAGAAGAAATGCCCGCTGAAGCTCAAAATGCGGAGAGGCGTTCTTGTCGAGCCGGATTTGATCCAGGAGGGCGAGTGATTCGGCATGCGGAGCTGTTCGACTGTGAAGGCGAAAATAGATGAAAGTTGCCCACTGGTCATTGGGGAACATCGCGTGGAGTCGAGTGGCGGCGAGCTCCTCTCGCTGAGCATCGGCGTCGTACGTGGCGAGGGAGAGCCGGGCGAGCTCCACAAGCCCATGGCCAGGCGCCGATTGCTCCAGGGTGTCAAAGACGCGGCCGGCCTCCTCGCGACGATGGCCTTCCAGGCCGCCAGACATCTCGTACAGCAGGTCGTAGAGGTGGCGGTCGGGAAGGTGCAGGGTGTCAAGTCGCGATGACTGGTCGGCTGGGACCAGGAGCATGCCACGGGGACCGGCCGCGGCATAGCGATCGAAGAACGGATCAGCGATAGCCTCGGTGAAATGCGAGAAGGTAGGGTCACGCATGATGACGACCCCATTGCGATCGTCATATCCAATGAGGACCTGAATGTGTGATGAGGTTGGCTCTACCGTCGCGAGAGCGAACGGGAGGCCCTCGTCGATAATCGCCTTGGCAACAGCGTAGGTGACGGTGAACTCGGCTACGGCGAATCCGTTCTGCACTGCCCAGGATCGCTGATGGAAGTTGGAGGTGCCGTCGTAACAAATCTTCTGAGCAATCTCGAGATGGTCGGCCGGGCGGTTCCAAAAGGCAGCGAGTGAAGCAAGGGTTGCCGGGGCACACGTAATGTGATGCTGGCGGACGAAGGGCACGGGAAGACGGACGCGGCGGCGGTCCGCCGCCCCAGGCTCAGCAAGCCGCGCGGCGACGGTCATGTGGTAGTGCGAATCGGCTTGGCTTGCAGCTTCATTCGCACCGATGAAGTCACCGTGGCGGAGGAGGAGGTCGGACCGCCGCGCATGGTAGAAACCGATGCCTCGCTTATCGAGAAGGGGTTGCCGCTGCCGCCACTCGTCGAGTGCACCAAGTGCTGCGGCCGTGTCATCGCGTTCACTGTAGATCGACTGGAGGAGTCCGGCGTAGGCCGCAACCTCGGTGGAAGCAAGCTCCTTCTCGAGGATGGCCACCGCTTCGTTCGAACGAGACAGCTGGATCAGCGCGTCCGCTTTGTGCAGGATGGCGAGACGGTAGCCGGGACGCAGTGCGAGAGCGCGATCACTCCACTCGATCGCCTCGTCGCGACGATCGGCGGACGCGAGAATGGCTGCCTTAATGGCGGGACACCAAGGCCGATCGGGCACGCTTGCGATCGCCTCGTCGATGGTGGCCATCGCAAGGGGGAAGTCGCGAAAAACAGACAGGAGCAAGGCGCGTTGGGCAAGGACATCGAAACGGACCGTGGGGTCATCCGTAAAGGTATGATCACGAAGGAGCCGGTCGGTCGCGCGGAGCGATGCGAGAACCCCGCGTGAGGCTTGAAGCCCGAAAAGATGGTAGAGGTGGGCTTCGTCGTGCCAGGGAGCATGGCGATAGTTGAGGATGTGAAGCCGCCACGCGGCTCGGTCTCCGCCAAGCCATGCGATGACGCGGCCAGCAAGCACGGCTGCAGCACCCCAGGGCCACCGCTCGAGCGGATGATTCGCCGTGGTCGCAAGGGCCTGCAGAGGGCGGTTCGACTCAAAGAGCTCGCGCACCTCGGCGACGAGGGAGTCGGGGACTTCGATGCGGGGTGCGACGGTATACATCGTGGGGTCGCAGCAGGATAGGCTGGGCAACGCGACGTTCGCAATGATCGGCTCCGTGACGGGCCGCACGTCCAGAGGGCCATGCGGTTGCGGGGAGGCAACCGGCGTGATGCCGGGTGCGGCCAGATGTCGGCGAACGCATTGAGGCGAGAAACCTGCTGGCGATCACCGCTCACGGACCGCGGTCACGCACGGGCACACGGCCCTCGGCGCGCACTGCGAAAAGTCGGGGCGACACGATTCGAACAACCCCCAGAATCCTCGGGGAAACCTTGGGTGCCCCATGAAGGCGTCGCAGAATCTGGCGCACTTCCGGCTGGCCTGGAGCCTCCAGACGCCCTTCTGGCTCTCGTGAGTGAGGAGTGGCCGACGCGCCGACGAAAGCTCGTGGTGATCGAGGCATTCGACATGCAGTGGGCGAGCGGCCGAGCGGCTTCGGAGCGCCGCCGATCGGGCTCGAGCGTGTCGTGCGGGGCGGCGGCTCGATCGGCTCGTCGACGTGCGCGAGGATGTTCCGAATCTGTCTTCACGCGTCCGAAGCCGTCCATGGCCTTCGCCCGCTTGCGAACCTCCGGTTCGAAGAAAGCCGGCTCCCGCTGGCCGGATCGGAGCCGGATCGGTAATGAAGACGACGAGTCTGATGTCGCCGCCACACACAGGGCACGCGAGCCGGAACGACTCGGCAATCCGCATGAGCAGGTTGGCCCACGCGATCCGGGAGGTGTCGTGGGATCTTTGCCTGTCGTGCGCCGGTGGAATGACGTGATCGACCAGATGCGCAGCGGTCTGGGCTAGGCGGCGGAACCTGCCCGGCGGTCAATATGAGCTTGCCTGTGCACGAAACCTCGCTGGCGCCTGTTTGGGGATTGAGGAACCACAATTGGGCTGTCAATGGCGGTATGCACAAGGCGGATGGCTCACGCTCAATCGCCGATCATCGATGGAGCAAGCTGGCCCAACCAGGCGCGGTGTCGTTGAGGGTGGAGGCCGATGCAAGTGCATGCTGAGCAAGGACTTGCGCCATCCTGGGGGGGCATGAATCTTGCCATTTTTCCCACCGTCTCGAGAAACCGCTGAAACAAATCTGCGGCGTTCACGCTTGGACACAAGGAGTCGGGCACGAGCCCAGAATTCGCAAAACCAACACATCCGGCCCTTTGAAGGATCCAGCTCATGTCTCCGATCAATCTTCTGACGAACTTCTTCAAGCGGAGCGCCTCCGTCAAATCGTCGCGGCGGCGATCCGCCAGCCGCCGACTGGGCCTGGAATCCCTCGAAAAGCGACAGCTTCATGCGATCGATGTCTCGCTGGACCCTCTTGGAATGCTGCGGATCATCGGCGATGAGCAGCACAACTATGTTGACGTCTTCGAAGAGGTGGGCCAACTCGTGGTCTATACGCATCGCAATCGACTTGATCCCGCGTCAGAAGGGCCCCAGATCAAAGCCTTCGACCTAAGCAAAGCAAAGTCGATTTATTTCGATGGCATGGCGGGCGACGACTATTTGCTCGCCCGAGTCGCATTGCCCACCGTCGCTTTTGGTGGCGAAGGTGACGACTATCTCTTAGGAGGTAAGGGACGCAATCAACTGTATGGCGAAAGTGGTAGCAACTCTATCGGCTTGTTCGAGTCAACCCCGAGCATCAATACGACGATACGAGGCCCCGTCGATCAGAGTCCGATCGCGGTCTACTACCGCCAGTTCACAGACGACTCAACGGGACAAACCGCCGCTTCACTTCTGGGCCAATCGACCAATAACGGCCAGGAGTATGTGTCCGCCGACGGCCAGGCCAAGATGCGGACCTATGAAAACGGGGTCATCGTCTGGACCACGGGACATGGCGCGGTCCATCTGGTGGGGAACATTCTGAAGAAGTGGGAGTCGCTTGGGGGGTTCAACAACGTCATCGTCGGCAATCCGACCTCACCAGAGTTTCTCTACTCGAACAGCGTCGTGAATCGTCCAGACGACACTATTCAGAAGTTCGAGCATGGCGTGATCGTGAATCGCCCTGGGGTAGGAGACAGGGCCTATGAGATTCACGGAGAGATCTACAACAAGTGGATGGAATCGCCAAAGGACGCTATTAAACCAAGACCAAGCAATCGGTCTTTGCTCGGACTGCCTCGCTCCGATGAACTGCCCACCATCAACGGTAAAGGCCAGGAGAGCAGGTTCGATGGAGGAACCATCAAGTGGGTTCGCGCGACGAATACGACGACCGTCCTTCGCCCGTTCAGCATCAGGCTGGTGAGCCCCGCGAACGCACTCAACAACACATTGCTGTTCCTCACCTCGGTAGCCCCTGCCCGTCTGGGCGGGCTCTCGATGTCGACAGCCACCAACAACTTCTACACCACCCTGGGCCGGGAGAAGGGAGTGCTGGGAGCCCACGTTGCTGGTGAGAGGCTGATCGGCGGGAAGATGGTATTCGTGACCACGTTCAGATTCGGTGCTATCTATCGCACCATGAACTCGATCTTCGAAGTTCACGGGGACATCTACAAGAAGTACATGCAAATGGGAGGGCCAGCAGGCGATCTCGGGCTGCCCCGCTCAAACGAGACGGCCGTAGGAGACACGGCCGGTGGACGCTTTAGTCACTTCGAGTATGGAGCGATCTTCTGGACGCCGACCGGTGGAGCGTTTGAGGTTCGCGGCGAGATCCAAAAGGCCTGGGACAGCCTGAATAATGTCCGTGGTTCGCTCGGTTATCCGACCAGTGACGAACTCGATGTGAGCGTCAATAGCACTTTCCGCATCAGCACTTTCCAGAACGGTGTGATTGTCTATAGCATGCAGACCGGAACGGTCGTCATGCAAGGCGAGGCCTGGTTGCAATGGCGCAACCTGGGTGGAACCAAGAGCTTACTCGGTGCGCCGACGAGTGTCGTTCAGAACGTTTTCGTGTTCGAAGGAGTCTTTAAGCGGACTGCGCAGCGCATGCAGTTCGAAGGTGGCACGATGACCTTCCGCGCCGGTGCTGCGGCGACCTTCGACTTTAGCTTCGTGCAAATGAAGTACGCCCTACAACAGGTGGCGGCGGATGGTGCCACCGTGACGCAAGCCGATATCAACCTTCTGCATAGCTTTCGCAACGGTGGCAACACAATGCCCGACTATGTCCGCAACCTGCTTGGCAAACTACTCGATGGCGACCGAGCAAACATTGCTTATCGCCACACGGTGCTCGGCAACCTAGCCGTCAATAACCCTAGCTGGCAACTTCAGCGATTAACCGACCAATGGTTTGGCGGCCTCGAACGCCCCCGCGCTGTCGCCGCCAGCTTTGGCATTACTTACGGTTATGAATATGCGGAAGGAGACCTCTTTGGACCACTGGGCCCACGTAGCCTAGATATCGATCAAGGTGCGATAGGCAATTGCTATCTAATGGCGTCGCTAAGCTCGCTGGCGGCTAAGACTCCGCAAACGATTCGTGACATGATTATCGATAACGGCGATGACACGTTTTCGGTTCGCTTCTTCAACAAGGGAAAGGCTGAGTACGTGACCGTGGATCGCGCTCTTCCGACAGATTTTGCCGGCAGATTGGTGTACGCGAGCGAGGGCCGATTTGCGTCGCTCGGTATGCCGGGCGCGGACAATAGCCCACTGTGGGTGGCCATCATAGAGAAGGCGTACGTCATCGCAACGGACTCTGGCTGGATTAACAACGGTGGATTCAACGACTATGGAATTTCCAAACAGGATAACGGCATCAATGGGGGTAATGCATCCGAGACGCTTGCCGAGTTGGCTAATATTAACGCCACAGAACACATGTTGATGAGTTTCCGGACAAATAGCGACGGCACGCCCCACTTGGATGCTCATGGCAATCAGAGTGTCGATCTTAAAACGTCAGCAACTTTGTTCCAAAGCCTCCTTAACGACCTGAAACACTCTAGTAGTCTATATTCGATTCTTTCCACTCCAGACACTGTCAGTAACTCACAACTGATTGGGGCTCATGTCTACGTCGTTTTAGCAACCGGCGACACTGGGCTCACGTTGTTCAACCCCTGGGGATTGAGCAGCGGCACAGACGCAGTGTTCCAACTGACTTGGGCTGAAGCAGCCGGCAATTTCGATCAATGGACTCGATTCTAAAACGCCGAATGAAGTCAGCCCCTTGGGATCGTCCATGCTAGAACTGCGAGTCGCGCGGGCCGTTGACTCCGTCATCGGCCCGTGCGGTTCGTTCGTGAGTAGGTCTCCAATTGGGAGACGACTCGCAAGTCGGTGATGATTTGCAGGATTCGTGAGGCCAACCCGACGGCCAACGCCCACGTGACCAAGCCCACCCCCCCCAGAATTTTGAAGGTCCATGGGGATACGGGCTGCACGACGGCCATTGCCACCAGTGCGAGCGGAACCACCGCAAACGACAGGCGACTGTACCAGCCGGTGCGCTGCTCGAGTCGCTCCAACCCCAGCGCGAATTGAGGGTCATCGTTCTGGGAATCGATCATGCGCGGCGTGAAGCATCGAATGGAATAGAGCGTGATGCAGAAGAATGCCAAGGTGACCGCGATCAGTCCACATATCGACTGGGCAAAGAACCACTGCACGTATTGCGTTACACCGAACTGAGGAAGATCTGCACCGACGTGCAGCCACAGCGGCAAGACCAACGACGAGATCAGCCACTCGATGCCGCTCACCCGCGCGGTGAACTCGCCCGCGAGCAGGGATCGTTGCAAGGCATCATGACGACGCTTGTCGTCCAACGCGTTACCGAGCGCCTGGGCTTTCACGGCGCGGAGCAAGGGATAGACGAAAGCGACGACTGCCACCGTTCCGATCGCGAAGGCGATGGGATTGATCGTCACGATCTGCCAACTAAAGATCTCGAGGACCCGTGGATCATCAAGCTGCTTCAGGCTTTCATAGCGGTTGTAGGCAATGTTCAGGACAGCCGCGATGGCGTTGGGCGCGATTCCACACGCGACCAGCACCGGCAAGGGGTGGCGGCTGATCCAATTCCAGATCGGGGTTGAGGTCGGAAACTGGAGATCAAAGGACGCTGGCCAGCGGCTCAGATCCAACATCCGGCGGAGTGTGCGAGCGGACTCAACCCGCGCGTCACGATGGGGCTCCAAGCACTGACGCAAGACAAGCACCAGGCTGCGTGGACATTCGGCAGACAAGCTCTGCCAGTCCTCGTCGAGAACGCCAGCGGCGCGTCCGACAGCGAGCTGCTCCAAGGAGTGCGGCGAAAGATCGACGATGTGTGAATCGCGAAACGGGCGGTGGCCTTTGAGGAGCTCCCATAACACGACGCCTAACGAGAAGAGATCACTGCGTGGATCAATGGCATCTGGCCCCAGTTGTGAATGGCCAAGATAGACCTGCAACTGCTCCGGGGACATGTAGGCGAGCGAGCCGCCAAAGTAGGCGTCGGCCATGGATCCTGGCAGGGTGCCACAGCTGCTGATGTTGAAGTCGGCAAGTTGAGGACTTCCGTCTGCGGCCAAAAGGATATTGGCGGGCTTGATGTCACGATGGAGTACGCCCCGTGAGTGCGCATGCTCCAAGGCGCTTGCAAGGCGGGCTCCGAGCCACGCCACCGCGTTCGTCCAGGAGATACTGGAGAGGAACTCCCGCGTCCTTGGATCCCCGGTCGGAACATCCGCATACAGAGCGAGGTGTTCGTCTATGGAGTCGAGAATCAACGTTCCGTTTCGTTGGGTCACACGCGTCTGGTTGAATCGCTGCACGACATTCCTGAGCGAACCGCCGGGAACCCACTGCATATACATGAGGTGCAGGTGCTCAGCGACAAGCCGTCGCTGATCGTAGACGTGAACGATGTTGGGGTGGTCGAGCTGGGCCAGCGTCTGCGTTTCATAGCCTTCGTCGCAGGTGACCTTGAGAGCCAGGATGCGGCCCAAGGAGCGTTGGAGGGCGAGGTAGACATTTCCAAAAGCGCCTCGCCCCAGAAAGGCCAGCAGTTCAAACTCATCCAGCTCGGTCCCGGGAGTCAATTCGGCAAGTCGGCGCTGCCGAAACGCACTCGATGCCGCCATCGCCTTGGAGTCACCGAGAGCCCGAAGCAATCCGAGATGCGCCGGGAACCGTCCGCCGGTGGACTCGATCTCCATCACTTCGCCGTGCTGCTTGCGAATCTGGAGCTCCTCGTAGACCAAGTCGGTGGGAAGCTCCCCCGCGGCACCGAGCTCGGGAAATTCCTCGCGATACTGCTCCAGAGGCTTTCGCAAGGCTGCATTCGGCCAACGCCGTTCAAGGTCAAGCTTGATGAACTCGACAAGCGCCAGTCGTCGCAAGACAGGTGGCGACTCGGGGAGATAGGCCCGCAAGTCCGGTTGGGAGTCGGCGGTGTCCCAGGCCTCCGCGAACCGATCGAGGTGCCGGGTCAATTCGTCCCAGACGAAGGTCATTCCGAGAGGGGCAGTCGATGACGCATCCGCAAGTGAGCTTCGCTCTGGCATCGTGCAGCCGCCTGAGAATATCGGAGGGTGGGGAGTTTTCTCGGCGCGGGATCGGGAAGCAACAGCTCGCGGCCCATTCGGTCAGAGCGTAATGAATGCACCCATCGGGCCGACGCCGATCGACGACCGGGATGGCGGCACGTCCGAAAACGGCGGCGATCCGCCACCGGAACGGTAGGGCGAGTGGGCGGGTGCCGCCCTGAGCCTCGCCGCGGTCTCAACGGCGTGGGCGGCAGACCGATCGAGCCCGGCGGCGACAATCCAGCAGGGCCCGATACCGAAGGCCACGAATCTCCCTCGAGAACCGCGTTTCGCCCCGTTCATCATTCCTCTCCCTTCGGCTTGCGGACAGGCGGTGATCATGGGCATAGCTGGCCTCGATGGGGTCTGGTCGTTACGAAACGGAGAATCCAAAAGATAAAGGATAGGACTGTCGCCTGCGTCTTCGCAACGGGCTGATCGGATGAAGGACACTTCCAACGCCAGGCAGCGACGCCAATCGCGAAGCGATGGCGTCGCTCCACGCATGAGCCGTATGCCAGTGATGGGTCACAATTCTCCCACCAACCAGAAACATGGCAATCGTGCCAGCGACCGAGAGCGTACGCATCAAGGAGGGGGCGAACCACAGAAATCTGCGTCCTGCTGTGCGGAGCATGCCATGCCAAGCCGAAGAACCTTGAACCTGAATCCACCTCAATCCCAAATCATCGAGTTTCACGATGGCAGCCATGAGCCCGTACACACCGACGGTCATCAGGGCTCCGACAGCCAGAAGCACTCCCAACGTGACGGCACACGATGCGCCTGCCAAAGTGCCTAGCGTGATCACGATAGTCTCTGCCGAGAGAATGAAGTCTGTCCTGATGGCCCCACGGATTTTGCTCTTCTCACGCTGAACGAGATCGACTTCCGGGTTCGCGACGGCGTCCCGTTGAACGTGACGGACATTGGATTTCCGATGCAGGAAGGAATGCAAGATTTTCTCGACCCATTCGTAGCAGAGATAGATCCCGCCGAGCACGCCGGCGGTCTTTTTGATCGCCACTTGGCTCATGGACAAAATGTCATCGAGCAGCGATGCGATATCATCCAGCAATGTCAGGAGGGTTGCGCCTGCCACACTTCGGCTCCTGAGCCTAGCTGATCAGACCTCGAGCCTGAGGTTCGCTTGGGAACCGTCTCAGCCGCGTTTGCGGGTGAGCATGCACTCGTTGCCATCGGGATCGGCGCACATGGTGAGGTGTGGCGGCTCGCCGTTCACGAGTGTGGAGGCCTTCCTCCACCGAGTCAATCCGGCTGGGATTCGCGTCGGCAGCAGAATTGCCTCGGTGTCATGCGGCTCCCATGCGAACCTCGTGCGGGCCGTCGAAGGACACGCTCCAGCGCTGGCAGGCGTGGGAGGAGTGCGACCTTCGACGCAAAGTGACGTCTTACCTCCCCGGGCGCATGTCCTGGGGCTTCGACGGAGTGGGACGGCCGGTCTACCGACGCACAACTTCGGTGCGGCCATGGCGTGGTTGATCACCGTCACGTGCTCACCGAGACCGTCATGCTCAGCGGGGCCTACAGGCCAGACGGGCACCGGTGGCGGTGCAGCCACCACCGGCGCGGATACCGGCCGCTCACGAGCCGATTGCTCCGCCCCAAAACGGCGATTCCGGGCCACTGCCCAGCACCCGCTCCTTCGACTCGTCACCGTACCGGGTTACCGGCCGAATGCCCGGGATAACACCGCCCAAAGCCGAGCTGAGCGAACTCGTGAACAGCCCCCTGGCGCTCGCCGATGTGCGCGAGGATCTTCCGAATCTGTCTTCACGCGTTCGAAGCCCTCCATGGCCTTCGCCCGCTTGCGAACCTCCGGTTCGAAGAAAGCCGGCTCCCGCTGGCTCGGTGACGAAGACGATGAGTCTGATGTCGCCGCCACCGATGACAGTGAGCCGTTCGAGGTCGAATGCAGGCCGGGCGCAGTACCGCACGAGATGCTCGAGGGGCTTGCCATAGGCACGCACTTTGGGGCCTGAAAGGGAGATGCGCTCGCTCGCGTCGATCGAAAACCCGCTGTGCTCGTCTTCGGCGGCGAGGGATGACGGCGGGCCTGCGGCCTCGGGTCGGTCGCCCTGTGCCAGAAACCACCGGAGCCTCTTCGCACGTCGGAGGAAGCGGACTCCTACAGCGGATTCCAGCGTGCATTCGGTTCCGGAGGAAACGGG
>Ga0163151_10005333_pt1 | contig 16491 bp, 9 predicted proteins | sample OliLakLV19MP5IB2_FD_145596 | JGI IMG/M metagenome (GOLD analysis project Ga0163151, IMG submission 145596) | Freshwater microbial mat bacterial communities from Lake Vanda, McMurdo Dry Valleys, Antarctica - Oligotrophic Lake LV.19.MP5.IB-2 | ecosystem: Environmental > Aquatic > Freshwater > Lake...
AACTATCTTTTGAGGCGAATAGTGGGGCTATTTAACGAAAAAGATAGGATGGATGGCGGCAAAAGAATGGCATCAAATTGGGAAGTTATTTTGACACCGTTCCTTAGGAACTTACCCGAAATGCCCCTCCACGTAATTCCGCGTTAAATCCTGCTGCGGATTTTCAAAAATCTGTTTCGTCTCGCCAAACTCTACCAATTCGCCCAGGTACATAAACGCCGTGTAGTCCGCTACCCGCTGCGCCTGCTGCATGTTGTGTGTAACGATTACCTGCGTGAATCTTCCACGCAATTTCAGCATCAGTTCTTCAATTTTCCCAGTTGAAATGGGGTCAAGTGCGGAGCATGGCTCATCGAGCAGAATAATCTCCGGTTCCACCGCAATGGCCCGAGCGATACAGAGCCGCTGCTGTTGTCCGCCGCTCAGGGTAAGTGCCGATTCCGCTAATTCATCTTTTACTTCCTCCCACAAAAAACTATCGCGCAGACTTTTTTCTACCCGTGTGGCCATTTGAGTTTTGTGGCACAAATTGTTTATTTTCAAGCCGTAGGCCACGTTTTCGGCAATGCTTTTGGGGAACGGGTTGGCCTTTTGGAATACCATGCCTACCCGACGGCGCAGATGCACAGGATTGGTGTTGCCATGCAAGAGATTCAGTTCATCCAGTTGGATTATACCAGACATTTTCACCTGCGGATTGAGGTCATGCATCCGGTTTAAGCAACGCAGGAGTGTGCTTTTGCCACAGCCTGAGGGGCCTATGAGTGCCGTAATTTTACCTTCCGGAATATGGAGGGAAATATTTTTCAGGGCTTGTTTTTTTCCAAAAAACAGGTCCAAGTCGCGGATTTCAATCTTAGTCTTTTCCATGTTGATATTTTGCCCGCACCCAAAAGGCGGTTAAATTGAGCATAAAAACCAAGCCTATCAAGGTCAGGGCTGTGGCATAAGCCAGGGGACGCACCTGCTCAATAGCGTGGTGTTGCGTGGACAATATGTACAAATGGTACGGCAAGGCCATAAACTCATCCATGACCGAACCCGGCAAGTAGCGCGTGTAAAATGCCACACCTGTGAATAGGATCGGGGCTGTTTCACCCGCGCCGCGCGACAATGCAAGAATTACCCCAGTAAGAATGCCCGGCACGGCCGAGGGCAAGACAACGGTTCGGATGGTTTCCCATTTTGTAGCACCCAGCGCCAGCGCTCCCTCGCGGGTGAGGCGCGGCACATTGCGCAGGGCCTCTTCCGTTGTAGTGATGATGGAAGGCAACGTCAACAGGCCCAAGGTGCATCCAGCCGCCAGCACGGACGCGCCCATGCCAAAAAACTGCACAAAAATGGCCACACCAAACAACCCATACACAATACTCGGCACGCCGGCCAGATTACGGATAGAAGCGCGAATCAGTCTGGAGAAGGTGTTGTCAGGGGCATATTCATGCAAGTATACCGCACAACCAATGCCCAGCGGCATTGCCAGCAGTGTGGAAAGCAGCGTGACTGCCGTCGTACCGAAAATGGCTGGCAGGATGCCCCCTTCGGTCATGCCATGTTTGGGCGACTGGGTTAGAAACGCCCAGGAAATCGAGGGCGCTCCCTTTGAGCTCAGATCAAACAGCACAACGCCCAAAATAGCCACCACCAGAAGGGTAGCCGTAATCATCAGCGCCAGGCCGAGCATTTGAATGATTTTTCGTTTCATTGGCCTTTTCTTCTATACCCTGCCGCAATTCGTTCTGCGGCTACATTAACCAATAGGGTGATGAGAAAAAGTATCAGCGCACATGCGAACAGGCTGTAATAATGCGGTGTTCTAAAGGGCACCTCACCCATTTCAATGGCCACGGTGGCCGTGATCGTTCGAACAGAATCAAAAAACCCATGTGGCATGGCAGCGGCATTGCCAGTGGCCATGAGCACCGTCATTGTTTCGCCCAGTGCGCGGCCCAAACCGAGCATAATGGCCACCAAAATACCCGAAGTGCAGGAAGGTAAAGTGACCCGAACAAGTGTTTCCCAACGGTTGGCGCCCAGCGCATAACTGGCTTCTTTGTAGGATTTTGGTACCGCATGAATGGCATCTTCCATGACAGAGATCAATGTAGGCAAAGCCATGACAGCCAATAAGATAGCACCATTGAGCGCATTCAAACCGTGTGGCAGATTGAACAATTTCGCCAAGGCTGGCGCGACCAATACGATGCCTAAAAAGCCAATGACCACCGAAGGCACCGCAGCGAGCATTTCGATGGCGGGCTTCAATATGTTTCGGACACGGGGAGAGGCAATCTCCGATAAAAAGGCCGCCGTACCGATGCCCAAAGGCACCGCAATCAACATGGCGCCGAGGGTCACTAAAAAAGTGCTGAACAGCATGGCCCCGATGCCATACGTTGCCTCGCCATAAGCCGCAGGATTCCAGGCTGTCCCGGAAAAAAACTGAGCGAAGGAGATTGTCTCAAAAGCCCGGACACTGTTGATCAGCAGCATCAAAAAAATGCCTGCCAGCGTCAACACGGAAACCCATGCTGCTGCCTTCAGTGCTTTTTCAAAGAATATATCCCAAAATAGTCGCCTTTTCATTGTCTGGAATTGTTTGCCAAACCGGCTTCTGAAGCGGGTAAATAGCCATTTTTAGCAATGATACTCTGCCCAAACGGGCTTTTTTCAAATTCATAGAAAGCGAGGATTTTGCCCCTTGGTTCTCCGTTGGTGAATTGATACAGTGGTCGGGTAAGTGGATACAAACCAGCTTTGATTCCTGCTTTGTCAAGCGGGGAAATGGCATTTTGGCCCTTCATTTTTGCTAGTTTGATCACTTTAATGCCATCCCTTAGGGCGCCACTTTCGTCCGTCAGATAACCAAATCCGATATAACCAATGGCATTGGGGTCGGCTTTTACGGCTTCGATGATTTGGGCGTTGCCATTCATTTGTTTGATGCCAGGGTCATAGTCTTTGCCCAATACTCGTTCGCGGAAGTACATGAAAGTACCTGAATTGCTCTGCCGCCCGTACAGGGACACTTTAGCGTTTGAGCCGCCGAGTTGTTGCCAGTTTTGAATTTCGCCAGAAAATATTTTTCCCAAATCCTTCAGGATAAGGCTGTCCAGCGGCACGCTTGGGTGACAAATGATGGCGAGCGCATCGGCAGCAAAAACAAAAGGCACTACGGCAACACCGCGCTCCGCAGCCAGAGTCAGTTCGTATGGATTGATATCCCGGGAGGAATTGGCCACGTCCGTATTCCCATTCAACAATCCGGCGATGCCCACGCCGCTTCCACCTCCTGTGATGTTGACGGATACGTCCAGATCGGAGTCCATATAGGCTTCAGCGAGCTGGAGCACAAGGTTTACCTCTGTGTCAGACCCTTTGATGGTAATGGTTTCGACATTTCGGCGGGTACATGCCGAGAGCAGGATAAGTATGGAAAAATAGAGGCCCGTTCGCATGACCACAAGGTAAAGCCGTGGTTCTGGACCCTGCCTAAAGTGCACTTTACGTCTGGGTTAAGTTTTAATTTTTGTGAATCCAGGGTTGAAGAAAGCCTAATTTTCTGGGTGACTGGGAGTCAATAGATTAGAAACCTTCAATAATCCAATAGATCATTAACCTCGCTCACATCTCACACGCAACAGGGTTCTGGATGGGTGCCTTGGGCTTTATCAAAGCGATTTTTTGGCCTGGTTTTCTGGTGTATGAGGCGTTGAAATATTGGGGGCGTAAAGGGGGTTTCCAAAATTTCTAATTTTAGTTACTCGCTGGGAACGAAGGGTTGGACTACCAATTGGGCAATTCTTTGACAATATGGTGAATACCTTGAAAAAACACACTTAATGAAGCATCATCTTCCCGGATGAAGTATGATTCCATACCTTTTTATATAAATATTTTGAAACCTGAATTAGATAGTGAACCTTTGAGGAATTTTAAGCAGTGTTCCTGATTATATATTTTAAATATTTTACGAAATCTGCTGTTTGTTACGAAATTACCTAAATTTCGTCGGATTTTTCAAAACATCCCCTCATCAAATGAAAAAAACAACTACCATTTTTCTAGCAGTCCTTTTCTTGTATTGTAGCTCAACTAGAGCTCAAGATCCTGTGCTTTCTCAATTTTTTGCTAATCGGACCTATCTAAACCCAGCCTTTACTGGACTTGAAGATGGTTTACAACTGAGCACTACTGCCCGAAATCAATGGTTTGCCGCTGACAGGGGTTATACGTTTTTCACAACTACCGCTGAATGGCAGGAGCCTTGCTGGAATTCGGGCTTTGGCATCGCGCTTACACATGCCCAGGAAGGTCTGGCACCCATAGCATCGTCTTCGGCTAGCTTGATGTACAGTTATGTAATTCCTTCCGAACGCAACAACTGGCATTTCGGAGTGAAATACGCCTATAATCAGAAACGACTTGATTGGAGCGAACTTACCTTTTCGGATCAACTGGATCCAGTATTTGGGAACATTTACGGATCAGTTGTTACACCGGGAAAAGAATCCATTGATTTTCACGATTTTTCCTTCGGCGTGGTTCGGCGTTGGGATAGCAAAACGAAAACTAATCGCAAGCATCAATACAATACGCGCTCCCATATTGGCGTGAGTATCAATCACATGGCGAGTTTGTTCGGCGACGGCCCGGATGAATCCTTCTTGGGAACAGGAACAGAGGTGCCTGCACGGATTACCCTGCATGGCGGGACTATTATTCCCTTGGAATTTTTGCGGGGAGTTGGGCGACACCTCACCCTCTCGCCAAACTTTCGTTTTGAGTCGCAAGGGCCTAACCCACTCAATCCTGTCAAAAGTCTCACGCTTTTTTCCGGTGGAATCTATGTTATTTTCCTCAATCAGTTTACCACAGGGCTGCTTTATCACAGTCGCGCACCCTTGGCGGGTGCCAAGCACACCAACTCAATGACCCTCTCCGCCGGGTTTTCCAGCCAACCACAGAAGAAGAAAAACGATAATTTCTATCTCGGCCTCAGCGTGGATGTGAACACCAGCGGTCTTGGAATACGAAGCAACAATGTGTACGAACTTAATCTTCGCTATGCTTTCCGAGGACTAAAAACTTTCTGCGACCGCGGACAAGGTAGTGGCCGTAAACGGCCGCGCGGGAAAAGTTTGGATTGCCCGCATTTTGCGTATTGATTATCTGGTCCATAGGTTATTATTGATCTCTGCATCCCCTCTAATAATTATATCAATCTTTTAGACATGTCTATTCTTTTCAGGATTTTCGCTTTTATTATATTCGTAGTAACGTGTACAGAACCAGTTTTTGGTCAATGCACCTTCAATTTTACCCCAGGAAACCCTTGTCCTGGAGAAGTGGTTACATTCACTGTTTTCAATCCTATGGCTGGTTCTGTTTACAAATGGGATTTGGACGGGGACGGCCAACTCGATGATGGAACAGGTTCAGTGGTGACGTATACCTATTCGTACAACAGTATGCCAAAGAATTTCATTGTTACACTGGAAAAAGATGGAATATCATGCCCTGTTATGCAGACTGTATCGGTGAAAGCGGGAGAGCAGCCCATGCTCGGCGTGGTAATGGGGGGAAATTTGCCTCTAGATAGCCATATTATTAGTGCTTGCACTGGCGGTCAAATGATAACGTTGGTCATCAACAACACTTCACCTAATCTACTAAATTTTACAGGGTATACTATTAATTGGGGAGATGGTTCGGCATTACAAAACCTAACTAATGCGACTTTTGGTCTAAATACCCCGGTTTCGCATATTTATTCAGGGTCGGGTTACAACACCATTACATTGACCGGAACTTACACAAATGGATGTGTTTTGACCAATATCTATCAGTTTTTTAGCGGTGGGAACCCTGATATTGGACTGAGTAGTATTGGGAACACCAACGGTCTTTGTGCTCCAGCATCGCTGAACTTCATCGTTCAGTCTTACCAAAATAATCCCTTGGGTACAACCTATCAATTTTACGAAAACGACCAACCTATTGGCCCGCTTTTCACGCAATCAACCCTGCCGAATCCGTTTGAGTTTACACATCTCTTCTCTGTTTCATCCTGCGGAGAAACTACCCCGGATGACCATTATCAAAATGCTTTTTCCATAAAAATTGTAGCAAAAAATCCTTGTGGTGAAAAGGCTGCAAGTGTCCAACCAATTACCGCCAGCACAATTCCCAACCCTGATTTTAGTATCCAAGCGCCGAAGTATTGCCCAGATGAGGTATTTACCTTTATGAATACTTCCACCAACATTCATGAGTTTAATACACAAACAAACCTGTGCGCTGATACGCTGAACGCCAATTGGGAAATTACTCCGGGAGTATTGGGAACTGATTGGGCATTTGTAAGTGGCGGGTTTTTCAATTATAATATAGTTAAAGTTATATTTCTGAACCCTGGCACGTATACAATAAAAATGACTCTGAACCCGCAACCCGTCTGCGGGCCATCTTTCATTTCAAAAACCATTACAGTACTTGAGCCTCCCAGTGCGCTTGCATCCGCTCAGTTTAGCAACCCAAACGGATGCCTGCCACTGACGGTTAATTTTAACAACCAAAGTACTGGTTATCAGATTTCATACAACTGGCACATCACTCCGGCCACGGGTTGGAGCTGGCAGCCTGGAGGGGGAACGAACGACGTTAGCATTCAAAATCCCAGCGCCCTTTTCACTGCGCCTGGCACTTACACTGTTACGTTAACAGTTACAAATGTTTGCTCAACCTCTACCTGGACACGAACCATTGTGGTAAGAGACAAACCAACGGTTGCACTACCCACGCTTGGTCCATTTTGTCAGTCAGCAATATTGAGTTTTACCAGTCCTAATGCCCCGATTTACACTACCGGCAACGGAACTATTTCGGCTTTTGCATGGTCATTCCCAAATGGATCACCAACCACTTCCACGCTCCAAAATCCGACAGGTATCCAGTATGGCCCAGTCGCAGTAGCTACTAATTTTAATTATACTGTATCAGTGACAAATGAATGCGGCACGAATACTTCTTCCGGCACCTTTGAGGTACAAGTGCCCGCCACCATTACATTACAACCAGACATTAGTATCTGCGTAAACGCCCCGCCATTTCAACTAACACCCATGCCAGCGGGTGGCATTTGGTCAATTAGCCCAGCTGGAGGAGTAACTTCTGGGGGGCTTTTTACACCATCAAATGCAGGTGGCCCAGGCGTGAAAACCTTGACTTATACCTATGGTGTAGCAGGAAGCCCCTGCACATCTTCAAAAACCATGACCATTACCTTGCTTGCCTTGCCAGCAGTTGATGTGCCTGCAACTGCAAAGAGTTGTTTAGACCAAACAGCGGTCGCCCTCACTAGCACTCCTGCAACAGGAGGTGTCTGGTCAGCCAGCGGTACTGGACAAGTATCGGGCAACATATTTAACCCTTCTGCTTCAGGTGTTGGGGTTTATACGCTAACCTACTCATTTACAGACAACAATGGATGTAGCAATACTGACCAATTGAGCATGACTGTCAATGCACTACCTGTTGTTATGTCAAGTGATGTATCATACTGTAGTTCGCCCGGTTTAGTTACCCTTCCTACAGCCACACCGCCGGGCGGGACTTGGACGGGAATTGGGGTTGTTGGCAATCAGTTTGACCCCCAAACACCTGGTGGACCTGTGTTCACCGCTACCTATTCCTTTACCGACATACAAACCAATTGCTCCAGTGCAGCAAGCATTACCATTTCTGTGACGAACCCTATAAATGTAAGCGCTGGGGCCGACAAAGTTTTTTGTCTCAATGACACGCCTTTCGATTTGAACAGTGACGCAACACCGTCTAGTGGTGGCATGTGGTCTGGGCCTGGCGTTTCTGGAAATATATTCGACCCATCGGTGGCAGGAGCAGGTACCCATACCATTACTTTGAAAACTGGGACCGGCAACTGTCTAGTCAATGACACACGTATCATCCTGGTTAATCCCTTACCAACGGTCTCTGCCGGGCTGGATACTAAAAATTGTATTAGTGATAACGCTTTTGTCCTTTTGTCAAACCCTGCAACAGGCGGTATTTGGAGCTCCAGTGGCACTGGACAAGTGTCGGGTAACACGTTTAATGCTGCTGCTTCAGGTGTAGGCACTTACACATTAACGTATTCATATACAGACAACAATGGGTGTAAGAATAGTGATCAAATCGTAATGACGGTCAATGCGCTGCCTGTTATTACGGTCAACGATACCAACTATTGCAATACTGCCGGGCTTGTTTTGCTCCCGCCAGCTAATCCTTCTGGCGGGGTTTGGAGCGGAACAGGCATATTGGGAAACCAATTCAATCCCCAAACACAAGGCGGACCGGTATTCACCGCTAATTACTCCTTTACAAATACACTAACCAACTGTTCAAATTCAAAGGATATAAATATTACGGTGACAGATCCTGATAATGTCAACGCCGGGATAGACAAAGTTTTTTGTCTCAATGACACGCCTTTCGATTTGAACAGTGACGCAACTCCATCCAGTGGTGGCGTTTGGTCTGGGCCGGGCGTGTCTGGAAATATATTCGACCCCTCGGTAGCCGGAGCAGGCACACATACCATCACTTTGAATACTGGAACTGGCAATTGCTTAGTCAATGACACACGTATCATCCTGGTAAATCCCTTGCCGATAGTAGATGCCGGTCCTGATACCAAAACTTGCATCAGTGATAGCGCTTTCGTCCTTTTGTCAAACCCTGTAACAGGCGGCATTTGGAACTCCAGTGGCACTGGGCAAGTGTCGGGCAACATGTTCAATGCTACTGCTTCAGGTGTTGGCACTTACACACTAACGTATTCATATACAGACAACAATGGCTGTAAGAATAGCGGTCAAATGATGCTGACGGTCAATGCGTTGCCTGTTATTACGGTCAACGATACCATCTATTGCAACACTCCCGGGCTTGTTTTGCTCCCGGTAGCTAATCCACTTGGCGGGGCTTGGAGCGGAACAGGGATTTTGGGCAACCAATTCAACCCCCAAACACCGGGCGGTCCGGTATTCACGGCTACTTACTCCTTCACAAATACACTAACCAACTGTTCAAATTCAAAGAGCATCGAAATCATGGTTGTTGCTCCAGACAACGTAAATGCTGGAGTCGACAAAGTTTTTTGTCTTAATGATAGCCCCTTCGATTTGAACATAGATGCTACTCCTTCCTCTGGTGGGAACTGGACAGGGCCTGGCATTACAGGAAATATATTTAACCCTGCGGCAGCCGGGGTTGGGACTCATATAATTAATTTGTCAACTGGTTTTGGCAATTGCGCCGTAATGGATACTCGAACTATTGTAGTCAAGCCATTGCCAATCGTTATTGCAGGAGCAGACCAAAATGTTTGCGTTAGCGAATCAAGTTTAACCCTATCTCCAAGCCCAAATGGTGGCATTTGGATACCCGGCAACGCCTTCCTAGCGGGCAGCAACTTTCAACCCGACTCGTCCGGCACGGGTAGCTTTTTACTTACCTGGTCATTCACGGATTCAATTGGTTGTAAAAATACCGACTCGTTGATAATTACGGTAAATCCATTGCCAACACCGATTAGTCACGATACAGTCTTCTGTAACACACCTGGGCTTGTTTTACTGCCAGTAGCAACGCCGACAGGGGGCTTTTGGTCGGGGATGGGAAGTTCCGGCTTTAATTTTGATCCAATGGGCGCTGGTGGAGTAGGCGATTACCCTCAAACCTATCATTATACTGACTCAAATGGATGTACAGATAGTATCACGATTAATATTAAAGTAACGGAGCCAATACCGACTATTGCGGGGCCAAATGACACGATTTGCATTTTCGACGGTCTTTTACAATTGTCTGGCTTTAGCCCTGTCACTGGTGGAAACTGGTCTGGTATTGGCATTATAAATGATACAACGGGTATTTTCAACCCCCTAGTTTCAGGTGGAGGGCTTCATCCCCTAACCTATTCTTTTGGAGTGGGAAATTGTGCGCTATATGATACTGCAACAGTTCTGGTTATAGCTGAAACCATTGAGGCAGGCGATGGTCTATCTAAGTGTATTCAGGATCCACCATTTATATTAACAAATTTCATCCCTTCTAGTGGTGGTACCTGGACGGGCGCAGGCATAACCAATCCAGCTGGCAACTTTGACCCTAATATAGCAGGGGTAGGTGTCCATGTTCTAACTTACGAGTTTAAGGATCCAATTCTTGGCTGTACCTTCCGAGACTCCATGACTGTGGCTGTACATCCCATGCCAGAGTCGGATTTTGCCCAGCCCACCGCTACCTGTATAAATGAACTAATCCAATTTCAAAACCTCTCTTTGAGCATGTTCGACGTGCTTTGGGATTTTGGTGACGGCCAAACTTCGACCTTGGCCCAACCAACGTATACCTACACGGATACGGGCACTTATACCATAACATTGACGACTACCACTGAATTTGGGTGTTCAGACATGAAAACACGCACAATTTTTGTGACCGAGCCGCCTTTTGCATTTTTCACGCCTTTACCCGATTCGGGCTGCGCGATACTGCCCGTCTTTTTCCAAAATGAAAGTTATGGCTGGCAAACAACGTATGTGTGGATGTTTGGCAATCTCCAGACTGATTCGCTTTACACCCCTGGGCAAGTCCTGCTTCCTGGTGGCACTAAAGATACTTTTTACATCGTCACATTGACCGCTACCAACCTTTGCGCTGTGAGAAGCTGGACAGACTCCATTCTGGTACATCCATTGCCGATCGTTCAATTCGGCACTACAACAGATACAATTTGTGATGGAGAATTTATTCTGTTTGCCAACACAACCCTCGGACAACCAGAAACGTTTAACTGGGATTTCGGCAATGGACAAACGTCAACGGACTCGTTACCTGGCCCGGTACAATATTTCACAGACACACTTTATCGAACCTATACAATCAGGCTGATTTCCACCAACTTTTGCGGATCAGATACAGCAGAGCACGACATTACCGTCAAACCGGTGGACGTAAAAGCCTTTTTCAATGTGCCAAATTTGATTGGTTGTGAACCTTACACGGTACAGTTTAACAATTTTGCCACACCAGGCGCAACGGTTTCATGGCAATTCGGCGATGGCAACACCTCCTCTGAATTCAACCCCGTACATACATTCCTTGATCCGGGTATTTACACGGTGATTCAAAAAGCAAGCTCTGGCTGCGGGTTTGACAGTACAATTGCCAATATTACAGTATTGCCTGCCCCAGAGGTCTCCTTTGTGTGTCTGCCACAGATTTGTCGTGAGGATTCCCTATTTTTTATCAATACATCTGCTGGCTCCCTGGCCGGCGTGTATTGGGATTTTGGGGATGGCGATTCTTCCATATTAAATAATCCCAGCCACAGTTTTAACCTTGCAGGAACTCAAACGGTGACTTTGACTGGCATTTCTGCCATAAATGGTTGCTCAGGCAACTTTAGTCTTCCAATTACTATACTCGAACTGCCAGATGTAAATTTTTCTCCAAACAAGCCAGATGGCTGTGTTCCTTTGACTATTGGGTTCCAAATTCAACCCCAAGGTGCTACCTATTTTGAGTGGAACTTTGGAGATGGGAATACAGCACTTGGGGCGATGCCGACACATACCTTCAATGAACCCGGACAATTTGAAGTCAATCTGGTAGGCATTGATTTGAATGGCTGCCGAAATGATACTATATTGAGGTATATCACAGTACACCCGATCCCTTCACCGGCATTTACTATGCAGCGCGACCGGCTTTGTGGACTGCCTGTAATGGTAGATTTTGTGAATAATACGCCAGACGCGGTCGGATACATTTGGAACTTTGGAGACGGGACTGGCACAAGTGTTGTGAACAATCCACAACGCAGTTATGCTTTGCCAGATGATTACCTGGTGCAGTTAATCGCCGAAAACACCTTCATGTGTCGCGACACAGTGGTCCAAATATTCAGTGCTTATGCCCAGCCATCAGCCGATTTCGCATGGACCCCTGAAGAAGGCTGTGCGCCCTTGACGGTGCTATTTGAAAACTTGTCCACGTTCTCTACCTCCGCACAATGGGTTTTCTCGGATGGCGGGCTATCAGACACCCTTGCACAGACAGCACATACTTTTTATAACTGGGGCAAGCATGGCGCCACGCTAATTGTTAGCCATAGAAATGTTTGCTTCGATACAATCTCAATACCTGATATTATAGAGGTTTTTCCTAGCCCTACAGCCAATTTTACCTTTGAAGAAATCGTCACCGTACCACCGTCAGGAATGTTCGAGTTTGTTGATCAGTCCGTCGGTGCTGTTCGCTGGCAGTGGGTGTTTGGAGATGGTGACTCGTCGTTTCTACAAAACCCTATGCACCGCTTTTATTCAAATGGGCAAAAACTTGTAAAACTCACAGTTTGGGGTGAGAATGGCTGCCCAGATGACACAATTCGGGGCGTGACGCCCTCGCCAATACACGGATTGTTTATACCCAATGCGTTCACACCAGCTCTTGACAACGGCGATGCTGCGTTCTTTCAACCAAAAGGAGTAGGACTACGTGAGTTTGAAATTGCTGTTTATTCTAGTTTTGGACAACTGTTGTGGTCATCCGGCACGGAAGAATTGATTGATGGACAACCCGGGAAAGGCTGGGATGGCAATTATCGTGATAACCAGATGCCGCAGGATGTGTATACCTGGCAAGTCAAAAAAGTAATTTTTGATGATGGGACAACTTGGGATGGCAAGCGTATTGGATCGGTAACGCTTATAAGATAGGGACAAAACTTACTAATTTTGCATTAGAATCTGATAAGCAGAGCCAACGATTAAAGTCCGTAAATTACTTTCAATTACAACGGCTTATAATGAATTTAACAGCGGCCCGTATAAGCATTATCACATTCCTGTTTTTGTCATTCCCAACATTTGATATTCAAGGGCAGGATATCTATAAAACACCATCTGGTGAGAAATACCATTTAAGCAGCTGTAGGATGGTCGTGAATGTCTCTAAAAAACTTGTCAATGAACCTGACATATCAAAATACGGTCTTCAACCGTGTAAGATATGTAGGCCGCCTGTCAGACAATCTTTGGTCAGCAATTATGCAGGAAACAATAAAGCATCTGGCGAATCAAATGCTGTTCAATGTTTAGGCTATACAAAACAAGGAATTAGATGCGAGCATAAAACCAGAATAGCAAATGGATATTGCTACCAGCATACCAATCAGCAAAATGGTAATGATCCCTCTACGATTTCAAAAGTTACAGCTCCGGTTACTACTACGTCAATTTGTGGTACGCGAACAAAATCTGGAGGATTTTGCCAAAGGAAAGTAACGAAAGGGGGGCAATGTTACCAGCACCATTGAACCGGAATAGCCTTGGAACATAGCATTACAAACGAAATGCCAAGCATAGCCACTCACTTCGCCTGCACGCTTGATGAAAACACCAAACGCGGCGTGAAATGGTATTGACCGTGAAGAAAAAACTAAAGCGTTTCGACTTTTTTTCTCCACAAGAGTATTCAGGGAGGAAAAACTGAGGGGATGAGCAGCGTAAGTGTAATGTGTGATTGTGGTCATTGCTGAGAATTTTAACAGAAAGCGCCGGGAATAAATCTGAGCATATAGATGAAAATCCCTCCTACATTTGTTCGCACTCAAGCACTTACCGAACCCACAACATGACGACGAACCAATTCCTCCAACAAATCCGGGATCTTATCGCCCGCGACGACCTGGCCGACGCGCTCCAACAACTCCGCCTGCTTTTGGACAGTAGCCCCAAATTGGACGAAGCCATCCTTCAATCCGCTCGCTTTCAAGATATCAGAAAGCAAATTCGGCTTGGAACAGTCAGCAATGCTGAATCGAATTTGACGCAAAACCAGATCCGGGCAGGGCTGCTGGATTTGCTGCGGGAAATCGAAGAGGGTATTAAAGGGACTCGAAGTCAAGATATTGACCGGGTGACTTCAAGTCACCCGGTCAATATCTTGCGCGAAGAAATGGAACACGCCATTTCCATCGTCAACAGCAAAAACGTGCTCGTCGGCTCCAGCATCACAGCGGGCGGGAACGTGGAAATCGGCGACCGAACCATCCACACCGAAAGCCGCACCAGCCAACGACTGCGGCTTTTTCTCTTTGTTTTTGTTCCCCTGATGGCGATTGGCGCGGCGTTGCTGTGGCAACGGCTGCAAAAAATGAAAACGCCGCTCCTACTCACCGTCGCCCTGGACAACCGAACACCCAACCGGGAACTGCCTTTCGAGGGCGGCACGGTCACCTTGCAATACGGCGACAAATCCGAAACCCTCGCCATCCAGAAAGAGGCCGATTTCAAGGGCATCCCCGCCAATTTCAGCGACGAACCAATCTTACTACGCTTCGAGGCCAACGGTTTTTTCACCGTGGATACAACCTTAATCGGCTCCGCCAAACGCCTCACGCTGCCCATCCGACGAGACAACAGCCTCGCCTGCATAGCAGGCCGGGTCAAGGACGCGCAGGGCTACCCACTGGAAGCGGCGACCGTGCGGGTGCTGGACATAAGCGATATAACCAAAGCGGACGGCTCGTTCAAAATAAATATTCCACCCGATAAACAGCGCAAACAACAGCGTGTCGAGGTTTTTCTGCGAGGGTACAAACCCTGGGATTATACCTTTCCCGTGTCTGAAAAAGAAGAAATACCCGTCATTTTGCAATCAAAATAAACCAACCACCCCCTATTATGAAAAAGCAACTTTTCCTCGCTCTTTTCGCGCTCACTACTGGCTCCCTCTTCGCTCAGGACAAAATACAATGGAGCCAGGTGCGGGAGCAAAACACCAGGAAACGGCCCATCCCCGATGCACAGGTCATCTTTTCTAATGCAAAGCCCGCCGCATCGGACCAGGCCGGCAAACTGCGCCTCGTATTTACCGATAAAAAAGCCGGGCAATCCGTTTCGCTCAATGACCTCGTTAAAGCGGGTTACGAACTCGTCAACGACAAAGAGGTCGAACAGGTGAAACTGAGCGATACCGACCAATTGGGCGTGGACATCATCCTCGCACCAAAGGGCGTAGTGGATGCCGCCAAAAAATCATATTACGACATCTCCGACAAGTCGCTGAAAACTGGTTTTGAGCGCGAAAAAACCAAACTCCGCCAGGAGCGAGACGCCGCACGCCTGAGCGAACAAAAATTCGAGGAACAACTCACCCAATTGCGGGAGCAATACGACCACCAAAAAAAGGAACTCGACGCCCTCGCCGAAAAATTCGCCCGCGTCAATTTTGATGATGTGACCCCCGTGTATCAGGAAGCCCTTGAACTGTTCAAGGCTGGAAAAATCAACGAGGCCATTGCCAAACTCGAAGGCGCCGACCCCGCCAAACGTACCGCGCAGATCATCCAGGAAGGCAAGGACATTGAAAGTGACGAAAAAAAATTAGCAGCGCGAAAAGCAACCCTCGCAGCTGCTCCGCCTGCTGGCCGATATGTACAGCCTGAAATTCGACCCCGCCAAAGCCGATACACTTTACGACCAACTGCTGCGCCTGGACAGCACCGACCTCGAAATCCTTCAAGATGCCGCCAATTTTTACCGCGAAAACCACCGATATGAAAAAGCCCTGCGCACTTACCCGATGCTGATAGCCCACCCACAGGCGGAGGACTGGCAAATCGCCAATGCGCACGGCAATATGGGGGAGATGCACACCGCTACGGGCAACCTAACCGCTGCGCTGGATGCTTACAACGAATATTTCAAGGTGTATGAAAAACTGCAACGGGGAAGTCCCGCCAATGATTTTTACCAGCAAAACCTTGCCATTTCCTACTCCAAACTGGGCGAAACGCACACCTCGCTGGGCAATTTGGACAAAGCCTTGAAGTACTACGAAGAGCGTTCCAGATTGGGAAAAGAACTCTTTGAGGCTTACCCCAACAATGTGTCGTTCAAAAACGGATTGGCCATTTCCTACGAAAAACTGGGCGAAACGCACACCTCGCTGGGCAATTTGGACCAAGCCTTGAAGTACTACGAAGACGAGACGACCTTATTTAAAGAACTCTTTGAGGCTTACCCCAACAATGTGTCGTTCAAAAACGGATTGGCCATTTCGTATGCGAAACTGGGCGTTTTTAGTCTTGAAAAACTAAAAGACAAAACCAAGGCTCGTGGATATTTCCAAAAAGCGGAAAAATTGTGGGTGGAATTGGTGCGCGATGCACCGCAGGTTGTACAGTTTCAGCAGTTTTTAGCATTAGTGCAGCAGTATTTGGCGGGCTTGGAAAAGGAAAACGACCCCGTCCTTTTACTTCAAGTCCGCATCGAATCCGAACCCGACACCCTCGTCCAATACCAACTCTACGGCACCCTTTGCGACACGCTCCGGCTGCGGGCAGCCAAAGACCCACAGTACAAACCCGCCCTCGCAGAGGCGCTCAACAGCCGGGCATGGGTGGGTTTTTCC
>Ga0163151_10005336_pt1 | contig 16483 bp, 15 predicted proteins | sample OliLakLV19MP5IB2_FD_145596 | JGI IMG/M metagenome (GOLD analysis project Ga0163151, IMG submission 145596) | Freshwater microbial mat bacterial communities from Lake Vanda, McMurdo Dry Valleys, Antarctica - Oligotrophic Lake LV.19.MP5.IB-2 | ecosystem: Environmental > Aquatic > Freshwater >...
GCTGACCGCTTCCCAGACGTATTGAATCAGCGGTTGGCCGGTCTCGGCGAGCAGCAGCTTGCGCGGCAGCCGGGTGGACTGCAGCCGGGCGGGAATCAATCCGTAGACCGCCATCGCGAGACTCCGTTCGGCGTGGGGAACGACAGCAGGGTGACGAACGAGCCGTCGGCCGTCAAATGTGATTCCGCACATTTGACCCTGCCGCGCGGTCGCTCTACGCTTTTGCCCGTTGATCCTCTGAGATTCCAATTCTTGGAATGGATTGCCATGCCGCCGGAAGCGGGCGTCGATGCCGTGCCGCCGCGACTGTCGGCCGATCCCGGACCGGATTGGCCGCGGGCGGTGGAATTGCTGCGGCAGGTTGTCGCGCACACGCCGGTGGTGATGTGGGCCGTCGATCGAGAGGGCATCTTCACGCTCTCCGAGGGCCGTGGCCTGGAGACGTTGGGGCTGCGATCGGGCCAGGTGGTGGGTGCCTCGGCCTTTGAGATGTACGCCGATCATCCCGTCATCCTCGATGTGTTGCGGGATGGTTTGAACGGCCGCGAACAGAACACCGTGATCGAGATCGGTGCCGCGTGCTTCGAGAACTGGGTCAAGCCGATCCGCGACGCCGCCGGGGCGGTGGTCGGCGCGGTCGGGGTGGCGACCGACGTCACCGCGCGCGTGCAGGCGGAGCGCGAACTCAAATCGCTCAACGAGCAACTTTCCGAACACGTGCGGTCGCGGACGGAACTGCTGCTGCGGACTTCCATCACGCTGGAGGAGCAGATTCACGAGCGGCGGCGGACCTATCTGGAGCTGGAACGGTCGGAGGCCCGCTGGCGATCGCTGGTTGAGGACGCCCCGGACATCATCCTGCAACTCAACCGGCATGGGGAAATTGAGTTCATCAACCACCCGAACTGGCGCGACGATCTGACCGTCGAGCAGGTGCTCGGCCGCTCGGCGAACGACTTTCTCTATCCGGCGTTCATCCCCGAATTCCAGCGGTCGCTTTCCGAAGTGTTCGAGCATGGCCGATGCGTCACCAATGAGGTCTCCGGCCCGACGACCGCCGGCGAGCCGTGCTGGTATCAAAGCCATCTGGCGCCTTTGTGGCAAGACGGCAAGGTGATCGCCGCCACGGTCGTTGTGCGCGACATCACCGATCAGCATCGGGCCGCCGAAGCGCTGCAGCAGAAGCACGATGAACTCACGCACGTCGCCCGGGTGAGCATGGTCGGCGTGATGACCGCCAGCTTCGCCCACGAATTGATCCAGCCGTTGGCGGCGATCGCGCATTACATCGCCGGTTGCGTGATCCGGCTGGAAAAGGACGGACAGACTGCGCCCGAAGTGCTGACCACTTTGCAAGACGCGGCCAAGGAGGCCCGCCGCGCTTCGGAAGTGGTCCGGCGACTGCGGCAGTTCCTGCAAAAGCACGAGATTCAACGCGAGGACGGCGACCTCAACCTGGTGGTCCGCGAGTCCGGCCAGTTGATTGAATCGACGCTGCAGAAACACGAGATTCGCTGCGAGTACCGGCTCGCCGATGATTTGCCGCCGGTCTTCATGGATCGCATTCAGATCATGCAGGTGCTGCTGAATCTGCTGCTGAACTCCGTCGAAGCGATTGCCGACGCTCCTCCTGACCGCCGGCTGATTGTGATTCAGACCGCCCGGACCGACCGCGGGGAAGCGATTTGCACGGTTCACGATCGTGGGCCGGGCTTGCCAGCGGGGCTGCCGCATGACATCTTCGATGCGTTCGTGACCACGAAGCCCGAGGGATTGGGCCTGGGTCTGTCGATCAGCCGGTCGATTGTGCAGGCGCACGGCGGGTCGATTCGGGCGCGCAATCACCCCGACGGCGGGGCGGAGTTTCGGCTGGCATTTGGATCCCCTTCCCAGGGAGATTAGGCCGTGAATGCGACGCTTCCGTTGGCTCCCAGCGAACCGACCGTCTACGTCGTGGACGACGACCCCGCGCTGCGGAAGGCGCTGCGGTGGCTGATGGAGTCGATCGGCCTCCGCGTCCTGACGTTTGCCTCGGCCCAGGAATTCCTGTCCGCCTACGGCTCCGAACAGTGTGGCTGCATGGTGCTCGACGTCCGCATGCCCGGCATGAGCGGCCTGGAACTGCAGGAGCGGCTCCGCGAGCAGGGCTGCGATTTGCCGATGATCGTAATGACCGCCTTCGGCGACGTGCCGATGGCGGTGCGGTCGATGAAGGCCGGCGCGGTCCATTTCTTCGAGAAGCCGGTCAGCGACCAGGTGCTGCTCGACCAGGTGCAGACGGCGCTTGCCGACGATGTCCGCCGCCGGCAGGAGGCCGCGCAGCATCGCGACGCCGCCGAACGGTACGCGCGGCTGACCGCCCGGGAGGCCGAAGTGCTCGAACAGGTCGTGGCCGGTCTGTCGAGCAAGGAAATTGGCATTCGGCTGGGGGTCAGCTTCAAGACCGTCGAGGCGCATCGCGCGAAGATCATGCGGAAGATGGACGCCGAAAGCGTGCCGCACCTCATCCGCTTGTACCTGGACCTCCCCAAGGACATCCGCAAGCCGATCGCGCCGTCTTCGGATGAAATCCCCGTGTGGGGCGGCCATTGATGCCGCCGGCGTGCGATCCATCGAACCAGCGGGGGTCCGCGTGTCTGGCGGCGACGGTCATCGCCGTCGCCGCGGTCGTGCAGACGGTCGTCGTGCTGCACGCCGATCCGTTGCAGAGTGCGAACGACCGGTCGCGGTGGTGTACCATCCGGGCGCTCTGCGAGGAGGGCAGCTATCGGATCGACCGCGTTCGCCAGCTGCCGGGCTGGGACACCATCGACCTCGTCCGCGTGGACGGGCACTTCTACTCCACCAAGCCGCCGCTGATGGCGACGTGGGTCGCCGGGGTCGTGGCGGGAATTCAAGCCGTCACAGGCTGGACGTTCGACCGCGACCTGAAGGCGATCAACGCGGCGACGTTGCTGATCATCAACGGCCTGCCGTTCGTCTTGTGGCTGATCGCGTTGGCCGTTCGGTTGCCGGCGCTGACGTCTAACCGGGCGACCGCCGGTTTCGTGTTGATGACCGCCGCATGGGGCACGCTGCTGTCGCCGTTTCTCGCCAGCTTGAACAACCACACCGTCGCCGCAATGGGAATCGCGTTGGCGGCGTGGATCTGGTTGCGCCCGCGATGCTCCGGCCCCCTCTCCCCCGTCTTCGGGGGAGAGGGTCGGGGTGAGGGGGCGAGCGCTCCTCAGAGCATCCGGAGTCCGACCGAAGCACGAACACTGTTGGGAGCGTCCGAAGACCCCCTCACCCTAACCCTCTCCCCCGAAGCGGGGGCGAGGGGACCGAACAAAGAGCCTCGGTCGTTGCCACTCCGTCAGATCGGTTGGTTCGCGCTGTGGGGCGCAGCGGCCGGTTGGGCGGTCTGTCACGATCTGCCGTCGGGGCTGTTCGCTGCGGTCATGCTGTGGGAAGCGTGGCGGCAATCGCGGACTGCGACACTCTTCGGATTTCTGCCCGGTGCGGCGCTGCCCGTCATTGCGTTCTTCGTTTGCAACGTCGTCGCGACCGGCTCGTGGGTGCCCGCGTATGCCGGCTACGGCGGGGAATCGTATCGATTCATTCACGAGGGGGTGCCGAGCTATTGGCTGGACCCGCAGGGAGTGGACCGTAATCTGGATGCCCCCGCGGCGTACCTGTTTCACTGTCTCGTGGGCCATCACGGCTGGTTCTCGCTGACGCCGCTGTGGCTGATCGTCGTCGCCGCGTTGCCGTTCGCGAAGCCGGGGGAATCGGCGCTCCAACGTCGCGGGCTGTGGTGGACCGTCGGGCTGACCGCGGGCGTGGTCGGTTTTTATCTGACGCGAACGCAGAACTACAACTACGGCGGCGTGAGTTGCGGCCTGCGGTGGGCGGTGTTTCTGACGCCGTTGTGGGTCATCAGCCTGGCGATCGCGCTCGACCGGTTCGCGGCGCGACCGAAACTGATCGCGACGGCAGCCCTCGTGACATTGGCGGTCTCCGTGTATTCCGAGTGGGAGCCGCTCGGTCGCCCGTGGCAGCAGCCGTGGCTGTTCCGGCTCGGCGAGCAACGGGGCTGGTTTAACTATCAGGCTCCGATTCCGCCGTTGCCGCGACCGTTGCACGGCTGGATCGCCGAGTTGCCCGCGACTGACGCCGCCGCGTGGATCGAATACCGCCGCAGCGATGTCCAGGGCATCACGGAAACATTGCGCCTGACGCAGCAACCGGGCGAAACGGTTGCCGGACGGGCGTTGGCCGTGATCGCTGTCGAACGTCGTCACGGTACGAACATCGTGGAACAGCGCACATTGCGGATTGATCGACAGAAATTCGCCGCGGGACAACCGCCGGCGGAGTGCCTCGTCTGGACCGCAGCGGGCGTGACGGCCGCCGATCAACAAGCCGACCTCGCGTTCTACCGCGGCCTGCCGTTGCATCGGCCGTATCATCCGGGCGTGATTCGTTATCTCAAGACCGTGCTGCGCACCGATGCGCTCGTCTGCCAGCGCTCCGCCGCGCAGGTCGATTACGGCCTGAAGGATGCGCCGCCGCTGCGCTACCGCTGCGATCTCTGGCGGACCGACGAACTCCCCTTCGGCACGGCCCGTGTGGAGTGGACGGTGACCGACCCCGTCAGCGGTGCCGTGTTGCAACGCGAAGCGTGGGAAGCGGCGGCGTGCCATCCGCCGGTGTCGCCGCAGAGTCCGCTGACCATCGACAGCTTCCGGTTGCCGCGGTGACTATCATGGAAATGTCGAATGACGAGATTCACGCCCAAGGCTTCACTGTGTCCACCGAGTATGACGCGATCCTCCTCGTTTCCTTCGGCGGCCCCGAACGCCGCGAGGACGTGATTCCGTTTCTCGAAAACGTGCTGCGGGGCAAGCCGGTGCCGCGCGAGCGGCTGTTGGAAGTCGCGGCCCATTACGAACACATGGGCGGCGTCAGCCCGATCAACGCCCAGTGCCGGGAATTGATGGCCGCCTTGCGGCCGGAACTCGACCGCCGCGGCATCGCATTGCCGATCTACTGGGGCAACCGCAACTGGACGCCGCTCCTGCCGGACACGTTGCGGCAGATGGGTCGCGACGGCGTGAAGCGGGCGCTGGCATTCTTCACGTCGGCCTACAGCAGCTACTCCGGCTGCCGGCAGTACCGCGAAAACATCGCCGCCGCGCAGGCGGAAGCCGGCCCCGACGCCCCGGCGGTCGACAAGCTGCGCGTGTTCTACAACCACCCGGAGTTCATCGCCGCGAATGTGGACAGCCTTCGGAACGCCGTCGCGAAATTGCCCGCTGGGCCGGCGACGCTGCTGTTCACCGCGCACAGCATCCCAATGTCGATGGCAAACCATTGCGACTACGTGAAGCAACTGGAGGAAACCGCGCGGTTGATCGCCGAGCCGCTCGACTGGCCCGCCGACCGCCGGCAGCTCGTCTATCAAAGCCGCAGCGGCCGCCCGCAGGACCCATGGCTGGAACCGGACATTCTCGACGCCCTGCGGCAGCAGGCGGAACGCGGCACGAAGTCGGTCATCGTCGCGCCGATCGGCTTTCTGTCCGATCACATGGAGGTGCTGTACGACCTTGATTACGAGGCGAAAGCGCTCGCGGACCAACTCGGACTGACGCTGGTCCGGGCCGCGACGGTGGGGTGCCATCCGCGGTTTGTCGCGATGATCGGCGAACTGATCGCGGAACGGCTCGGAGACGCGGAACCGCGCGCGATCGGGCGGTTCGGACCGAATCACGATCTGTGTCCGGTGGATTGCTGTTTGTATCCGATCGCGCGACCGGGGCCGCGGTGATGAAAGAAAAAGATCGCGAAACCGCAAGCGTCGTCCATAAAACGCTTGCGGTTTCGCGGTCTTTGTCTTTTCTGCCGACCACCTATCACCCGCCCCACCGCTCCATCAACTCGTTCCGCACCCCGAGCTGGTCGCAAATCCGCGCCACCACGAAGTCGATCAGATCGTGCATCGACTTCGGGTTGTGATAGAACCCCGGCATCGCGGGCAGAATCACCACCCCCTGGTCGGACAGCGTTTTCATGTTGCCCAAGGCGATGCTGCTCAGCGGCGTTTCGCGCGGGACGAGCACCAGCTTGCGGCGCTCCTTGAGATGCACGTCGGCGGCCCGGTGGATCAGGTTCTGCGACTGCCCGGTGGCCAGCCCTGCGAGCGTGCCGCCGGAGCAGGGGCAGACCACCATGCCGTCCGTCAGAAACGACCCGCTGGCGATCGGTGCGAAATAGTCGCGGTAGTGATGATAGATCAACTGTCCCTTCTGGACGGAGAACACCTCGCTGTCGCTGAAGACGCTGCTGTGATGCGAGACGGTAATCGGCTCCGGCCGCAGCGCCCGTAACTTGCTGTCGTCCGGCAGTTCGCCGTCCTTGGGAAGCAGTTGCTGGGGATCGAAGTGATCGAGGTCGAGCTTCAGCCCGAGTTCGCGGTCGATCACCTCGACTGCGGCCGGACTGAGTGTGAGATGCACCGTCCGGCCCGCCGCGACGAGCATCTCCAGCAGCCGCACGGCATAGATGGAGCCGCTTGCACCGGTGATCGCCACAACGAGGTCGCGCATGATTGGCAATTCTTGGAAGCCCAGGGATTGCTATCCCTGGGCGTCTTGTGCGGGTTTCCGTCCGATGTACAGCGTCGCGATCCCGAACGTCAGCGGCGTCCACGTGACCGCTTCGAGGCCCGCGTCTGCCATCAGTTTCGCGAGACGCTCGCCGTACGGGAACTCCGACACTGACGCCGGCAGATAGTTGTACGCCGCCTGCCGGTTGCGGGCCAGCAATTGCCCGATCCGCGGCAGCACATAGCGGAAGTATTTGAGGTACAGCCACCGCAGCGCGGCGTTCCCCGGCAACGAAAACTCCAGCACCGCGACGCGACCGCCCGGTTGGCAGACGCGGGTCATCTCCCGCAAGCCGGCCAGCGTGTCCGACACATTCCGCAATCCGAACGCGACGGAGACGATCTGAAAGCGGTCGTCGTCGAACGGCAGATGCTGCGTGTCGGCTTCGAGAAAGATCAAGGGGGACGATGTCGTTGTAGGGTGGGACGAGTCTTCGAATCCCACCACATCGCCACCACCGACGTTGGTGGGACTCGAAGACTCGTCCCACCCGACTTTTTTCGCGAACCGGTCGCGTTTCTGCTCGGCGATCCGCAGCATCTCCGGCGTGAAGTCAGTCCCGACGACATCGATTCGACCGCGGCCGCGCTTCCAATACGCAAGGGCGAGATCGCCGGTGCCGGTGCAGACATCGAGGATCGGCGCGACGCCTTCGGGGGCGCAGTGGCGGACCGTCCACCATCGCCAATACACGTCGGTCCCGCCCGACAGAAAGTGGTTCAGGAAGTCGTACCGTCCGGAGATTTCGCCGAACATCTGCCGGACCCGTTCGCCCGATTTGTCCACCGTCGCCGTCACCGCGGTCTCTCCCATTCGTGCTCCTGTCCCCTCTCCCGCCGCTTCGGTGGGAGAGGGTTAGGGTGAGGGTGCCTTTGGGTTTTCTCTCCAATCCGAAGAGAGAAGCACCCTCACCCCAGCCCTCTCCCAGAGGGCGAGGGGGCCGGAAAAACAGAATGCGTCGTGCGCGTCCCCCATTCGGCCGGCAAGCCGAATTCGCTCCAGCGACCGGCGACCTGCTGCCACGTCTCGTCGGTGAATTCTAGCGGCTGCGGCCACACGCGGGGATGCCTTTCGTCCGGCCGCTTGGCGGTGGCGTCGAGGCCCAGCTTGCCCGACACCCCCCGCACCACCGCGGCGTGATCGTCAGCCGACGTTGGTCCGTCCGCCAGCACCACGTCGCGACGGGGATCGACGTGCAACGCCGCAGCATTCCAGACGGCGGCCTCGTGCTGAGGATTGATGGCAGCATCGACCACGACAATCATCTTCACGTCCCGCAACCCCGGACAGCCCCAGATGGCGTGCATGACCGACCGGGCCGCGTGCGGGCGTGGCTTGCGGACGCTGACGAACGCCAGTTGCTGACGCGCGCCGCTGACCGGGCGATGGAACTCGATGATGTCCGGCGACAACTGACGGATCGCGGGCAGAAACAGCCGATCGACCGCGTGCCGAATCCACGTCTCTTCGTTCGGCGGCGGCGCTGGGACAATCGTCGGCAGCACCGGCCCCGCGCGATGCGTCACCGCGGTGATCTGGATGACCGGGGCCAATGCCTCCTCAATGCCGTAACCGGTCGCGAGTCCCAGCCCGATCAACGATTCCCACGCGGCGTCCGGATCGACGAACCCCTCCAGCACGATCTCCGCTTCGGCCGGCACGAGCAAGTCGTGCGACCGGCATTTGACCACGGTGAGCGATTCGCCGCGCAAACTGCCGGGCCAGAGGTAACCGGGTGGCAAGCCGGTCCAGTCGGTCGCCGCCGCCGCGATCTGCAACAAGGGATCGCCGCCGAGGATGATCGCGACCGGCAGTTGCCGACGAGCCGCGCGCGCGGCTTGCACTTGTCGCCAGACCGTCGTGTCCGCAGGCCAGTGCGGCAACAGCCGCTGCCGATCGATCAGTTGCAACGGCGCTCGGGACAACGTCACGTCATCGGCTTCACCGGGGGTCACCACCAGGCCCGCGGTGAAGCTCGGATTCGGTTCCAGCGGCCAATGCCGGGGGACCGGCAACTCCCACAGGTTGACGTCGCGACCGAGCTTCACGACCTGTTGGCACGGCGCTTGCCGGACCGCCTTCGGCGTGAATCGCGACTCCGCCGGATTCGACGCGCCCCAGCGCAGCACGTTCCACCAACCGGACGGCGTGTCGGCGGCATTCGCGGTCGATCCCATGAGCGATGCCTGGTCGAGCGACTGCACGCCCAGCGCCCGGGCCAATCGCCGCGGATTGCCGAGCAGGTTCGTCACCACCGGCCAGCCGCCGGAGCGGACGTTGCTGAACAGAATCGCCGGGCCGCCGTCGGGGGCGGACTTCGACACCTGCTCGGTGATCGCGGCCAGTTCCAGCACGGCGTCCACGGCGGCGGTGATCCGCACCAGATCGCCGGAGTCCGCGAGCGCGTTCAGAAAGTCGCCGAGGCAAACGTAGGGCATGGGCAGCGCAGCACGCGGAGGTTTGGCGGATTCGTGAAGCCCGCAGTATAGCAGCCAGCCCGATGTGCGGCTTGTCCGGGGAACGCGTGCGGGCTACGTTGGATGTTCAAGTGGCTTCTTCTCCGGCCCCCTCGCCCCCGCTTCGGGGGAGAGGGGCGGGGTGAGGGGGGAGCGCTTCCTGCCGGGTCCAAATTCAACCCGAGGCGTCAGTGAGGGAGAGGCGAGCGGGAGCAACGGCGTTCCGGCTAAGTGACCCGGACGCTTGGAGCGTCCGGGTCACTCATCGGAGCGCTCGCCCTCGCTGACGCCTCGGGTTAATAGTGAGTCATTGTTCTGCGGAGCGCTCGGCCCCCTCACCCTAACCCTCTCCCCCGAAGCGGGGGCGAGGGGACCGGACAATCGCAAGGAGACCGTGTGTGACCGCGGATGAACTGCACCCCGAACAGACACCGGCAGAATTCCCCGCGGACACGCCGTTGCCGCCGTATTACGCCGTGATTTTCACTTCGGTGCGTCGGCCCGGCGACGACGCGGCGTATGCCGCCACTGCGACCCGCATGGCGGAATTGGCCATGTCGCAGCGCGGATACCTGGGGATCGAGAGCGTCCGCGACGCCGACGGGCAGGGCATCACCGTCTCGTACTGGACCGATCTGGAAGCCGTCGAAGCGTGGAAGCGACACGCGGAACATCTGATCGCCCAACGTCACGGCCGCGAGGTTTGGTATTCCCGCTTCCGGTTGCGCATCGGCCGCGTCGAATCCGATCGCTCGTTCCAACGATCGCCGGATGACAGCGTACCGGCGGCGAAGCCCGCCGACACGGTCTGCGGGGAGACGTTTGCCGACCTCGTCGCGGCACGGAAGGGGTGGATTCAGCAATCGCTGCGGGCGTGGTGTCAGCGGGCCAGCCGCAAGGATCTCCTGCTCGCCGAGCCGGAGTGGTTCGACATCGCCGGCAAGGCCGACCCCGCACGAACGCTGTGGGCGTGGGCCTGGAGCCGGTTCCCCGAACTCGTGCATCTCGATCTGGGGATCGACGAATCCGCCGAGGTCGAAGTGACGCTCAAGGACGGGCGAACAATTCGCGGTTATCCCGACGCCCGCAAAAGTCTCGCGGGGCGGCTGGTGTTGATCGCCGCGTCATCCGCGCCGGGGCCGAGCGGTCCGATTGCGATTGACGAGATTTCCACAGTCCGGCGCGTGCCTACGCCGAAGGCGTAAGATCGCAAAGCCCAGGGTCGCGAGTCTGCGAGCGCACCCTGGGTGGCGATGCATGATGCCCCCATACCCTGCAAGGGTTTCATCATGGTTTGACGCCGCCGGTGATGCGACCCTTTCAGGGTCGATTCAATTCCGACGCCATGTCCCCAGGGTGCGCTCGCAGACTCGCGACCCTGGGCTGTGTGATTGAACGCCTTCGGCGTAATTGACCGCTCATTGATGTCCCGCCGCCAACGGCAACATCCAGCGTGTGGTTTTGAAACAGCTTCTTTGGGAAACGCCTGGGAACGTGAGCGATCGAAGAGGCTGTCCTCTCGCGGAGCGAGAGGGCTACGTTTTGCGGCGTCAGTCTTGCGACCGGAACGTCGAGCGTCCCGAGGTCGCCGTGCGCGGCGCGGGGGGCGTTACGGCCGGTTGCTGGTTGAGCAGGTCGCTGTCCCGCAATCCCGTGCTGGGGCGGATCGCGCCGCCGACGCCCATCAGTTCCGGGTTGCGGGCGACTTTGTCGCTGAACTCGCGCATGTTCGACATCACCGGGTCGAGGTTCTTCAGCAGAATCGCCAGCGATTGGGCCGAGCGGTTCAGGTTGTCGTACAACGCCGGATCGGCGGCGAACTTCTGAATGCTGCCGTTGGGCGTGTTCACGGCGTGTGACAGTTGATTCAGTTCCGACAGCAGCGAGTCGAGACTCGCGAGACTGCTTTCCAGTCGGGCGACGAGCACCGGGCCGCGCTTGCCGACCGGTTCGGTCACCTGGGCGAGATTCACGAGGTTGCGGTTGATGTTCTCGACCGCGCCGCGGGTGGCGTTGATCGTCTGCCGGGTGTCTTCGACGAGTTGCGGCAGGCTGACCAGCGTCTCCTTCATCGCCTGCTGCGCCCGAGGGTCGGCGACAATCTTGTTCACTTCGGCGACCATCTGGTTTGCCGACTGCATCGTCTGCGTGAACTGGTGCAGCGACTGCGCGGCCCGTTCGATGACGACGTCGAGCTGCCCCTCGTGCGTCTCCATCAGCCCGTTGACGTTCGCCGCCACCTTCTGCCATTCGCGGCTGGTCTCGGCAAAGGCGTCGAGCACCGCGACGGCCCGACCCTCCAGCCGGGCGACGGCGGCGAGCGGATCGGACGCGCCTTGGCCTTTGACGCGGCTGCCGGGGGCGAGATAGTCGCCGCTGCGGCCGGGGACGAACTCGATCACCGTTTCACCCAGCAGCGACCGGGCGACAATGGGGACGCTGTCGGATCGCAGCTTGATCTCCTTGCGGATCTCGGCCGTGACCAGCACTCCACCATCGGGATCGAAGGCCAGCGACTTGACCGAGCCGATCGACAATCCGCTCAGCAGTACCGGCGCGGTCGGGTACAACCCCCCTGCGGATTCCAGATGGATGACCACCGGGTAGCGGTCCTGCAGCTCGCGCGACAGGTCGCCGAAGCGAATCACCAGCGCCGAGCCGATCGACATCGCGACCAGCACCATGAGACCGACGGCGAATTGAAGGCGGCGTTCTTGCATAGCGGTCAGGTGTCAGGAGTCAGGGATCAAGTAAGACCAGAAGCCGCGGGGTTGCACCCCCGCGGTTGTCAGATCACGCGGCGAGTTCCTTCAGCCGATCCCCCGCCTCGCCGTTGACGAAGTTCCTCACCCGCGGGTCGGGGCAGTTGAACACTTCCTCCGCAGTGCCGGAGAACACGATTTGCGATTCGCCCGGCTTCAGACGCGACAGCGGGTACAGCATGATCACGCGGTCGGCGACCCGGCGGACGGTGTGCATGTCGTGCGTGACGACGACGCTGGTCACCGGTTGCCGGGCGCGAGTTTCGAGGATGAGCTGGTTGATGACGTCGCTCATCACCGGGTCGAGGCCGGTCGTCGGCTCATCGTAGAACATGACTTCGGGGGACATCGCCAAGGCGCGGGCCAGCGCGACGCGCTTCTTCATGCCGCCGGACAGTTCGCCGGGCCGTTTGCGGGCGGTCTCGGCAGTGAGGCCGACGTCGCGCAGGCGTTGATGCACGACCTCGCGGATCTCCGGTTCGCGTTTCTGGGTGTTTTCGCGGAGTCCGAAGGCGATGTTTTCGTACACATCGAGGCTGTCGAACAACGCGGCTCCCTGGAACAGATAGCCGAACCGCAACCGGTGCTGCCGCAAATCGCGCCGCGACAGGTTGGCAACGGACCGGCCATCCCACGCGACCTGTCCCACGTCGGGTGTCATCAGCCCCGCCAGCAGCTTGGTGGTGACGCTCTTGCCGCAGCCGCTTTCACCGATCAGCACCAGCGTCTCCCCGGCATGCACGGGGAACGTCACATTCCGCAACACCGCCTGCCGCCCAAAAGTCCGATGGACCCCGCGGAGTTCGAGCACGATGCGTGAGGGTGAATCGGTCATGGTCTTTTCCTCCCTCGCCCGCCGCTTCGGTGGGAGAGGGGCCGGGGGTGAGGGTGCTTTTTGCCTTTGTCTTCGATCTTGCTTTGATCGCGCAGGAAAAACGAAAGGCACACTCACCCTCACCCTCTCCCACCGAAGCGGCGGGCGAGGGGACAGGCGGTTACAAACTGATCGCCCCGCCGAACAGCAGCCGGTACACGTGCAACAGGATCACGCCCAGGAAGAAGTCGAGGACCAGAATCGCGATGAACGAGTACACGAACGCCTCGGTCGCCGCCTGGCCGACCCCTTCCGCACCGGACCGGCAATGGAATCCGCGGTGGCAGGAAATCACGGCGATCGCGGCTCCGAAGAACAGGCTCTTCATCGTGCCGGTCACCACGTCGTAGGCGGTGATGAAGCTGTCGGAATAGAACCAGTAAAAGTGACTGCTGACGCCGAACACCTGCGTGCTGACGACCCACCCGCCGAACATGCCGAAGGCGTCGGCGAGAATCGTGAGCGCCGGAATCAACAGAAAACAGGCGAGAAACCGCGGCACGACGAGATACGCAATCGGATCGGCTCCCAACGCATCGAGCGCATCCACCTGTTCGGTGACGCGCATCGTGCCGATCTCAGCGGCGATCCGGCTGCCGACGCGGCCGGCGAGCATCGTCGCGGCGAGCACCGGCCCCAGCTCCTTCACCAGCGAGACATTCACGACCGAGCCGACCCGGCTCTCAAAGTGCATGACCTTCAGCGTGTCGTAGGTCTGCACGGACAGCACCATGCCGATGAACAGCCCGGTGATCAGAATCACGGGGAGGCTTTGCACGCCGACGTCGTACATCACCGGCCACAACACCTGGCTGCGGGGGATGCGGACCAGTTGCCGCGTCATCCGCGCGGCAAACAGCGTGAGATTGCCGACGGCCCGCACGGCGCGAATCGTCAGCCGGCCCACCTCGTGGATGACAGTGCCCGGCGGTTCGTCGGCGACAAGCGTGGACATCGGTCAAGCAACCCCCACTCGCGGTCCTCGCGAGCCGGCGGGGAATAGCAGATTCTGCCGATCGCGGGAAGGCGGGTTCGCAGCCCGGAGCGCAAGCGACGGCGGTCTTCACAATGTCATTCGGTAGCCGTCCGTCCTCAACCGCGGGGACGCAGCCCCGCGGCTTCTTGGGTACTGGTGTCGAGTCGTGTTGGTCAAAATCTGCGAGCCGGGTTTAGGCTCTTTTCCAACTCGGCACGGTCCCGATAAGAGCGGTTCGGTGCGTGACCGTCGATCCAGCTCCACTGGGCCACGTAGAACCCGTAAAGAGGCGGGCAGCGTTGGGCGAGCCACAACGCCGGAGTGTAGGCGACTTCGTACGCGTGGGCCATGCGTGGGAATGGCTGCGCCAGCAAGAGATAGTAGGCCGGGCCGACCGACAGCAGATAGGCGACGACGACAGCGCCCGCCCACAGCCTCCAGCGATTGCGCGGTCGCCAATGACTCCCCCAAGTCCACGGCGCGAACAGCCGGCCGGAGCGGAGCAGCGGATCGTCGTCGGACTCATCCATCCCGCCAGTCTACCAACGAAAACGCCCCGGTGTCTGCCGGGGCGTTGACCGTCCCCGCGCCAGCCGCGTACCGTGAGGGGACGGACGAGCCACCAGACGATCCGCTTATCGTTCTCTTTTCGCCGTGGCGGTGGAGTTTCGCCAATCAAGTACAGCTACTGGTCGCGATTGCCGTCACGGTGGTGGTCGCGTGGAACTTGATCGGCGACATTACCGGACAACCCTTGATCCGAAGTCAGTAGAGTGCCGCCAGATTAGACCCACGCCAGTCACCCAAGTCCCCGTGTGCCATTCCGGTTGAGCGCGCCGAAACTGACCAACACGACTCGACATCAGTACCGCTTCTTGGTCAACACTCCCCAATGCGACCGTCCATTTGGTAGACTGATCAGACACGGACCGGACTCCATTCTGACTGAACGAGGGGACATCACGATGCGACATGGCACGGGACTCTGGATGTTGTGGGGCGGATTGCTGGTTGCGACGGCGAGTGCGCAGGACAAGCCCATGCCGACGCCGGCCGAGCAGCAGGCGACCGCCGCCATCAAGAAGCTGGGCGGTCAGGTGCTGGAGATCGCGCAGAACGATCCGCGGCTGGACGTCGCGTTCCATCTCGCCGACGGCAAGATCGGCGACGCGGAAATCGCCCCCGTGAAGGATCTGCCGCGGACGGCGCAGCTCAATCTCCGCGGCACGGAAGTCACCGACGCCGGTCTGGTTCATCTCAAGGATCTGAAGGGCCTGACGCGGTTGTATCTGGAAAAGACGAAGATCACCGACGCCGGCCTGGAGCAGCTCAAGGGGCTGGAGAACCTCGAATACCTCAACCTCTACGGCACCGCCGTCACCGACGCCGGCCTCAAGCATCTGGCGGGCCTCAAGAAACTGACCCGGCTGTATCTGTGGCAGACGCAGGTGACCGACGAGGGGGTCGCTGCGCTCAAGGCCGCCGTGCCGGGGTTGCAGATCACCCGCGCTCTCGAACTCGCGAAGCCGGTGGAGCCGCCGAAAGCGGAAGAAAAGAAGGAAGAGAAGAAGCCCGAAGAGAAAAAGGCTGAGGAGAAGAAACCGGAAGAGAAGAAGGAAGACAAGAAAGCCGACGACAAGAAACCCGAGGAGAAGAAGCCTGACGGCGAGAAGAAGCCGTAGAAGAAAGATTGAAGGCCGGGTGTGAGCCATGCGTCCGTCGCTTAAACAAATCGCGATCGTTCTTGCAATTGCCTATGTCTGTTTTGTGGTGGGGAATGCCGCAATCCACCGGAAGTCATACCCCTATGGCCCGAGTCATTCATGTGACTCGGGCCTGTACCTCTCGCTGCTCAACTATGCCAGTCGTCATGGTGGCTGGTTTCCCGATGGCGAGCTGACCCCTGAAGCTTCGCTGAGTCTGCTGCATTTCGACCAGCCGGGTGGCAGCGATGCCGAGATTCTGCGAGGAAAGACAGTTCCACTGGGAGTCGTCCAAGAGCGATTTGATCGCCGTGAAATGCTCACACCGGAGACTTGTGGTTGGCACTATGTGTCGGGACTACGATCAGATGACGACCCGCGATTGGCCTTGTTCTGGGACAAAGTCGGGTTGGGACACAATGGCGAGCAGCTTCCCGATGGCAACCGAACAGTCTGCCTCATTCGTGGCAGGCAGGACATTCGGGGAGCCGATTGGCCGAAGTTCCTGCTGGAGCAAGAGCGACTGCGAGACGAATTGCTGATTCGTTGGAAAATGCCATGCGATGCACTGAGGCCGGCCAACCTGCCCCCACCGCTGACGGTCTCTCAGAAATGACCCCGCTCCCCGTCCTGCCCCCCGCGTCGTGCGCTGGTTGCGGGCTGTGTTGCCAGGGGATCGGGTCGCCGGTGCTGATCTATGCGACGCGGCCCGGATGGCGGGACGCGCATCCGTATCGCCCGGCCGATCTGCCGGCGGACCTGGCGGCGGAGATCGACGAACACTTCGCCGGCCTCGTCCGCGGCCAGGAGCCGCAGGAGCAGTGCCTGTGGTACGACGCCAGAACGCAGCGCTGCCGGCATTACGAATATCGTCCGCAACTCTGTCGCGATTACGAACTCGGGGCGCGGGCGTGTTTAACGCTGCGGAAACTACACGGGATCAAAGACGCCCAGGGATAGCAATCCCTGGGCGTCCGCTCGTTACGGCGAGACGTCGTAACACGCCGCTTCCGAGCCGTTGCGGACGAGGAGTTTCCCGTGGGCGACCGCGGGGTGATTCCACGT